>Ga0209629_10004338_pt1 | contig 10459 bp, 5 predicted proteins | sample TergutCu122P5_FD_187286 | JGI IMG/M metagenome (GOLD analysis project Ga0209629, IMG submission 187286) | Cubitermes ugandensis P5 segment gut microbial communities from Kakamega Forest, Kenya - Cu122 P5 (SPAdes) (version 2) | ecosystem: Host-associated > Arthropoda: Insects > Digestive system >... | reverse complement strand
AAGTACAGATGGCAGGCGCTGTTATCACGGCCACCTGTGCTTAGTTTAAAGCCTGTCTTTCATTCCGGCGTCTATTGACTGCCTTAGGCTTCGTACGTGAGGTCGGTGCGTTGACATGTTTCTGACCAGCTGTTGTCTCCGCGGTTGGAGTTACATAGCTGGCCCCTTGAGCCTGTCGCCGGTTCGCACAATCACGCGCAATGTGCCCATACCCGCGGCATTCATAGCAGACCATTTGATTGCGTTGCTGCTCGTTACTTGCAGCCGCAGTCTGCTTCGAGTGGTGCTGATCAGACCGCTGTGGCTTTCGCGCATTTGCCGCGCCCCCGACGGACTTCTTTGCCGTCGTGTGGTGCACAGTTGGTTCGCGTAACCTGCCAGCTGGTGTGATTTCGGCGACCTCTGCGTCCACATAGAACGCGTTGTCTCTTGCCTCCTGTATCTCCGCTTGAGACACGGTGATCGCTATTCGGAGGGCTTCTTCAGCAGTAGCCGGTGAAGAATAGCGTACTTGGCGACCTCCGGTACCTATCAAGCCCTTGGTAAATGCCGACAGTAACATTTGTTCGGCCTGCTCGTTGCACACTCGCTGCAAAGCAGGATCGGTAACACACGGTACCGTTTTTCTCGCCAATAGCCGGCAGCGATCCAGAAACTCTTGTGCAGTTTCTCCTTTGCGCTGCCGCGCCATATACAACTGCCCGAAATGATACTGAACAGTTCGGACATCACTGAACCTCGACAGGAATCGAGCCTTAAAATCCTGCCAGGTGATGGTTGGGTCGCGTAACTCAGGCGTAGCGTTGTAAAATGCACGCGCAGCGTCCGTTAATTTAAGCGCGCATATTTTTTTCCTGTCAGCCTCGGACCAATTTCCTATCGTGGCGGAACTTTCGATGATTTCAAAAAATTCATTTATTGGAGGGGCTGTTTCGCCACCGCTCCATCTAGGTACTAATGACACTAACGATAGGTCCTTAATTGTAGCGCGTCTTAGGGTGGCGTCGTCGGGTACGTTGTGCGTTGGGGCGTTCGTCGCTTGATGCGGCATCTTAGTTTGCGGAATTTTGCCGATTACTACCTAATCACTCGTAATTAATCTCCCCGAATCAACCCTGTTGTGAATGTTCTATCCTACCGCTGCCACCACTTTTGTAGTGGCTGCGTGGTTGAGTTCCACGCTGCCGCTATTTGGGGGGGGGCAACTGCCTTGGGTCAAGGGCTGTTGTCCCTGTGAAATATCGTGGAGGGTGTCTAAAATGCAAGCCCTTTGTATGGTAGCGTAGTGACGGAGTCGGCCTGCTTGGTAATTATGGGGCAGGGTTGTTACCCCTTTGGATATATATGCTGCCACCGTGTTTAAGGGGGAGGAAAAATATAGGGTAGTATCGGTTAGGTACTGTAATATTCTTTTCGGGGTCGTGAACTTGGGAGCTAGGAAGTCTGCGCGCTGTTACTGCTTGGTGAATGCTCTTACTTACGTGAGAAATGCAAGCTTGAATTTATCACGCGAATGCGTTTGACTGTTAGGAGCTGTGGGATACCACGTATAGACAAACTCAAAACATCAGGTTATGCCTCTATTCTACACTAAGTAAATTAATTAATACAATCACAGTTATATACAGTTATCTCAGCGGTGCTGTTGCGGACGGCGCGTAATTGCTTCCCCTTTCTTCGCGTCTAATTTCGTCACTTTAATTTAGCGTTCCTAATTCAGTATTTACTCCAGCGGCCAAAGTATTATGCTCGTCAACGCACTTCACATACCTGTGATAATGGTGATCCAAATGGCGGTGATACACATGGCACTGACCGAACTGTTTTCTTATACTCTAGACGCAGCTTCTTTGTTCTAACGTTCACTACTCAACTTGTATATTTTCGTCGTAATAAATTGTTTATTCTTGTACTTTAATATTTGTACTAACTGCTTCATAGGAAGCCAGTGGTCTTATCGACGGTTCTTTTTGACGCCAACCAACCCCTTTGAAGATCTGTTCCCGACTGTCTGCTCTTCCTCTCGACAAAGCCAAGCCAAAACCGCGTCCTTTTCCAGTTTTAACTGGTAAATCCTACTTTCATCAAGACTTCACCGTGAGATCTACTGACTACACTTTTCGCAATTACTAAAACAACGCAAAATTTGCTGAGGCGTCCGTTCTCACAACAGCAACTCGCCGCAAGCTACTACTCAAGTCAGCAGTACAAGTATGCTCACTTCAAACAAAAATACAAAGTACAGAAATTCTCAACAATGCATCACCCAAAACTACCATTGTTTCTTCCTTCCTGTAGTTGCCACCACACAACTGTATTTATATACGAGCTGTGTTATTAGGTTATTTAACTTTTGTTTGCCTAGTCCACATATTAATACATTATTTCCTATGCAAAGTCGCGAAACATGTTCTGACTTGAGAGTAGAAAGCTGCGTCCGATAGTCTGGCCACTTATGTAACAGAGCGATTGAGTAAATATGCAGGCAGAAAGTTACGCACAACATGGAAGTAGGTCCAAAACGGCACAAAAAAGAAAGTTAAATATGGTTTTAAAGAACCATGAATATGATGACAAACTTCCTACGACTAGCGAATAAAATAAGAGACCAACTTTGTATGATCCTATGAGATGACGTTTAGTCACGAAATTACTGCCTTGAGGATACATTTTAGATCGTCACTGTCTGCCAGTAAACCCATCATGTCAGACTGCTGGTACATTGAATGTACAGCTGCACAGTTCAGAGGGACTTAATACATTAACTGTGAATTGTTCCAGGCGGAGAGTGTGACAGACGCGGCATTCGGGTGCGACTGGGTGGGAACTCCTATCCCATTTCAGCGATGTCTGATGATCATCATTGCTACAGCTAACAAGGAGTTACAACTGACAGCGGGAAAGTTTGTTCCGGTGTCAAATGTGACCATACTGAATGTATGTACCTAACAATATTATCAGGAGGGAGAGAATTAGTCACAATTAACTAGATGTTACATAATTTTACGTGTACCAGAAATTGCATTACCTGAACGATAGAGTATAACAGCAGACATCAGCCACACTAAGGTACTTAACTGCGACCGAGAAATTAATTTCCTATCTCCCGCAGCGCACAGGTTACCACGGTTTAGACGTTATTTACCCTAGTAACAGACACCAAGAACAATGCAAACAATCTGCCAGCACCTTATCTGTGTAATTAAGCTCCCTAAGCACTGCACAGCAGTTCAACTGCTAACAGCCCAGTTTATGTCCAGGGAAATTTTCGAGTGTGAACAGAGCGGACAAGGTCAAGGAAAAGTCTGGTGACTTCATCGTCACCGAATTAAAACACACTATTCATACTTAATGTAATGCGATTAGGTAGATTTTATTCATTATTAGCAAAAATTCAACTTCACACTTCCTACCGAGGGACTGTTCACTATCGCACTCTACTTTCAGACAGCTCCCTCAAGCGGTTTTTTTAACTTCGTCCTTCACTTCTTGCAAATATGGCCATACAGGTTTGTCTAACAATGGCGTGCAGTATACTAACAGCCACTTGGGTAACTAATCGCATCGAATTCTCCAGGATCCCACAGTTGATATTAAAACAATCACACTTTAGACCTATGAAGCCCTCCCTGCATGAGGAAGGCTCTTCCTACCTCGCACGAAACATTTTAGGTTTCATAGAAAAACGACAGGTGCCATTTCAGTTTCACAATACAGTCATTAAGTAATAGAGTGCTTTTGTAAAAGCGTGATGTACTAACATGTTGGTTGTGTCAAAACTACAGCATTGGCACAATTATTCCACAGGGTTTTATTTGCTCTATATCACGACCAGGTTTCAAGATTTACATACTGCGTGTTGCTCAGAATTATGTGAGTCAATAAGAACTCGTGGTTCGAAAGACAACATCTTCAAAGAATTTTACAGGCTTCGAAATACACCAAATGTCGAGTGTACATAAATTATGTTCAATTAAATTCGAGGACACAAACGACTATCTTTGTTTATCTGATATTTTACCGCCAATCCTGCAGTTCAAAATTTGCGGTTGTAGTGATAGGTTGGAGTTTTACCTACGTCACTTCTTTCACAGACTACAGAGGGACGTCTGCAGTTTGCGTTCAGCCTTGAATGTTCCATGTATATATTACAGCAGCATCAAATAATTTATTTACCAAAATGGAGAAATAAAGTTTCTTAACAGTTCAATAATGACAACAGTATTCAGTGTAGCAGAATTATTCCACATATTAATACGATTTACAAGGTTACATATTTCGGCTAATTACAAGCAATCCTACGAATGTAAGTAAATACAAATGAATATGCAGCATTTATAAAAAATAACATTACCAAGAAATTTTAAGTTGCGACATTCCCGTTTTGTATAAACTACAATGTAGAAAGGAGTGAACGGCAGACATAAACACAACAAATATTTAATTAAATAACGTAGGTAGAAGAGCTATAACAACAACATGTTTCGGTCCTCAGTTGGACATCTTCAGGTTGTATATACTGAAGAGGATACGTAATACAATATGCTAGTATTTAGATGTAGAGATCTCTTATAGCTTAACATTATTTGTGCACAGATAGAGACAGTATTGAGCTTGATTCGAGCGAATTGGATGTTGTGTTTGGTGGGTGCTGGGTCTAAGCTGGCTCTCTTGTTGGCTGCGTTATTGCTTCGTGAGAAGACCCAACAGTAGCTCGCACTGAATGTAACAGATCTCTTGTGTTCGAAAATCTTCAACACCACAGCGCATGTACCAAAGCGGAATACAACGCATAAAACAGTGATACCTTGTTTTTAGATAGTCAAGTGCTACGAAAACACGTTACTTTACACAGTGCCGTCACAAGACAATAAACCACATACAGACACATAAGGGTTACATAGCCACCCACGTCAAGTGCGCAGACACAAGTGCCATTTGGCAAGGGCCACGTTTTACCCATAAAGCATATTAGTGCATTACCAATGTGGTAAAACACGAGACTAACCAAGTGAGTAAGTGCCATACAAACGCGCTAACTACACTGTGCCATCGTAAGAAAGTGAACCACATACAGCGTCATTAGCCACCTACGTCAAGTACGAAGACACAATAGCACAAACACCCGTCAAAATCCAGGACAACACCGACCACCTCAAATGCGCAGCACAGGGAGGCCCCACAGCATGTATTACAGCACACCCACCCCTCACTCCCAATGAAGACCACACCGCCCACACAACGGACAAGATCCTCCACGCTCCAAGATACACCCCCACGAGGCAATAACGCAGCCACCAAGAGAGCCAGCTTAGACCCAGCACCCACCAACCACAACATCCAATTCGCTCGAATCAAGCTCAATACTGTCTCTATCTGTACACAAATAATGTTAAGATGTATGAGATCTCTACATCTAAATACTTGCATATTGTATTAAGTATCCTCTTCAGTGTGTACAACCTGATGATGGCCAGCTGAGGGCCGAAACGTGTTGTTGTTATAGCTTTTCTACCTACGCTATTTAATTAAATATTTGTTGTGTTTATGGCTGCCGCTCACTCCTTTCTACATTGTAGAGATGCAGCGTTTTCTGAGACACCGAACCTGAATTTTAAAACGTTATTTCGATGAGCCTCCTGCTTCAAAGCGTTAAGATTTATTCCTTCAAGACAAAAGTACGTTAAGGTTAAGGTCTGCCTATTATTATGAAAGGAAGTTGTTAGTGTAATGCTCCAGCTGCTGTAGCTCAACCCAGCAGCACACGGCATCCACTGAACAGAGACTGGATGGGCTTCAAAGCTCGAGTAATCAAAACAGCAATGAGAAAATTCACTGTCCCTGTTGGGAATGGAATCCAAGCCTTTTCGCCACTTTGCTGATTGAGATAGCTTGGCGTTTTATTATGAATGAAGACTGCTGAAATCCACTAAAGCGTAGGTGGCAAGACGTTTGGAATCAGTGATGTACTTTAGAGAGTAAATCTTTCGCGATCTACCGTACTACGTAATGTACAAATGTTAGGTTAACAAAGAAACGTAAAATAGTTTGACACCAAAAATATAAAAGTACAGATGTTTCATTTAATCAAAATTGATCTTTTCGGACTAAAAGAATTCGCCACAATTAAAAGGTGTTTTGTGGGCCGGGTAGCGTATTCGGTATAGCGACTGCCTACGGGCTGGACGGTCCGGGGATCGAATCCTGGTGGGGGCGAGATTTTCCGCACCTGTCCAGACCGGCCCTGAGGCCCACCCAGCCTCTTGTACAATGGGTACCGGGTCTTTCCCGGGAGTAAGGTGCGGCCGAGGCGTGACGTTGACCCCTCACCCCCTTCTAGTACCGAGGTCAAAAATAGAGTAGAGCTATTAATTGGGTATTGCATCCTCTTTCTCCGGGGTAAAACGGTCACAGCGTTAACCTGACCACGCGCCTCCATTTAATGCTGAGGTTAATGCATGTAGCTGTACCTCCATTACCCTACACGCCGTCCTGGCGTGGCACTTAAGTGCAGAAGCGCATGTACTTTCATCTTTAACTTTGCCTTTACCTATGTGGATTCGTAATGTGCTCCTATGAGTGTGTGTGTGAGAAGCAGCATTAGTGGCAGACCTGGAAGAGAATGCAGCTCTACCTTGGGCAAAACACGTTTATAAAATTTTAAGGAACTACAATAAAAACAATTTAATTATGCAGGAAAGAAATACGGAAGGTGGGAGGAAGACGTAACAGTAATGCAGAAGTGTGACGTTCTACCGCTGTGACTATGGAGATAACGCCTTCTGGGATGTACCTAGTTCTGGCATAAGTTCTGTTACAAGTAAAATGCGGCCTAGAAAGAAAATTAAACAAACCATCCACCTTTTGAACCAAATAATTTATTTGCAATAGTTTTAAGTTTTCATTTATAATAATGTCACTCAAAATGGCCGCCCTGTTCCTCGACGCAAGCCTTGAGACGCTCCGGCCACTCTGCCGTCCGCACGAACCGTCTCCAGTGGGTTCTATGCCGCTGCCTTCACAAGGGATCTCTTCAGGCTGTCCAGGCTGTTGTGATGCTTTCGGCACGTCATGTCATCCAAAACAGCCCACACAGCTCACAGTTTATTGTCCAGGGGGTGACGTCTGCACTGTCCGAGGACCAATTCTCGACGCTGATGAAGGCCAGAGGGTTCCTCCGCAGCCACTCCTGAGTCGTCTTGGCCTTGTGGGGCAGGAGCTGAGTCCTGCTGGAAGACCCATTCCTGGCCTTTGAAGAGTACCTGAAGGGACTGCAGTCCAAAACAGCCATCCTTACAACCCTCCTGCTTAATTGTCTCCAGCTGTGGACTACATGAAGGTTGTAACAGAACTTATGGCAGGACAAGGTACAGCCATGTATGTTGCTAGATATGAACGGACGTTTCAGAGGGTCTGCTGCCGTAGGGTAGTGTCCTTGAAGGTTGACAGCAGGTTCCTCTGAAACGTCAGCACACATTTTTATTACTACACAGCAGTGCCACATCCCCCCAAAACACGTATCTTCTCAATAGCTTCAATGGCTTCAGTTTTTAAGACCATTCGTGCCTCTGTGCCATCCGAAAGACAATAGCAGACTGTAACTGATCTGATAACAGAGGTTTCAGGTTCTCACAGTGGTGCTGTGATTATTGTCTTTTGGAAGCACAGATCATCTAGTCTTTGGATGTGACTCCGTGTAAGTTTGTTAGATAGGCACAAACGTTTCGGTGCGATCTGTCTACCAGACTGCACGGTGCCACATCCCAGATTCCGTTATCTTGGCTGATTTCATATAACCGGGAACAGTGAATTTAAGTGACGCCGAAAAGGTTTAAAGAATTTACAGTCCTCATCCCCTGGTCGTAGTATTCAACACTCAGTTCTTAAATGTTTTCTGTAAAACTGTTTGCGTGAGAGACATGCCTTCGATACCACGGATTCTTTAAGTGATTAGGAGATTTAAACTTATTTCTGCAGCCTTGGCGAAGTCGTTCCACCCCGTATAGTTTAATACAATATCTGTACAATCTTCAGTTTACACGCACTGTTTTGGAGTTTTAAAATCCCAAGATCTCCATTAGCACTGCGACAATTTAGTCATTCTATTCAATTTTGCTTGTATCTCTTATACTTTTCGAAACTGCAGAGTGTTTCGCTTGTTAACAACACATATCCCTGCTTAATGGCGTCACAGTTCATAAACACGGCAAGTTTACTGAACATCAGGACGACGGTCTTTTTTAAGTGTAATAATTACATCCACGTTACAAACAGTGACAAGCATTGCGGAAAGGGGCTGCACGTGCACAGAGGGTTTTAGAGAGAAACCCTGAAGGAAAGAGATTGCTACCAAGGCCCAGACCCAGACATAAATGGGAAGAAGGTATTAAAATGAATGGTAAAGAAACAGAATTAGAAGGCATGGACTGGATTCATCTGGCTGAAGATAGGGGCCAGTGTGAGGGCTGCTGTGAATATGATGATGAACCATCTGGTTCCAGAAAGTGATGGGGAATATCTCTACTAACCGAAGAACTACTTCCTTTCCAAAGAGGACCCTGATCCCTGGAGTCAGATGGAGTTATGCGGTCTAGATTCCTGGTACATAAATTCCGGCTACTACTGTTCTGAAAGCCCTTCTTGTTTGATGTGCCTCTGCTTTCTTTTGTCACTCCAAGCCAACTGCTGGTTTTCGTCACAGTGTATGTAAGCATTAGGCCTAAGACGTTTCTCAGCAAGGAATGCATTCTACCATCCAGGTCCATGTTCAGCCCATCGGAGTCTCCTGGGTTTTACTACCCTGACAGCATAGGGTGACCTGTATAAATCTAAAAAATCCTAATTATGTAATACCTTATATTGCTGACTCAGTAATCCTCGCTCGGTTAGAAATATTAATCTTTTAAAGACGAAGCGCAGACTGCTTTGTTTAAAGCCCCAGTTCGTACCGCGCTGTAAACACTTCTTATCTCGGTTATAAAACCCATTCAGTTTAGGCTGTAAGTGGCACAAGTCGCTGTTTGTTCTGAGAAAAACACAAAACATCAATACATTGTGGGCAAAATTTACAACTCTAGAATATTAAAAATGTTGGTAAATCACGTAACCAGTGGGCTATAAAAGGTTAATAACCAATCACCTGATTGAAAACGTACTACGCAAATTCCGGGACTCGAATCCCGATAGGCGCAAGGAGCTTTCCTCCTAAACGTCCAGACCAGCTCTGGGGGCCACCCAAGCTCCTACTGAATGGGTACCGGGGTTCTTTCCTGGGGGCGTTCTGGCTGCGGCGTTAAGTTTACCACCAACCTCCATCTAGTGACGGGGTTAAGTATGAGTGGAGCTATACCTCTGCTCCCACTGTATACCTTTATGGCTCGGGCAGCGAAAACTTTACCTTTCTACTATGTACCTTTTTTTCAGAGCGCAACGTCAGATTTTTCAATTATACAAAATAGCTGACGAATGTACTGGTGTGTGGTATTGTCCCGCAAACTTTCTTTCATTGACGAACCATTAAAATAGCATTTCCTATCCCGAGGAACCCGTGCCGATAAAAACGTTTATGGACTAGAAAACAAAGACCCAGTTGGTAACACACGGAGATTATTCTGGTATTGCAAATTGTCGGGCAAAATTCCTGCGATATTTTAAGGGATATTTGGAATATTTCGACGTACTTAAATTTTTTTTTACGTATGTATTTATTCCACTTTTTCTCGCGAAATCCCTAATTTTGTTCTGCGGAACCCTGGTTCGGAAACACTGGTGTGCGGTGTTTTCGAAATTATGCGCAATAAGAACGGTTATAGAGCTGAACAGTAACACTGTAAGCACATTTTTGTGGAATGTAATTCCGAGGAAAGTTACAGAACGGCGTGACTCGATTGAGGTGCGGATGCCTTACAGCAAGACAGGCAATGTAGATATAAATGTACCATTTAGGCGCGGTCGCGTAGCCATTGTTGCACTGGACATGCAGTAAGTATTATATATTCTGAGTGCGCAATGCAGTGCGCTGGCGCCATATTGTCATCTGTGGCCTGGCCGGCTTTAAAATATTTCTCCACATTACCTCATAAACGGCACAATTTTCGAAAAAAAAAAAAAAAAAGGTTTATTGAACACACAATGTGTGTTTTGACTCTCTCTACAACTTTTTTCTGAAACATTTCTCATTATAAGAAGAATCAAGCGTGATATTGTCATAAATGTGCACATGTCTTCATGTAATATACCCGTTATTCTCGGAATGTTTTAATGGCACTTGTGTTCGCTCGACAGATTTTCGAAAAATACTCAAAAACAGAATTTCAATAAGGTCAGTCCAGTGGGAGGCGAGTTGTTTCATGCAGACGGACGGACATGACGAAGCTAATGGTCGTCTTTTGCAATTTTGCGAACGCCCATAAAAGCTGGGCGACCGTGATAGCGTAGTCGGTAAAGCGACTACGGGGGG
>Ga0209629_10004336_pt1 | contig 10466 bp, 6 predicted proteins | sample TergutCu122P5_FD_187286 | JGI IMG/M metagenome (GOLD analysis project Ga0209629, IMG submission 187286) | Cubitermes ugandensis P5 segment gut microbial communities from Kakamega Forest, Kenya - Cu122 P5 (SPAdes) (version 2) | ecosystem: Host-associated > Arthropoda: Insects > Digestive system >... | reverse complement strand
TCTCCCTATAGCTGCGTATCAACAAGACACTAGGACTCTATAGAGAGTGACGGTGCCATATGCTGCTCACATACAACTGTTCCTCCTGAAGATGAGTACTTGATACTCGAAACATGTAGAGGAGAATATTTGACGAATAAATAATATTAAGTGCATCACGTTGGTATTTTGTATGATCAAGAGGCATTACATTGTCACAACATTTAAATTCATCAAATGCTTGTCATATGGCGACATAATGTGCATTGATTCATAAACAATGACATCATAGAACATACATAATGTAAATATTTACTGAAAATTCTATAATTTCAGTCTGCACGTTTCCTTATGTTTGTGGATGCTTAGTATAAGTGTAAGTTCACATGGGCTGAAATGGTTTCCAAACATTTTTGTTTCAGTATTACAAATTAAAAGAAACCAATTCTCTGGGAACAGAACCTGAGAGTTAAAGACTGCTTGTACCAAAGTCCATTACCATACATAATCTTGAGGTTCATTGTTAAGTTCTCGATATAAACCATACCAAAATGTTATCAGCAGAAGCACTGTGAATACTGTTGAAGTCAGATATGATCCCTGTCTTCAATTTCCCATGGAAGTCCACATTATCATAATCTTGTAGGAACAGCAATGTATGAAAATGGTAAAACTTGCTGATGTTACAAAGAAACATGTTCCTCAGAAATACTAGTTATTATTACAATTTTGGTGTGGTGATGAATGCTGAAAACTCTGCTGAAAACATGACTTCCCTGTAAGGCAGTTACAGAAATGTTCACACCCTCAGCAGAGTTGCATATTGCAGCTGATACTAATTTATTCAATTATTCCATGTTTGTCTATGCTTATATGTAAAAGTATATTGCTGCATCTAGAAGTACTCTTTTTGTACATACATTTATGTCAAGTTCCACACTGCTAGAGCACTAAACTGGACTCCAGTGTCTGTATATGTGTGTGTGTATATATGTAAAATATTTTTAAGCTTAGAACTGTGTTGTTTTAGATTATGCTTGTCATCATTTGAATGAACTTACTTGTACTATTCAATAATTGATAAACACCAACACATGCACTTTTTCACATTCAGCACTGTTTTAGTCTAAAATGTTAATTTCAATGTTAAAATACATAAAAATATTTAAAGGTACTCCGACATGTTTCGATCTCAACAGATCATCATCAGAGAGTATGTCTGTACCTCGCTAAAGGTACTGAATAATTTAAAGTTGTTTAAAAGTTTAAAACTGGACTTTTAAAATTCTGGTGTAAACTTTTATACAATTTTAAATAATTCAGTAACTTTAGCGAGGTACAGACATACTCCCTGATGATGATCTGTTGAGATCGAAACATGTCGGAGTACCTTTAAATATTTTTATGTATTTTAACATTGAAATTAACATTTTAGACTAATACAGTGTTGAATGTGAAAAAGTGCATATGTTGGCGTTTATCAATTATTGAATTGAAAAATGCACGGTGGAACATTGAAATTTACTTGTACTATCTTTATCGTTACTTTGTATTAACCTAGCAGGAGTTCCTGTGAAATTTCCAAGGGTTTCTTTGTTTAAAATAGTATTGTATTGGCATCAGTAGACTTTGAATGTTAATGTGAAAACAAATCTTTTTATGTGGTAGTGTGTTTTGGTGCATGTTCAAGAAGTGTCTGTTGTTCTTAATATTCTTCAGCAATGGCTGTGCAGACATTTTCATGGACTCCTTTGTCCATTTAGTCAGATTTATTCTCCATGTCACTTCTCTATGCTGGTTCACATCCAACGTTATAAACTTCAACACTTTCTCAGTGCTTTGAAATAACCCAAGATAAAATCACTTCTTTCAAATGGTAAACAGTAATGGTAATGAAAACCACCAGTATCATAGTATGAAAAATATTTTTGGATAATTTATTTCACTGCATTTGAAATTGCCATAATATTCAGTATCAGTGCTTATTTACTGGTTCTATTATTTATTTTAAGTGCTGATCTAGTAATTCTGACAATCCTCTTTTGATACAGACTGTGGCGTCATGTTATGGTTCTCTTATCGGTATCATAATTTCATATAGAATTACAGTAAGTGAAATTAAAAAAAAATCACATGCCTTAAGGATCACGGATGGAAGGAGAATGTCATTGTATGTTGCACATGCCATTTTCCAGCAATGACAGTCTAAGACTGAAAAATCATCCTAGCAGATGTGTGATTTCAGGCTTCTGCTGTGGTGTTAATGAGATCTTCGCTTTTATAGGATTTTACACAGCACAGATTGGTAGTTCGTTACTGACTCTTTGGGACTGATAGGATGTCCCAACAATGACTTAATAAACTACCATTCTATGCTGCCTAAAATCCCAGAAGAGTGAAAATCTCATCCCAGCAGATATTTACAATGGCTGGTGAGTATTCTTACTTTCTCAGCAAGTTTTGTATTTGATGAATTTTGGAATGTCCACCAGAGTGTGGCAGAAATTTGCCAGTCCTTCAGAAGATGCTACTGCCTGTCTCCTCCAATATGTCTGTAAACTTCTACTAACTAAATAGAATCACAGCCCAGAAGACTGTACTCTTCATAGTTACTGCCATGAGACTCTCAAGACTCAAGCCTTGTTTTATATGTATTTACTGCACCACTGTTAACTTGTTGCCATATCTGATGTATGAATGGATTTGTGTAAGACTACTCTTGTACAAAAACGTTTTCTGGTCATTCATTCTTTAGACGATATTTTAGGAGAGGAATTGTGTATTTATTCTATGTCTTTTCACAGTTGATCTAAGTTTGTTGGTTTAAAAACAGAACTTGATGTCTGACTCTTAGAATGACTGTTTTTAGTAACTGTAAATACATTTGTAATTGCATCACCTTTGTCATGTGTGGTACAAGGTACCACTTTACCAGAAGACTTGCCTTATATCTATGTTAACATTTTTATTCTTCTTCTTTCTCTGGTCCTCCTCCTCCACCTTAGTATGTGCAGTAATAACTGGCTGCAGTAGCATATGCCATAGTTCAACATGGGCTTAAACCAAAATGTTCTTCAATTATGATTTATTGCTCAAGCATTTAGAGTACTAGTCATTCTTCCAGGTAAATATATTCTAATAGTCTCAGTTATTGTATAATTGAAAATATTTTGTAAATAGTCTCTACATTTTGCATTTTACATATACAGTAATTTTAGTATCTGTAAGGTGTTACATTTTATTATATATGTATATAAGATGATGTGTGTACATATAAATATTTCCTGTAAATGTTCTACACAAGGTAGAATAAAGCAAGTACAAACCGTATGTATGTGGTTGTACAGTAAAGATAATGGAATGTGTGATTCATTTCATTTTGAGAAAATACATGCATAATTACTACGTGAATGGGTGCTTAAAACCACTTAATTTTGGATTGAGTTGATCATTTTTGAAAAAGTCCCTTAGTTTGACTGCACATATAGGAGAGCAGGAGAAGCAAAATTTACATGTACTTGGAACATGTGAAACATGTCACAAGTCAATCCTGTTTTAGTACTGTCAACATTCTGAATTAAAACATGTTTTTATTCTGCTAGAATGTAATTTAAGAATGCTGAGGCAAAGGGGCTCCTGCCGAAAAACTAACCATATCGACTTATCCAAGTATGTATGCACTCAGTTACTGGTGACTAGTTCTAACAAAATATAAACTTACGCTCTAGGTATACCAAGTAAATGGGCCACCCTCACGAAAAAGACAAAGTAAGGCCTCAAGGGGGTTCTTAATGTTTAAGAACTTAATCACAATTTTAACATTTGCGGTATTTCTGGCCTACATAGGGTGAGGTATGATGTTACTTTATTTCACGAACATCTTTAGTTTTTGTACCAGTTATCGCAGTGTAGAACTTAAGCTTTTCGATTCTTGGCACTGCACAGTATTGTGAAATAAAAAGAAAGAGACTCACGGTGCTTGGGTACACTAAAAGAGTTTCAATTATATAGAAATTCCAAAATACTATCTTCCGCACGTTTAACTTAAGATCGCTGATTTCTACTTTATTATGTTAGAAACTACACTTCTTCATCTATATTCCGATCAGGTACTATTCCGAACACAGATCGTAAATGATGGGGGCTATGCGCGGGGAAGCGGAGTGATACGAAAATCGACTGAGGCTATCGATAAGTGGTTGCGACGCTAAAATGTGTTTCGTTCTTTGTTTTTATCAAATTTCTTTTGAAATGAGTGCGATTCGTGAATAAATTATGTATATTGCATTTACATATGATCCAAGAATTGTATGTGTGGTTGTGATTGTAACTTTTCTACACCCACTAGTTGACAAAAGTCATGTAATTTAGTGGCGCTTGGAAGCCGTGATGTTTCGCCATGACAGCTAACCTGTTTATTGTCCGAAATTCGTCATTGTGTAAAAAACTATAAACAACGCGGTAGGTAAGTTGTGGATGTGGCACTTGCAGTTTTTGGATTCCCTAGTGCATACAAATGATGCATAATGCAACTGTTGTTAATCTTACTGTACATACATTTATATATTTGGCAATTTTTTTTTTCGTATGGCTGAGCGTTGGTAAGCTTCATGACAATGACAGTCGCTTATTTCACACCATTCCCGTTTTGCGGCACTATTTGATGTAGTGTTGGATAGCCAGATATATCGCCAATATTGCCAGCCAGTTTGTGATAAAATGATGTTGGCTGCTAATAAGTGACGGATCTTTTAAAGAACGCCGAGGTGATAATTTTTTGAATTACATAATGAATAGGGTATTGCCGCGCTGCAGGGTAGACCACCTGTGTATTTGTTTTTGTACATATACAGTTGTTTAGTAAGTTCTGTGTAACACAAGATCATTGTATGGTACGTCAGATATGTCAATTTGAGTAATTTATTGTCCATGGCGTGTTCAGAACAGTTAATTACAGTTTAATTGGCGAAGGTGTCATCAAATTTGTGATGGTCCATTTGTATGCAGTACATGCCACACTGTTTGGTGGTGTGAAATAAACACTGAGATCCTGTAACACCGAGATTATGAAATACTTGCACCAATGCCAAGTTCAGCGTTAACTGAATTACTGGCTGGCACCAGTGATTGCATGGTTTGATCATATTAATATTTGGAGCTATTAATAATTAATTACTTGCCTGTATGTATATTTTTGTTGTTACTTTATTTATGCATTCTGATACTGAGAAGTATGATTACCAGAAAAAGATTGCTGTGAGAGAACACAGTTTTGTATTTTGTCATTGGTTGTTTTGAACCGTAAAAGATGTGAAATAAAATTTAAGATACCATTTCGACAACAAAGCTCGTGCCATTTATGTCACAAGATTGAACTGATGAACTGCCACAAATTTGTAGCTCTCAATATCCCATTAAGTCTACAGGACCAGTTAGGACAGCGGGCACCACTTATAATTGGTAGAGTTTTTTTTTAAATTCATGTGGCACCATGCAAGAAAATATATTTGTCATTGCTGCTGTACCTCCTAGGGTTAAGGTGTCTTGAGTCGGAATTTTACGTCACTTGGAGTTGTGTGCAAATTGATAATGTATGCCCCAATAATAATGTGTTGTCTGTGTTGATTAACATTTGTTGAAATCTGAGGTATATAGAGGATATTGCAGCTCCCATCAAAATATGTGTAGGCTCTGTACTTGGAGTGTACTGAATTTAGCAGATGGTGGCTACATTGGGATGTGTTTTGATTTGTGGCAATCTCAGAATTGCTTCTGTAATCCTTCTTTGCAGGAACAGTTTTTTGCTGTACTTGTTGTATAGTTATGACCAGGTATTGAATTTTCAATCGCAGAAATAACCTTCAAACTACAGAGTGTGCTTACTGACACAGCCTAGTATTTTACATAGTTCTGTGTCTTGGCCAGATGTGTGACAAGCAGTGTTTGTGTTGTCTCTGTGTTCCCTCTTGTAATGGTCCTGTAGTGATCAAATAACGAATAGCTGTGGAAGATAATATTTGGCTAACAATAGTGAAGGCACATATGTGGTACACTAATGGATCCTGTGTTGAATGAATTATGGTGAATACACAAGATGTACCAAAGTCTGCACAAGAGTTCACACACGTTAAATTACTGTGCAAAAGAAGGGGTCATCGAGGCTGAGATTTTAGTACTTTAGTACCTCATACCAGAAGGACAGTATAATACAGTCACATGTGCAAGATGTGCAAAGCAGTCCAATGCAAATGTGTCAGATGTAACTACCAAGTTGCTTGCAACAGGCATCCCTAAAGGATGGTAGTGTAACTGGAATTACTATTATTGTTAACAATAATTGAAGAATTTATGTGCATCACTTGTGCTGTACATTGCACATATGAACTTACTGTTTTGACACCTATGTTACTTTCTCCTGTGGTGACATATGGTTTTGTTGGGAAACTGACAAAAATGACATTGTTTTGTCATATGAGGAGTATCTTTTGTCCATGACAGTACTGTCTGTCACTGTGTCATAAGAGGTAGGTTAAGGGGTTCAGATTTTTACCTGTGCAGTGTGGCACACGACCAACATTGTGGGCCTACAGAGCACAGCAGAGGTCACATGAGTCATGGTTATAGTACAATAAAAAGCAATCAAACCATTTGCTGCTTTTTCAGTTGTACAGGAAGACATTTGTGAACACTGAATGTGTTTTCATATAACTGTCTTTACTTACAACCTCTGTGTACCGGATGTTTTTGCTAATGCTGAACCATGTTCATAGTATGGAAGTGTGTAGCATATGACAACATTGTTCAATTCCAAAAATATGGTTAGTGTGATTGTGTTTTTGGGAAATAATTCTTCGTCAAAATATGAGGTGGTTAGGACAGTGGTGGAAAGTTTAATGGCTTGGGAAGAAATTCTCAGAGTAGAAATGACAAAGTGAAGAAAGACTATTTTGTGGCCGCTTTTGTAATTTGACTGTGTGGCCCCAGGGCTTATCATCAGAGGAAGGAGACATGTATGTGATGCACTGTGTATGGCATTGAAGATGTAATATTGTGTTACTAGTTCTAAATTATAATTAGTGAACAGTTTTACAATACAGTTACTATGTAGATGAACTGCACCCCCCAGACATGCACTCCTGCAGATGCCTGTGTATGCACATATGACCACCATATGTAACATATGTTTTAGTTATGCTTGTAGACCCACAGATAGGATACATTACTGTTATTCTGCAGTTTTTGCAGGCTGTGTCTAATTTATGAATTGAGTATCATTTGGGAGAGGGGGGTGGCATTAACCATGCTATATGTGGGAGCAATTCCATTTTGGTGCAGTCTCCATCTTCAGTCTTGGGTGAATTTATCTGGTTGTGCTGGTAGAACTGTACAGTTAATAGACAATTACTGTCAAAAATAACAGTACATTTATTGTTAAAACACTCAGTTCTTACATACTTACGGTGCGACGTGTTCCAGCCATTGCTGCCATTATCAGGCAAAATCCCTATCAGTATGTACAAAGGAAAGCCTGACCTTAAGCATATCCTGGAAACCCCTTCTGCACATGCTTAAAGAAAGGAGACAGCCACCTGCAACACAGTAGTTTAACCTCTACCATCCCATGGCTTCCCTTCCTCACCCCGACAACACTGTTTCTCCCTCACATATTTACTGTGGCCTCCACTTGGGGTCCTTGCCCTCCACAACCTGTTTCTCTCCTCGGACCCACCCCTTCCCCTTCCTCCTCCTTCCGATTGGTTCAGGCTATTTTCGAGCCACACCATTTCCTGTATAAATACCCCAACAATCTCATCCCGGTTATTTTTCCTTACTTACACTGCCTATGAAGATGGAACAGATATAGTGTTCCAAAATGTCGGCACATAAATTCGGACACCGGGGAATCACCCAAAAGAAAGAATACAACACTCAGAACACGTCAAAAGTTTGAAATCAAGAAAGCCATTAAAGTTTACCTTCCATTGTACATTTTTGTAGAGATTTTGCCTGATGATGGTTGCGATGTCTGAAAAATGTTGCAGGATAATTGTGTAAAACTGAATGTTTTTACAATAAATGCATTGCGTTTGACTGTAATTATCTGCTAAGTGTATACTTCATCTTCTGGGTGAGTAGTGAGGTGGAGGACATCAGTGGATTCATGCATGGGCCTTGAGTATAGGGATAGGTGTGTGATAGCATAACATTCCACATCTCACTCCAACCCCAATCTGTATTTCCACTGTAAGACCTGTAAATCAGTCTGCTGTGTCTGCCTGACATTTCATGAGATGATGATGTTTGCAGCACACACTGAAGTGTTGGAACAGGTTGAACATATGACACACCTAAACACCGAAGTGAAACTTATGTGTATGTCAGATTGAGTTAACATAAAATATTGTTGAATTTGAACTTGTTAGAGAAATTTCAAAGTATTTGTGGGTATGATAAACAGTGTTTTCTCTGTTCATCATTTGTTTGTGTAATATCCCACTGTCTCAACCAACCAGGTAGTACCACATTAAGTGACTCAGCTATAGAGAACTTGCATGTGCCACTCTGGAGACTTGGTTTGAATTTGTGTGGAACATGGTTGCAGAACTCTAGTGCCTGTGCCTAATTTTATTATGCTTGGTCTTATGGTAGTGGCCACCATCCTTTGTAATTAGCTGAATCACAGTAGTGGCCAACATCCCATGTAACGAGCTGAATCAAACCCAAGTTGTATAAGATTGGCCTGGATTCCTGCAGCTCACGCCTTCAACCACCAACCTGTAGGTTTCCTATGCTAATATGAGTTGAAATGGAGGTATATGCATCATGTAATGAAAACTTGCCAGTCCACTCACACCTACCACAAAATTTACATGCAAAGGTCAGTTGGAGCTTGATTAGACTTCACATTTCCTAACCAGTAACTGTTACCCTCAAATTTGCCCATTTTACATATCTAGAAAACCAGCCATAATATTGGAAGCTGGTCAGACTGTTATATTTACAGTTTACTGATGGCAAAAATGAGTGTTTGGTGTCAGTCTTAGGTTTTAAATCAATCAAACAGGGAGCAGCTTTTCCTGTTAGCAAATCAAGTACCTATTATAACAGTCCCAATTTGTGCATCTGTGTATACTTGTGTTGTTGCCGAATGCTCATTTTTAATTGCTTATTGTACTGGAATATCAATATGATTTCATTGAAACAACACAGGCATATTTTTGGTAAACTCATCAGCTGTCTTCACAGCTGACATATTAAGTTGCCAAACTGTAATTTTATTTCTAATTGTAACAGCATAGAATGTGGTATAATACCATTACGCTCTTAAAATTTACCATAAACTGCATATAGATTATGTCCAAATTTTACTTGTACATAATATTACAAAATGCCTCTGTTGTATCTCCAACACTGTCTATTCTGTATTTCAGTTCTTCATCTCTTGACTTGGTATTTGTCCTCCTACCTTTCCTCTCCCTCACACTGATGGAACACATAATTGACACTGGACTTGGAATAGGGATACCACTTTAAACCCGCACTACCATTTATTGAAGATTTCAACATGGGCACCAGTATTTTGCACAAACTTCTGCAATATTGATGACAGGCTTAACATCTTTATTGTTCTCTTTATTGTTGCACCGTGCATTTTGACGATTCACTGAATATTACACACCAACAAATGCACTAATTGTGCATCATATATTAGTCTAAAATTATTTACACTAAAACACTTAAAATGCTCTTACATGTTTCGATGGTGTATCGCGTATCATTTTCAGGGAGCATGTATTGTTCATTGCTAAAGTCACATGTTAAAATTATGAATATTTTATTATTATGAGCGATGTGGCAGCATATCGTGTATTTGTGTGTGCGTTGTTTCCAGTGCTGGCTATAGCCAATCCACATACAGCCTTAACACTTTCCATTAGGAAGTGAAAAGTAGCATTGATGGAAGTATCTTGAATTTGTTTTTACATTTCTTCAACTATTCTTATGTTTGATCAGTTGACATCCACAGAATGATTTTATGGGTATTGGATTGTTTATGTGCAGTGCCATGCCCTGCAGTAATCACAGTTCACAGGAAAGACACTTGAATGAAGTGGGAGTTATGCTGAAATCTGACATAAAATGGTAGTATATGGTGCAAGCAATGTAGCATTGTGTTTAGAAAATACATTCGTTTAACATTGTGTATTTAGTAACATTTATTTTACAGTCACCCTGTGGTGTGATATTCACGATGGACAAAAATATTTCAGGCATCATTTGGATAAATTAACAAAGACTGGTACTATGTGGAAATAAAATGCCAACTAGATGCAACAGAGGTTTTTATTGCAGATCTTATTGTTTGCTCAGTTTGTCCAGTTTGCAGGATGCGCAGCATCCTGCAAACCGGACACATAACCCTCAGCTCCACACCAGACCAGCAACTTGAAAACCACAGCACGAAATACCACAGGCAGCAACCACTG
>Ga0209629_10004335_pt1 | contig 10466 bp, 7 predicted proteins | sample TergutCu122P5_FD_187286 | JGI IMG/M metagenome (GOLD analysis project Ga0209629, IMG submission 187286) | Cubitermes ugandensis P5 segment gut microbial communities from Kakamega Forest, Kenya - Cu122 P5 (SPAdes) (version 2) | ecosystem: Host-associated > Arthropoda: Insects > Digestive system >... | reverse complement strand
CAGGACCAGCCGGTGGGCCATGACGTCGGTGGCCACCGCTTGGACGTCGGTCGGCAGGACGTAGTCGCGACCGTGGATCAGAGCCACGGCCCGGGCCGCCGCCACCAGGCCCAAGGTGGCGCGGGAGGAGCAGCCGATCGATATGACCGGCACCAGATCGGGCATGCCGAAATCACCCGGCTGGCGCGTGGCCAAGACGAGGCGGACCACGTACTCGGCCACGAGGTTGTGGACAAACACGCGCGAGGCCTGCTCCTGCAACTCCAGGACGCGGGCCGGGTCGAGCACCGGGACTGCCTCGGGAGCCTTGACCGACATCCGGCGGAGGATCTCGAACTCCTCGTTGCCCCGGGGATAGTCGATGTCGACCTTCAGCAGGAACCGGTCCCGCTGCGCCTCGGGCAACGGGTAGACGCCCTCAGACTCGATTGGGTTCTGGGTCGCAATGACGATGAATGGCCGCTTCGCCGGATAGGTGCGGCCGCCGATCGAGGCCTGCTGCTCGGCCATGATCTCGAGCATGGCCGACTGCACCTTGGCCGGGGCCCGGTTGATCTCGTCGGCCAACAGGAAGTTGACGAAGACCGGGCCCAATTGGATGTCGAACGTCTCCTTGGCGGCCGAGTAGATGCGAGTGCCGACGATGTCGGAGGGGACGAGGTCCGGCGTGAACTGGATGCGGGCGAAGTCTCCGCCGACGACCGTGGCGAACGTCCGCACGGCCAGCGTCTTGGCCGTGCCGGGCACGCCCTCCAACAGGCAGTGGCCCTTGGCCAACAGCGCCACCATGAGCTGCTCCACCATGTGTTCCTGGCCGACGATGACGCGCTGGACCTGGCCGATGGCCTCGCCCAAGAGCTGCGCCGCCTCGGCGGTCGTGACGCCGGGCGACTCGCTGACGGCGACTTCGGCGGCGACGAGAGCATCCGCGGCGACTTCGGCGGCGACGAGAGCATCCGCGGCGACTTCGCTGACGGCGACTTCGTCGGCGACGAGAGCATCCGCGGCGACTTCGCTGACGGCGACTTCGGCGGCGACGAGAGCATCCGCGGCGACTTCGCTGACGGCGACTTCGGCGGCGACGAGGGCATCCGCGGCGACTTCGCTGACGGCGACTTCGGCGGCGGCGGGGGCATCCGCAGGTGTCGCGGTCACGCGCTCTCCTTCACGGTGGTGGTGGCCAGCCGGTCGGTGGCCGGCGCCTCAGAGTGGGTGGCCGAGCGAGCCGACCGGGCCACAGCCTGGCGCCGGGTCCTTAGATTAGCCGAAGCGCCTCATGCACCTCTCAGGACAAGCCTCCAAGACTGGATGGGGCAGACTAGGGGAACTCGTGAATCGCAGAAAGGGCCTTCCGGAGAACCCATGACCGACCAATCCGACTTCCCGGACCTGGCCACCACCCCGCTCACGGCGGACGACCCGACCAAGGTGGGCGACTTCTGGCTCGATTCCCGCCTCACGTCCACCGCCGCCGGCGTGGTCTATCTCGCCCACGAGGAGGGCAGTCCTCCGGTCATGGTCCTGCTCCTGAGCCGGGGCGCCGCCGACGACGCGGCCGCCCGGGACCGGCTAGCGGGCCAGATCGACCGCCTCCACATCGACACCGTCGTGGCCCGGGGCGGGCAGGACCAGAACCGAGGCCGCCTGGGGTCCAAGTTCCGGCCCGAGGACGACGACCCGGCGACCGTCGACTCAGGACCCGGAGCACCCTGGGCAGCCCTGGCTTTCGACGGTTCCCCCGCCGCCCTCCACGAGGCCCGCCGGCTGCTGGCCGAAGTCGACCTCGCTTGGAAAGCCCAGCAGGGGCGCGTGGCGGGGCCGGACTACCGCCTCCACTGGAGCGACCAGCAGGCTCCGGGACTGGCCAAGGTCTGGCCGCTGCCCTGGCCGGGGCGGCGGGACCGCGGCGGGGCGACGTCGATCGCCGCCTCGTTCGCGATCATGCTGGCCTTGGCCGCGACCGGCATCCTCGTGGCGATTCTCCTCTTCAGCCAGTCGCCGCCGACCCCGCCGATGCCCCCCGAGCCGACCGCCGGTCAGGGCACCGGGACAGGTTCGCCGCCGCCATCCGGTTCGTCGGACAGCGGCAGTCCGCCGCCCAACTCGGCGTCGGCCAGCGGCTCGCCGTCCGGCTCCCCGTCTTCCGCGACCGCCAGCGCCTCGTCGTCCGGCTCCGCCTCGGCCAGCGCCTCACCTTCGCCCGGTCGGTCCTCAGCCAGCGGTTCGCCCAGCCGTTCACCCGGCCAGACTCCGAGTGCCGGCGGAGGCGGCCCCTCACCCCAGCAACCCATCTGACCCAGGCTCCTCGGAGCCCGAGCCAGCGGAAACACAGTGGTAACACGACGCCGCTAGTCTCCGGCCAACCCGCGACGGCTCATCTTGCCGTCCCTAGTGATGGGAAACCCACATCATGAACACACGTTCGAGCGCCCGCCTAGCCGCCCTCGGCGTCGCAACCGCGGCCGTTCTCAGCCTCGCCGCCTGCGGCTCCGGCGTCGCCGGCGGCGGCGGCAACTCGGCCGCTGGCGACACGATCAAGATCGGCATGATCGCCCCCTTCTCGGGTAGCGAGAACATGTACGGCGACTACATGAAGAACGGCGGCCAACTGGCCGTCAACGAGTTGAACGCCGCCGGCGGAGTCCTGGGCAAGCAGATCACACTGGTCACGGCCGACGACGCCTGCGACCCGACTCAGGCCGCCGCGGCCGCCCAGAAGCTCGTGACCGACGGTGTCGTCGCCTCGGTCGGCGGCTACTGCTCGGGCTCGACCCTGCCGACGTTGAAGATCTTCCACGACGCCAAGATTCCCATGGTTATCCCCGTGGCCAACTCCGACAACCTGGTCAAGCAGGCCCTGCCCAACGTCTTCCTGCTCGACGGCACGGGGACGCAGCAGGCCGAGGCCGCCCTGCGCTGGGTCCAGAAGAACTCCTACACCAAGCCGGTCGTGATCGACGACAAGACCGACTATTCGGCCAACCTGGCCGCCAGCTTCAAGTCCCAGGCTGAGGCCGCCGGCCTGACCGTGACCCCCCTGTCCCTGGTCAAGGGCGAGAAGGATTTCTCGGCCCAGGTCAACGGCATCACGTCCGCCAACGCCGACTTCTTCTACTTCACGGGTTACGCCCAGGAAGCCGGCCTGCTCGTCAAGCAGGCGGTCGAGGCGGGCTACCAGGGCGCCATCCTGCTGGGCGACGGCTCGGTCGACGCCCTCGTGGCGAAGGTGGCCGGCCAAGACAACGCCAAGAACGTCTACGCCACCTTCACGATGACGCCGGACATGCTCAACGACGGCGGGGCCTTCGCCGCCGCCTACCAGAAGCTGGCGGGCAGCGCTCCCGGCCCCTACACCATCCACGCCTACGACGCGGTCAAGGTCTGGGCCGCGGCCGCCGAGAAGGCCGGCGCCCTCGACATGGACGCGGTCGTCAAGGCCCTGTCCACGATCCGAGTGACGGGTCTGACGGGGTCGATCTCGTTCAACCCAGACGGCTCTCGCTCTTCCGGCCAGCAGGCTTTGTTCGTCATTGTCAAGGTGTCCGCCGACGGCACGTTCAAGTTGGCCGACAAGCTCGACGGTTAGTCGCTCGGTCGTCCGCCGGATCGGCCCCGGGGCAGCTACTGGGCCGATCCGGCGGTCCGGCTCTCAGGGGTGTGAGGGGCCGGCGCCCAGCCGACTCGTTGATCGCGCCGGTATCGCGTTCTTCCGGGGCTGTGTAAGGTCACGGGATAGCAGCCGCTCCCGTGACCAGTTCGGCCTGGCCGCGGGGCTGCCGACCACGTGGTCCAGGCCCGGACGGGACACGACGGGCCATCTTGGCCTGGGCCTGGGCGTGAACTGACCGAACAAGCAGGAGGGCAGAATGGACAGCGGCTTCTGGGCCGGACTGCTCGACATCAACTACCTCCAAGTCGTCCTCAACGGCCTGTTCGTCGGTTCCATGTTCGCCCTCATCGCGCTGGGCTACTCGATGGTCTACGGCATCATCAAGCTGCTCAACTTCGCCCACGGCGACGTTTTCATGTTCGGCGGGTTCCTGGGCTTCACGATGCTCATCGCGCTGCCCGGCGGCCTCCATGGCCTGGGGCTGGCGGCCACCCTGGTCGTCCTCGTGATCGCCATGCTGGCGACGGGCTTGACCGGCGTCCTGATCGAGGCTTTGGCCTACCGCCGACTACGCTCGGCGCCCCGCCTGTCGGTCCTCATCACGGCGGTGGGCATGTCCTTCGTCCTCGAGTACGGGGTGCGCCAGATCTGGGGCCCCAACCCGAGGCCCTGGCCCGCTTGGGCGCGCATCCAGGGCGACCGGCTGGAGGTCGGCCCGGCCGTCATCAACCAGGCCCAGATCGTCCTCTTCGTCATCGCCGTCATCTTGATGGTGGCCCTGGCCGGCTTCATCAACTTCACGCGGCGGGGCCGGGCCATGCGGGCGATCGCCCTCGACCAACGCGCCTCGGCGCTCATGGGCATCGACGTCAACAAGACCATCTCGCTGGTCTTTTTCATCGGCTCGGCCCTGGCCGGCGCGGCGGGCGTCATGTTCGGGGCCTACTACGCCTCGATCGACTTCCTCATGGGCTTCCTCTTGGGCCTCAAGGCGTTCACGGCCGCCGTCATCGGCGGCATCGGCAACCTCTACGGCGCCATGCTCGGCGGTCTGACGCTCGGGCTCTTGGAGTCATTCGGCACGGCTGTGCTCGGCGCCGAGTGGAAGGACGTCTTCGCCTTCGCCTGCCTCATCCTGTTCCTCACGCTCAAGCCCACCGGCATCTTGGGCGAGCGCGTCGTGGAAAGGATGTGAGCCGTGTCCGCCTCGACCGCCCGCCCGTCGGCCGCCACCTCGCGACCGGCTCCCGCGTCGGCCCACAGGTCGTCCCGCTCGCGGCCGTTGTTGGTGCCGCCCGACCACGGGCGTGACCGGCCGGCCGAGAGATTCCGCTGGGGCAGTGAGCGGGGCGCCCGCGCCCTGATCGCACTCGTGTTCATCGTCGGCGTCTACGCCCTGCCCTTCATCAACTCCAGCAACTACCTGATTCAGATCATGACGACGGCCCTGATCTACGTCATGCTGGCCATGGGGCTCAACGTCGTCGTCGGCTTCGCCGGCCTGCTCGACCTGGGCTACATCGCCTTCTTCGCCGTCGGCGCCTACACCTCCGGCATTTTCACGACCCGTCTCGGCTGGCCGATGTGGGCGGCCATTCCCCCCGTGATCGTCTTCTGCGTCATCGCCGGCGTCGTCATCGGCGGGCCGACACTGCGCTTGCGCTCCGACTACCTCGCCATCGTCACCCTCGGCTTCGGCGAGATCATCCGGCTGACGGCCAACAACCTGATCCCGGTGACCGGCGGGCCGTCGGGGATCTTCGGCATCCCCACGTGGCGCTTCGGCGGCTGGAGTTTCACCGACGGCATCACGGTCGGCGGCATCCATTTCGACCGCCGGGTCACGTTCTACTACTTCGTCGCCACGATCGTGCTGGTCGTCGGCGTCGTCGGCCTATCGCGGCTGGCCAAGGGGCGGCTGGGCCGCGCCTGGCAGGCGGTGCGGGACGACGAGGACGCGGCCGAGGCCATGGGCATCAACACCTACATGGCCAAGATCACGGCCTACATCATCGGCGCCGTCTGGGCCGGCCTGGCGGGGCAACTGATGGCCAGCCACATCTCGACCGTCTCCCCCACCCAGTTCCAGTTCCTCTACTCGGCGCTCGTCCTCTGCGCCGTCGTCATCGGCGGCATGGGCTCGATGCCCGGGGCCATCATCGGCGCCTTCCTCATCTCGCTCATGCCCGAAGTGCTGCGTGACGTCTGGGAGAACCGCTACCTGTTGTTCGGCGCGCTCCTGCTGGTCGTCATGATGTTCCGGCCGAAGGGCATCTGGCCCTCGACGGGCGCCCTGCCGTGGTCCCGCGATCGCCGCTTGGGGGCGTCCGTGACTCCGGCCCAGCTCCGCCACGAGACCCGGCAGGGACTTGTCACGAGCGTCGTCGGCGCCGTGCTGCTGGCGGCCGGCCTGGCGCTGGACGGCCGCGTCGGAGCCGGTGTCCAGGCCGCCGGCCTGGTGACGCGCCTGGCCTGGATGGCGGGCGCCGTCATGGTGCTGTTCGGCGTCATCGGCCTGATCCGGGCGCAGGTCGACCTGCGGCGGTCGGACAAGCCCGCGGTCACGCTGGCCGGCGAACCGGGGACATTCTTTGGTTTGCATACCTTTTACCTCCGTTTCGGTTATGTAAGGGATTGCTCCCCTCACTACCTAAAGGACAGCGAGGGGAGCAATCCGTAGTGGAAAATCAGTCGTTGTCAAAAAACTTTTGCAGCGCCTCGTCCGCGCGCAGTTTGGCGAACAGCCGCTGCTCGCGATACCGTACACCGTCGAGCGTCAGATGGAACCGGTCGGCGATCTCCTGCTTTTTCGCCTTGGATTTCAGCAGCGCCCACAGTTCCCGTTCATCCGGGGAGAGCTTGTCCAACAAAGCGCCAAGAGTGGCGTGCAGAGCTTTGAGCAACAGCTTGTCCGCAATGATCTCAGCGATGTCGCTCTCATCCATCAACTCGAACCGGCTATCCGGCCCGTCCTCCGCTTCGTTGCTGGCATAGGTGCGATCCAATTCGAGTGTGCGGCTTAACCGTGTTCTGTCGCAGTCCTTGCAGCCCCCGTCACATTCCTTGGTTCCCCTCAGAACGCATTGGGTTTTTCGCTGTTGGTACCGCTCCTCGCGTTTGAGAAAAGTATCATTCGCGCGATATGTATCCTCACCTCGCCGGTTCCGCTCGAGCCGGACGGCGTACCCGGCCTCGGGATCGTAGAACCATCGTTGCTTGAATGGGTTGCCGGCGGTGGGCTCCTCGCCGGGTGCAAAACATTCATGGCGGCTGACGGAGACACATTCGCCGTTTGCGTTCTGTGCGAAATACTGCCGATAGTTGCCGTGCTGATAGTTTTTCATCTGTTTTTTCTCCATAGATTTCAAATTTGGTGGCCCGTCCGAGCCGGGGACAAAGGTATAAAAGGTTGGGGTGATGGCGGCGGTCGGGCGCGAAGTTGAATTTGCATAATCTGACTCCTTCGTTTGGCAAAATGGATTACACTTTTAAGCCACGAGAAAGGGGAAAATTAACCCCCTGTCACGAATTTTTTATAGGGACTCCGACACTCACAGGACAGAAAGCGTGTAGTTGGCAACCGCAGAAACAAAAAAAGGACGGCAGCCAGAACGCCTTAAATGGCGTCCCGCACTGCCGTCCCAGCGGTCTCGCGGAATACTCGGTTACTTGTTAGGGCTTGTATTGACGATTTCATAGGAACCGTCGGATTTGCGGATGATTTGCGTCTCATAGCCTTTGAGCTGGATCACGATGGTGTCTGACAGCTCGTCCAGCTTGGCTACAAGCCGGCCATCGCAGTTTTTGATGTCGCGCATGATGGTCTCCTCCCTTCGGATCGATTTTCTTTCCCACAGGTAGGTCATGGAAAAGGCAAAAGGTGATGAGTTTCCCGCTCTGGAAGATTGGGCTTGTCCCAGCCGCTGACAGCATTATAAAAGAAACATATATGCTCTTTGAAATCTTCGGAAGTTACAACAAAACCCGCATAGGCAGCGGGTTTGTGTAGAATGATGGCGACACTCTGAAATAGGAATGCGCATTTAAGAGGGGTATTCGGATGTGCCTTCTAACTTTGAAAGTTAGAAGAATTTAAAAATGGGCAAAAAAAATACCGCGCACCCAAAATGGATGCGCGGCAAATAGGTTATTTTATGCCCTCTGTTTTGAGCCCAGCGGTTCGATATCCAGTGTCCTTAGAAAATCATTGCGTTCATGAATAGGCTTACCCTTAAATCCAGTAATAATGTATCCGTATGCCTGGTGTTCACGGGTATTACTTAAATAGTGTGGACACGAATCATGAATGGGCGGTAACCCAAACGAACAACGAACGAATACAAACAGCGGCGAGGAAAGAATCTGTGTTTTTAGAGTAACGAGTCGCAATTCCGCGCCATTGCTTGAGGTAAAGGAAAGCATTTTCAACCAGATGGCGCAATTTGTAGAGTTCTTTATCATAGTCTCGCTGAATTTTCCGATTCTTCTTTGGAGGAATTACTGCCTGCATTCCAGCGGCGACCGCCTTCTCCAGAATCGCATTTGTGTCGTAGCCACGGTCGGCGAGTAATGCGTCAGCGTCAATTCCCTCGATTAGTTGTTCTCCCAATTTGCAATCCGCCGTGGTACCTGCTGTAATAAATATTCGGACTGGATAACCATTCGCATCCACGGCCAGATGTATTTTGGTGTTGAGCCCCCTTTTGTACGCTCCATATCTTGATTCCCTCCGACCGCCCCTGCCGCATGGGGATGTACTTTGACATGGCTTGCGTCGATCATCAGCCATTTGAAATCCGGCTCATCTATCAGTATTTCGAGCAATGTCTCCCAGACCCCTTGCTTACACCAGCGACGAAAACGCTTTGCTACACTGTTCCAATTGCCATAGCATGGCGGCAAATCCCGCCACGGTGCACCCGTCCTCAAAATCCAGAACACGCCATTTAGAAATCTGCGGTTATCTTCCGCGATTCCGCCCCATTGTCCCGGTTGGCCCGGCAAAAGCGGTGAAAGCAAGGCCCATACGGTATCCGAGATATCATGTCTCCTATATGCTTCACCCATTGAGAAAACCTTCTCTCGTTCTGTTTCCCCAATTATACCACTCGCTTTATCTCGTGTCCACACTCTCTAGGGATATTCTGTATTACTTTGAAGTCATCAATATATACGGCAACGGGATTATCTTCCCTGAGTTTTTAAAGGAGCGACCTTATTATGTAATCGAGGCGCCGAGGTAAAGATCAAAGCGGGGCTATCGCCATGTTCACATGGTATGCCAAAAGAGGTAATATCCCCGAAGAAAACCTCCACGCCGTCAAACTGAAGCCGGTGGGTGAAAAATACGGTTCTTTGCACAAGATGTAGTGACTAAGGCTTGCAACAGAATAGATATTGTGCTACAATGAGTTGTCGAAAAAATTAACACACAGAGCTGGGGGTTTTGGAAATGGGCGTATCGCTTCGCGAAAAGTTCTACGGCTGTATCTGCGGGTCTCATATCGGTTCCGCCATGGGAGCCGTCGTAGAGGGCTGGCCGCACGAAAAGACCGATGAGGTTTACGGCATGTTGGATAGGCTGATCCCCTACGAGCATTATGGCAACGGCTGGGTACGCGACGCCGGCACGACGGAGGACGGCATCGACCGTCAAAAGTTGATGATCACCGCCATTATCGAAAAGGGCGGGCGCATTAACGCGGAGGACCTCCGCGGGATCTGGGCGCGCGATATAAACCCTCTTGCGCCCGGCGGCATATCCGAACCGTTCGAGGGCGAACTGCTTAAAATCTCCAAGACGACCATCCCGGCGACGGATATCGGCCGCTACTGCGACTACTCGAATCTCGTCACCTTTTCCCGCTCCTGTCACCCCATAGGGATGATCAACGCTGGGGACATTCAAGGCGCGATCGCCGATGCCATGGAGGTTGGGCAGGTTTATAACTACGCGAATACAAGAGCGCTCAAATGGGCCTGTGTGAATACGGTGGGCATCGCGGCGGCCATGCTGCCGGACGCGACCGTGGACAGCGTCCTCGGCGCGATCTTCGACAATCTGGACGACCGCAAGCTGGCCACGGAGGACGAATATCACCGGGATTACGCGGGCATGTATCCCGTGGATGAACTCAAGCGCGCGCTGGATCTCACCAAGGACTGCCGAGATTACCGCGATCTGCGGGAGGCTTTCGATACCGTTTACTACGGCGTCGGGATGCCTTACGCTATGGCTTTCGCCAACGAGATCGTCACGAAAGGCGTCTGCGTTTTCCGCCTGTGCGGCGGCGATGTAAAGAAGGCCATCATCACCGCCGTCAACCTGGGACGCGACACCGATTGCGCCGCGGCCGTCGCCGCGGGACTCTCCGGCGCGCTGGGCGGGGCGAACTCAGTTCCGCAGGAGTGGATCCGGCAGGTGGATCACGCCACGAGCGTCCATCGTTTCACCAACAGCAAACGCACGCTGCGAGAATACGCGGACGGAGTGTACGGCGCGTTCCAGAACAAGCTGCAAAACTACCGCGCTTATGCGGCGGAAATGGATATAGAATAGGGGGCAATCATCCATGAGCGTTACACTTCGGGATAAATTTTACGGGTGCATTTGCGGGGCGCATATCGGCTCCTCCATGGGCGCCATCGTAGAGGGTCGGCCCTGGCAGTACGTCGTCGAAAAGTACGGCGTGCTCGATCAGCTTGTGCCTTACGGCCAATACGCCGACGGCTCGATCCGCGAGGCGGGCAGCACGGAGGACGGCATCGACCGCCAAAAGCTGATGATTACGGCGATTATGGAAAAGGGTGACCGCGTCACGGCGGAGGATGTTCGCAGCATCTGGCGCCGCGACTT
>Ga0209629_10004334_pt1 | contig 10467 bp, 12 predicted proteins | sample TergutCu122P5_FD_187286 | JGI IMG/M metagenome (GOLD analysis project Ga0209629, IMG submission 187286) | Cubitermes ugandensis P5 segment gut microbial communities from Kakamega Forest, Kenya - Cu122 P5 (SPAdes) (version 2) | ecosystem: Host-associated > Arthropoda: Insects > Digestive system... | reverse complement strand
ACCTGCGTCTCCCACCACGCGCGGTCCAGCGGGACGGCCGTCCCGTCCGCGGCGAGCTGCGTCGTGCTGCGGTCCAGCAGCCGGTCGGGCGCGCCTTTGGCGAGCAGGACGCGCGCGCCATCGGGCGCGACGTTCGCGGTCGCCATGTATTTGTGCTCGGAGTCGAACGGCAGGACGGCCAGCCGCGCGTAGCTCGTCTCGTCGAACCCGGCCTTACGGCCGAGCGTGCGCAGGGCGCCCTCGGTCGGCTCGCCGACGAGGCTCCACTCGCCCGTCTCGGATTGCGCGAGGACGGCGTCGTTCACCACGCTCATCGCGGCGACCAGGCCCGCGAGGTCGGGATGGCCGGCCAACCGCGCTTGCGCGTCCCCGAGCATGACCGTGCCTTCCGGGGCGTACCCGAGCCCGGTGACGGAATACTCCGCCACGCGCGTCACGACCGTCCGCACGACCATCTCATTGGTGGTCAGCGTGCCGGTCTTGTCGGAGCAGATGCGGTTCACCGAGCCCAGCGTCTCGACCGCGGGCAGCCGGCGGATGATCGCATTGCGCCGCGCCATCTGCTGAACGCCGAGCGCCAGCGTGATCGTCACCAGCGCGGGCAGGCCCTCCGGGATCGCGGCCACCGCGAAGCCGATTGTCGCGGAGATCAGGTCCGTCCCGGCCATGCCGTGCACGAACCGGCCGATGCTCGCCATCACCACCGCGAGCGCGCCGATCGCCAGCGCCAACCCCTTGCCGAACCGCGTGATCTGCCTGGTCAGCGGGGTGTCGAACGCGTCGATGTCGGCCAGCATGGTGGTGATGCGGCCGATCTCGGCGTGCGCGCCGGTCGCCGTCACGACGCCGATCCCTTGCCCTGCGACCACGATCGAGGACGAGAACAGCATGGACGACCGGTCGCCGACCCCGGCCTTCTGGGCGACCGCGGCCACCGACTTCTCCGTCGCCACGGCTTCGCCCGTCAGCGCGGCCTCCTCGGCGCGCACGTTACTGGCTTCGATGAGCCGCAGGTCAGCGGGCACGCGCGACCCGGCGCGGACGCGGACGATGTCGCCCGGCACCAACTGGTCCGCGGGCACCGAGCCCCACTCGCCATCGCGCAACACCTGGGCGTCGTCGGAGAGCATCCGTTTGATGCCGTCGAGCGCCCGCTCCGCGCGTCCTTCCTGGACGAAGCCGATGACGGCGTTGATGACCGCGACGGCCAGGATCACCCCGCAATCCACCCACTCGCCGAGCGCGGCCTTCAAGGCGGCCGCGCCGAGCAGGATGTAGATCAAGACATCGTGGAAGTGCTTGGCGAACCGAATGAGCACGTTGTCGCGGGCCGGTTCGGGGAGTTGGTTGGGTCCGTGAGCCGCGAGCCGGGAGTGGGCTTCGGCGCTGCTCAGGCCGTCGCTGGACGACGCTGCCGCGGCGAGCGCGTCCGCGCTGCTGAGCGCGTGTGCGGTTGCGAGGACTTCGGGGGGCTGCACAGCCATCTGGCCTCCGTGGGGGACGGGCGGTTGCCTGATTCTATCGGTTCTGGCGGCGGCGCTGGGTATCGTGTCGGCATGGGCGTCACAGACGAAATCGCCGATTCGGTGCTGCTGGCGGTGGCGTCCATTCCGCCGGGGTGTGTGGCCAGTTACGGCGAGATCGCGGCGGTCGTCGGCCGGGGCGGCCCGCGGACGGTGGCGCGCATCATGGCTACCCGCGGCGGCAGCGTGTGTTGGTGGCGGGTCGTCCACGCGGACGGGACCATCGCGCCGCACCTGGTCGCAGAGGCGTCCCGGCGACTGGCCGCTGAGGGCGTCGTCGTCCGCGACGGACGGGTGCGTCAGCGCTGATCGTCCGGTGGTCGGATCTCGACCTCCCGGACGAAGGACAGATAGCGCTCGCCTTGGGCGGTCAGCCAGCCGCGGTCGCCTTCGGACAGGTGCCCGTAGGTCACCGGGTCGACGTGCAATTCGGTGCGGCTCCCGTCCGGCTCCTCGAAAGTCGCGAAGTAGTCGGTGGCCCGGCCGCCGCGGGACAGCATCGTCCGCTTGGACGTGATGCGGCAATGGACGGTGGTCACGGGCGCAGTGGAACGTTCCACGGGACGTTTCCCGGCGGTGACGGCGATGACGATGAGAACGACGATGGCCACGAGCACGGCGATTACCAGCAGCACTACCAGCAACCGGCCCATACCACCGCCTCCAATTCTTGACTCTCCAACCCTACGCGACGATTCGTGGGTCAGGCGGAGGCGAACTGCCCTTGGGACGTACCAGTGGAAAGCACAGCGGGGTTTGGAGAGTGGTCAGCGGGAGCCGGCAGTGGGGTAGAGGCTTGGAAGAGGCCGTCTTCGGACGGGCGCGATTTTGGGCGCGTGGTCCCGGTCGTGTAGTGTCAGAGCCCGTCCGGCCCCTATAGCTCAGTCGGCAGAGCGTCTCCATGGTAAGGAGAAGGTCTGCGGTTCGATTCCGCATGGGGGCTCTGGTTGGGAGCGATTGCCCCCAACCCCCGGCGGGGTAGCTCAGACGGTAGAGCAAGCGGCTCATAATCGCTGTGTCACGGGTTCAAGTCCCGTCCTCGCTACGACATGACCTGGAGAGTGAGAAGCGATGGCCAAGAAGCAGGCTGACATCAGGCCCAAGATCACGCTCGCGTGCACGGAGTGCAAAGAGCGCAACTACATCACGAAGAAGAACCGGCGCAACGACCCGGATCGTCTTGAGCTGAAGAAGTTCTGCCCGCGCTGCCGCGCGCACACCGCGCACCGCGAGACCCGCTGAGCATAATGCCGCCGTCGCCGGTCGGCTGATCTGGCGACTACCCTTGCGGTCATGCCTATCCTCGACAGTCACGCCGGACGGGTCTATCCGCCCGCGCCGCCGTACGAAGTGAGCCGGGCGAAGATCGCCGAGTTCGCGGCCGCCCTCGGCGACGGTAACCCCGCCTACGCCGGGCCCGATCCGATCGCACCGCCGACGTTCGCGGCCGTGCTCGCCGCGTCCGCTTGGGAGGCGCTTTTCGCCGACCCGGAACTCGGGATGACGCTGGCGCGCACCGTCCACGTCGACCAGCGCTTCGATTGGACGCGACCGCTGCGGGCCGGCGACCTGGTGCAGGCCGGCCTCCGGATCGAGAAGGTGCGGGTGCGCGGGGCGACCGCGTTCGTCACCATCGTGGTGACCCTGACGGACGCGAGCGGCGAGCCGGTGTGCCAGGCCACGTCGACCCTCATGCACACCGCGCCTAAGGCCGCCGCATGAACGTGACACCCGGCACCGTCCTGCCCTCGCTGACGGTCACCTTTCACCGCGACACGCTCGTGCGGTACGCGGGGGCCTCGACCGATTTCAATCCGATTCACTGGTCCGACAAGGCAGCATGCGCGCTCGGCCTGCCCGGCGTGATCGCACACGGCATGCTCACGATGGGCACCGCGCTGCGCGTCGTCACCGATTGGGTGGGCGACCCGGGCCGCGTATTGGAGTATTACGTCCGGTTCACCAAGCCGGTGGTCGTCGACCCGGACGCCGGCGCATGCGTGGAGTTCTCCGGCGTCGTCACCGACGTCGCGGACGGGGTGGCCACGGTCGCGCTGCAAGCGACCTGTGGGGGCACATCCGTCCTCGGACAGGCGAGTGCGAGGGTCCGCGTTGACTGAGCTGCTCGCCGATCACACCACCTTGCGCGTCGGTGGGCCGGCGCGGCGGTTCGTCACCGCGACCACCGCCGACGAACTCGTGCGCGTCGTGTCCGGATGCGACGCCAGCGGTGAACCGGTCCTCGTGCTGGGCGGCGGGTCGAACGTCCTGGTCGGCGACGCCGGCTTCGACGGGACGGTCGTGCACATCGCCACGCGCGGCATCGATGCGGACGCCGCTACCGCAGCCTTGACCGTCGCCGCGGGTGAGCCCTGGGACGCCGCGGTCGCGGCGGCAGTTGCGCGGGGCTGGGCGGGCATCGAGGCGCTCTCCGGCATCCCCGGGACGGCCGGAGCCACCCCCGTGCAGAACGTCGGCGCCTACGGCCAGGAAATCGCTCAGACCGTGGCTAGCGTCCGGGCGTGGGACCGGCGCACCGGCCGCGAGACAGCGTTCACCGCGGGGGAGTGCGGCTTCGGCTACCGGACGTCCCGCTTCAAGCGCGAGCCCGACCGGTGGCTGGTGCTGGAGGTCGCCTTCCGGCTGACGCCCGGCGCGAGCGCGCCCATCCGGTACGCCGAGTTGGCCGGACGCCTCGGCGTCGCGCCGGGCGCGCAGGCACCGCTGGCGGATGTGCGCGCGGCCGTCCTGGAATTGCGGCGGGGCAAGGGCATGGTGCCAGACGACGCCGACCACGACACGTGGAGTGCGGGCAGCTTCTTCACCAACCCGGCGCTCGACGCACCAGCCGCCGCCGCGCTCCCGCCGGACGCCCCGCGCTATCCCGCGGACGGCGGCCGCATCAAGACCTCGGCCGCGTGGCTGATCGAGCACGCGGGCTTCGGCAAGGGGTATGGCACGCCGGTGGCGAGCCTGTCGACCAAACACGTCCTCGCGCTCACCAACCGCGGCGGGGCGACGGCCGCGGACATCCTCGCGCTCGCCGTCGAGGTGCGCGACGGGGTGCGCCGCCGGTTCGGCGTCGAGTTGATCCCCGAGCCCGTGCTCGTGGGGGTTGGTTGGCCGGCGGGAGTGGACAGCGCGGCCTTGCGCGGCGGCGTGAGCGTAAAATCGTCGCGTCGAATGAAAGGCCCTCATGACTGACTTGTTTGCGGCGACACCGCTTGCCCCTGCGGATCCGATCCTCGGGATCACCGAGCAGTTCAACGCCGACCCCAGCCCGGCGAAGGTCAACCTCGGCGTCGGGGTGTACCAGGATGCGTCCGGGAAAGTGCCCGTGCTGGAGTGCGTCCGCACGGCCGAGCAGCGCATGGCCGCGGACATCAAGCCGCGCGGCTACCTGCCCATCGACGGTCTGCCCGCGTACACCGCCCTCACCAAAGCGTTGGTGCTCGGCGGCAACGAGGAGCTCATGGGCCGGGCGGTCACCGTCGAGGCGCTCGGCGGGACGGGCGCGCTGCGCATCGGCGCGGAGTTTCTCAAATACGCGGACGGCGTGCCCCGCCGCGTGTTGATCTCCGATCCGTCCTGGGAAAACCACAAGACGCTGTTCGAGCGGACGGGGTTCGAGGCCGCGCAGTACCGCTACTACACCCCCGACGGGCCGGACGTCGACGGCATGCTGGACGATCTGCGCGCCGCCGCGCCGGGGACCACGGTCGTGCTGCACGCGTGCTGCCACAACCCGACCGGGGAAGATCTAGCCCCGGACCAATGGCCGCGGGTCGTGGACGTCGTCGCCGAGCGCGGGTTGATTCCACTCCTCGACATGGCCTACCAGGGCTTCTCCCAAGGGATCGCCCAGGACCGCGCCGTGATCGACGCCTTCGCCGCCCGCGGAATGCCGGTGCTCGTCGCGAACTCCTTCTCGAAGACGTTCAGCCTGTACGGCGAACGGGTCGGCAGCCTGACCGTGATCGCGGCGAACGACGACGAGGCGAAGCGAATCCTGTCGCAACTGAAGCTGTGCGTCCGCACGCTCTACTCCAACCCGCCGACGCACGGGGCCCAGGTCGTCGCGACCGTGTTGGGCGATGCCGAGCTCCGGGCGGTTTGGGAGACGGAGTTGACGGGCATGCGCTTGCGCATCAAAGAGATGCGCGCCGCGCTGGCGTCCGGGCTGGCGGCGGCCGGGGTCGCTGGAGACGTGAGCTTCGTGGAACGCCAGGTGGGCATGTTCAGCTACACGGGCTTGTCGGCCGGGCAGATGCGCGAATTGCGCGACCGGCATCACGTCTATGGCACGGACGCCGGACGCATCTGTGTCGGCGCGCTCAATGCCGGCAACCTCGGGCAGGTTTGCGCGGCACTCGCGGCCGTAGCCTGAGCGGCGGGTTCGACTCGCTAGTCGAAAACCCGTACAATCTTCGTCTTGGTGGCTTGCGCCTATGCTCAACCGTGCCCAGAAAGGGGCGAGACACCGAAGGGCAATAGCTCAATTGGCAGAGCAGCGGTCTCCAAAACCGCAGGTTGGGGGTTCAAGTCCCTCTTGCCCTGCGAGTTCGGGTTCGGCAAATGACAACGGAGGATGGCGTGGCTGAGGATCAGGGCAAGGCGGTCGGTGGGAATGCCGATGAGCCGGTTCCCGGGGCAGCTGATGAGCTGGCGGCCATCCCGGATTACGCGGAGGGTTTCGACTCGCTAGCCAAGTTCGACGACGCCGATGCGTCCGTCGAGGCTCCCGAAGTCAAGGCTGCCGGCGAACCCGCGGACGCCGAGGCGTCCGAAGACGAGGTCGCCTATGAGCAGGTGCCCGAAGAGTTGGCCGAGGACGACGAGTCCGAACCGGCCGATGACGACGAGCCGGAGGACGCGCTCATAACCGAGGCGGAACAGATCGCGGCGAGTGTCGCCAGCGCGCGACCGGTCCGCAAGAAGGCCCCCGAGGCCGAGGGCAAGGCGGGCGCCAAGAAAGGGCGGCCCACCGCCAAGCAGGATCGCCCGGCGAAGTCCGACGAAGGCACGCGCGTCGGGCCCATAACGTTCGTCAAGCAGTCCATCGACGAGCTGAAGAAGGTCAACTGGCCGTCCCTCGATCAGTGGCAGCAGTACTTCGTCGTCGTACTCGTTTTCGTGCTGATCGTCATCGCATATGTGGGGCTGCTCGATCTCGGCTTGGGCGTGCTGCTGTTGAAGATTTTCGGCGACGCGTGATGAGTGAGGCATAGTGAGCGAAAACACTGAGTGGAATGAACTACCGACTGAGGACGTCGAAATCGATCTGGGCGTGCCCGAGGAATCCGTCGACGACTTCGAACTAGACCTGGATTTCACCGAGGGCCTGGACACCCCGGTCGATGACATCGTCATCGATCTCGGCCTTCCCGAAGAGAAAGAGCCGGAGGAACTGCCCCCCGGCCTGGACGCCGACGATGAGGCCGTCATCGAAGCGTTGCGCGCCGATCTGGCCGGTCGCGTCGGCGACTGGTACGTCGTCCACACCTACTCGGGCATGGAAAACCGCGTCAAGCAGAACATCGACAACCGCGTGAAGACCCTCGGCATGGAGGACTACATCTACGAGGCTGTCGTGCCGACCGAAGAGGTCTTCGAGACGCGCAACGGCTCCCGCAAGGCCGTGACGCGTACGGTCCTGCCGGGCTACGTGCTGGTGCGCATGGAGTTGACGGACGCCTCGTGGGCGGTCGTGCGGCATACGCCGTCCGTGACCGGGTTCGTGGGGTACGCGAACGAGCCCGTGCCGCTGACACTCGACGAGGTCGTCAAACAGTTGACGCCCGCCGCGCTCGCCCGCGCGAACGCCGCAAACAACGGCCCGAAGCGGCGCGCCAAGAAGGTCGAGATCACAGATTTCCACATCGGCGATTCCGTCATGGTGACCGAGGGCGTCTTCAGCGGCGTGCACGCGACCATCACGGAAATCAATCCGAACGGCGAGCGGTTGCGCGCCCTGGTCGAGATTCTCGGACGCGAGACGCCCGTGGATCTCACGTTCACCCAAGTCCAGAAGGTCTAGCCGGACCACCTTTTCCATCAACCCGCAAGAAAGTATTGAATCCATATGCCCGGAAAGAAGAAAGTCGCTGCGATTGTCAAGATCGCGTTGAATGCGGGCGCGGCCACGCCGGCGCCGCCGGTCGGCACCGCGCTCGGCCCGCACGGCGTCAACATCATGGAGTTCTGCAAGCGGTACAACGCAGAAACCGAACCGCAGCGCGGCAACGTCATCCCCGTGGAGATCACGATCTACGAGGACCGGACGTTCACCTTCATCACGAAGACGCCGCCCGCCGCGGAGCTCATCAAGAAGGCCGCCGGCCTGAAGGGCGGCTCCGCCCGTCCGCACAAGGACAAGGTGGGCCGCTTGAGCGCCGATCAGGTGCGCGAGATCGCCCAGACCAAGATGCCCGACTTGAACGCCAACGACGTGGACGCCGCCATGAAGATCGTCGCGGGCACCGCCCGTTCGATGGGCGTGGACGTCGACCTCTGACCAACCAAACCCCGTGGGAGGGCGACGGCCCGCACCACACCTGGCTGGCGGTCCACACGCGGACCGCAACGACACAAGGAGACCAGCAATGAAACGTAGCAAGGCATACCGGGCCGCAGCGGCACTCACCGACGCGCGCCAGCTCTACACCCCGGAAGAGGCTCTCGCCCTCGTCAAGAAGGGCGCGTCCGCGAAGTTCGATGAGACCGTCGAAGTGGCGTTGCGTCTTGGCGTCGACCCGCGCAAGGCGGACCAGATGGTGCGCGGCACCGTCAACCTGCCCAACGGCACCGGCAAGACGGCGCGGGTGCTCGTCTTCGCGACGGGCGAGAAGGCCGCCGAGGCCGAGGCCGCCGGGGCGGACGAGGTCGGCGCGGACGAGATGATCGAGCGGGTCGCCGGCGGCTACCTCGACTTCGACGCGGTCGTTGCGACGCCAGACATGATGGGCAAGGTAGGCCGGCTCGGCCGGGTGCTCGGCCCGCGTGGCCTCATGCCCAACCCGAAGACCGGCACGGTCACCATGGACGTCGCCAAGGCCGTCACGGACATCAAGGGCGGCAAGATCGAGTTCCGCGTCGACCGGCATGCGAACCTGAACTTCCTGATCGGCAAGGTTTCGTTCACCGACCAGCAGCTCATCGAGAACTACTTCGCGGCGCTCGACGAGGTCATGCGCCTCAAGCCGAGCGCGTCCAAGGGGCGCTACCTGAAGAAGGCCACGCTCGCCTCGACGATGGGCCCGGGCGTCAGCGTCGATCCGACGAAGACGAAGCCTTCGGGCGAATAACAGCTCGTCTGGAAGTGAAGGGGGCGACCCGGATCGCCCGGCGCGTCGGCGTCGATAAACCCTGCGCCAACCGTGCCATCCGTCGGATTCGACGCCGATCGGTGACCGCCTTTTAGACAGCAAGTGACCGCCTTTTAGACAGTAATTCTCGCTCTTCGCATCCTGAATCGTTTCAACGCATTTTTCGGCGAGGAAAATGATTACAGTACTTTCATGTCAAGTCATTTCGATGGTTGGCGGGCCCCCACGCTGATCGAGAACCTCGAGCAGTCCGGGGTCAGCCGCCGGGAGTTCCTCACATATTGCGGCGGACTCGCCGCCCTCTTCGCAGCCGGTCCCGCGGTGCTCGGCGGGGTCACTGGCGCCCAGGCTGCCCCGATGGACGGCCGGGTCGTCGCGGAAAAGCTCGGCGCGGTCACCAAGCCGGTCCTCGTGTGGTTGCAGTTGCAGGAGTGTACCGGCTGCATGGAGAGTGCGCTCCGGTCGGGCGGCACCACCATCGAGGAAGCCGTGCTAAATCTGCTCTCGGTGGAGTACAACGAGCTCGTCATGGCGCCTTCGGGCGACGCGGCTGAGCATGTCCTGGAGGCCGCCAACCAACAACCCCACATCCTTGTCGTCAACGGCTCGATCCCCATGAAGGATGGCGGCATCTACTGCACGATCGGCGGAAAGTCGGCCGAGCAGGTCCTGCGCGAGTCGGCGGCGAACGCCACCGCGGTCCTCGCCGTCGGGGCGTGCGCCGTCTGGGGTTCCGTCCAGGCGGCCAATCCCAACCCGACCGGCGCGGTCGGGGTCGACCAAATCATCCGCGACAAGCCGGTCATCAACGTTGCCGGCTGCCCGCCCATCGGCGAGATCATCACTGCGACCGTCGCGTACATCCTGACGCACGACAGCCTGCCCAAGACCGACGCGCAAGGCCGTCCGCTGTTCGCGTTCGAACAGCGTATCCACGACTCGTGCCCCCGCCGGCCGCACTTCGACGCAGGGCAGTACGTCCGGACGTTCGACGACGAGGGCGCGCGCAACGGATGGTGCCTCTACGACGTGGGCTGCAAGGGGCCGAGCACCTTTGCGGCTTGTCCGATCGTCCAGTGGAATATGCGCACGAGCTGGCCGATCGGCGCCGGGCACCCGTGCATCGGCTGCACCGAAAAGGACTTCTTCGACCAGTTCACACCGTTCTACGATCGTCTGCCCCTGGTGACTGGCATCGGTATCGAGGCCACCGCTGAGCGAGTTGGCTGGGGCGTGGTCGGGCTGACGGTCGCGGGCGTCGCCGTCCACGCCGGGGTGACCGCCGTCCGGCACGCGGCAAGCAAGAAGACGGTCGAGGGCGAGCAACCCGCGTTCGGAGAGGTCGAACGCGAATCGGAAAAGGCGGAATGAACCATGGCTGAACGTGTCGTCATCGACCCCCTCACCCGTATCGAGGGGCATCTGCGCATCGAGTTAGAGACCGACAACAAGGTCATCTCCAAAGCCTGGAGCGTATCCACCCAGTTCCGCGGCATCGAGACGATTCTCCAGGGACGCGACCCGCGCGACGCGTGGGCGTTCGCCCAGCGAATCTGCGGCGTCTGCACGGCGGTGCACGCCATCGCGTCCGTCAACGCCGTCGAGAACGCGATCGGCTC
>Ga0209629_10004332_pt1 | contig 10467 bp, 7 predicted proteins | sample TergutCu122P5_FD_187286 | JGI IMG/M metagenome (GOLD analysis project Ga0209629, IMG submission 187286) | Cubitermes ugandensis P5 segment gut microbial communities from Kakamega Forest, Kenya - Cu122 P5 (SPAdes) (version 2) | ecosystem: Host-associated > Arthropoda: Insects > Digestive system >... | reverse complement strand
TTTACTTCATTAAGCACCCTGGCTCAGGGAAAAGGATTGGTTGGTTCAGACATTTTATGAACATGATGTATGAATTCCACAGCTCCACTAGAAAGGATCGAGGTGAAGCAAACAGCCCCATTTCTAGAAAATATACCAACATTTACCAGAAGAACTGAGGATGAATACTGGCAAATGCAATAAGCATCACACAGGTAGGCAGTTGGTTTCCTGCTCTGGCCACAGCATCACAGAAATAACCCCAGTAAACACTGGAAGGGAATGTGTCCCAGATCTGGTGTGAACTTTGTACTGCACAGAAAAATCTTGCTTCTGCTCAGAATGAAACACCAGTCATCCAGCACTTAGCTGGAATATGAACTGTAGAAGATCAGAAGAGCCTGACAACACCCACAGTTTTTTCAGTCCTACTGCTGTTCCCTAAAATGGCCTACTAAACATACCTCACACAGTACATGGGTAAAAGCATCAATGGAACTGATAACTGGCAAGAAGAAATCACAGTGTTCAAAGAAAACCCTGTCCTTATGCCATTTCATATGCCACAAAATGCACATGAACTACCCAGTGCTGAACGCAGGCCCTCATGCTAAGAAGCCAGCAACTACCACTTGAGATATGGAACAATCTGAAACTTGCATTCACCATGAATTCTTCAAGGACTGACACCACACACCCAACTTATGAACCTTGCCCAACATTATCAAGTCTTACTGCTACCAAAAATCTAGTATGTGTACACAATTACAGACATTCAACTTGCAAAACCTATGCTACTGATGTCAGCGAGTGACTGGTTGGCCAGGTACAATACAATGCAATGGCAGCTGAGCTCTACTGTTAATCACCACCTAAAAAATAGTGGTGGGACATTTGATGGTTACAAGTACAAGCAGCGGTATCTCTGGGAATCAAGGAGACTAGACCATGACCCTCGTATCTCCAATATCGCTTCATGAAATGGTGTTAGGCTTGGGACAAAATTTAATTTTTCTCTAGAAAATACGTGTCAGCTTCTTGCCACACAGAAATATCTTTCATCCCTACTACAGTTAACTGTGACATCTGTGATAAGATTATGAAACATTATTAATTATATTATTTGGGTGATCAAATCAAGAATAATGAGATATGGGGGGCATGTAGCACATATGGGGGGAAAGATGAGGTGCATACAGGGAAATGGTGGGAAAACCGGAGGGAAAGAAACCACATGGAAGACCTAGGCATAAATGGGAAGATAATATTAAAATGATCTTCAAGAAGTGGGATGGGGGCATGATCTGCGTTGACCTGCCTCAGGATAGAACAAGCGAATGGCTCTTGTGAATGTGGTACTGAACATTCCATAGGACGCAAGGAATTTCTAAACTAGCTGAGGACCTATTAGCTTCTCAGGAAGGACTCTGCTCCATGTAGTTAGTCCAGATAAAATGTGAAATGAGGCATAACAGTCACATTAATCACACACAACAATTCAGATGGGTAGCCCTCTGGGAACGAAACTAAGTACAGACACCAGCTATACAGCCAAGGACTTTGTTAACTTCAGTCTTTCCCGGCACATCTTCATCTGTGCTGTGGTAATGAATGTGTAGAGCTATACCTCCAGTCTCCCAAATCCCTTGAAGACATGTTTAATTATGCACGTGGTTAAGTTTACCGTCAAAACATAAGTAAAAAAAAAAAATTCTATACTGCCCCCATAGTGCAATTTTACATTCTACAAAAATGTTACCTTAACAAAGTTCCACAACTTCGCAGTGCTACTACAATAATCATTTTACGCCCTTAAGTAATGTTTCCCAAATGGTATTCTGCAGAACTCCAAAGTGACAATAAGGATTCTGCAATAAATTTACACTACAATATAAATAATAAAAATTTAAATATTACTGTAATCTTCATTTAAATAATTTTTATGTCACAGTGATTCATTCATTCATTCATTCATTCGTCCATTCAAATATTTCTGAATTCTTGAAATGCTAGAATAAATGCTACAACAATATCTTTGAAACAAGCTTCCTGTATTGAACATCATACTAGTTATTAAGGTTCATTTTTCAAACATATGAAATGTGGCTTTATATTTCTCGTTCTTTGAGCATGCTATTTAATGATACTGCTAACATCATATAGCAGCAGTGACAGAGGAACATGTATGGAGCATTGAAGAAATGATACTGAGAGGTGAAGTACTTGAGGGGGCAACCTGTCCCAATGTCACTATGTCCACAACATATGCCACATGGACTGGCATGGGACAAACCCAGGCCTTAAGAGTAAGAGACTGGTAACTTAACTGCCTGACCAATGGTATGGCTCACTATTTTTTCTGAATACAATGAAACCCACTTAAGACAACCTTGCTTAAGATGTCTGCCCACCTATGGCATCAGAATAATTTCCCATAAGATTAACATATACTGTCCTTGTAACGTGTCTCCTCCCCCTTACAAGAATTTCCTGCCTAACCATAGTAAGTTCACAATGTAACAATTTACCTCTGGTGACATCGTGCTGTTGTGTATTTCTCAGCAAGGTGCTAATTGTCCAACCAAACAATAGTCTTTTCCTACACACTACTACACATTTCAGTTGTCCAGATCAGCCACTATCAAGTACATATCAGATACACCAAAAGAAATATTAGTGTTATGAACTATACCAATATTATTCCAAAAATGGAATAATAAGGTTAAAAATACCTTTCTAGTACCTTTTTAAAATACAAGATTAAACGATTTGTTCCAAATACAGTGATGAAATAATGCCTTCAGTTCATAAAGGTTAACTTCCAAGTTCCTTTCCACCATGGACTAGTGACCATTAACCCAAGGAAACTGATGTGAAAGACATCATGTTCCAACAGAATTGTCATCTATTTTCACAAATGCATATCATGTAATTAAAAATGTGAAGGAGCTATGGATTAAAAATGCATGTTATGACTGCAACCACTTCACTTTAAACAATAATTTGAACTATTCTGTGCGCGGTACTTATATATCTTGTGTTAATTTAAAACTGCATACATGTCTCTGTCATGTAAAGCCATTAATTACACAACGCATGATGAAAATGACCACTACCTCAAAAAATTGCATAAAACATCAGCTGTTGTCAATTCAAGAAAAGCAAAACATTATAAACATGGTGGTTGCTACTTAAAATGTTCCTCCTGAAAAACAATTTCGTACTTGGCATTTTTGTGTCAACTTCAAATATAAGACACAATACTCAGTTTGTAGTACAACAGCTGAGCTGGAAAAATGTAAAAACTGGAAGATACAGTAAATCAGAATCACTGTTTATAGAACAGTTTTGCCTAAAGTTGGCTGATGATCTAGCAGTTTTGCTTGTAGAAATACACAAATGTGGCCTTGTGTTGAAGCAAGTACCAAAATCACAAATGAACATAAGACTTAAAATGTAGTATGATAGTGAAAAGGGATCATTTAAAACAGAACTTACACATAATAGTATTCCAGCAAAGTGAATGTCAATTTCATAACACTGTTATAAATAACCATGTTTTCAAGCTTACCCTTGTAACACATTGTCCTCTTTAACAAGCCTCACTGGTTGGAATTTTTCCAGTCATGTCTGAAGACGGTATTACTGTACATGCAACATGATAATCTCACGTCCTTCTTTAATGTATATATATCAGAAACTATTTCTGGCCTAATTTTTTATGTGTTTGCAAAATGGCGAAAAGTGACCCTCTGCTTCATCGTGTCTGTCGGTCTGTCGGTCCATCCGTCCATCTGTCCGCATGAACAACTCAGCTCCCACTGGTTGAATTTTCATGAAATTTGATATTGAGCATTTTTTGACAATATGTTGAAAAAAATCCAAGTTTCATTCAAATCTGACAAGAATAACGGGTATTTTATGTGACGTCCTATGCAAATTTATAACAACATCTCACTGAATTCTTCTGAACACTTCACACAAAAATTGCAGAGAAAATCAAAACAACTGTATGTCCAGTAAATGTTGTCTGAAAATTGTGTCATTTATGAGACAATGTGGAAGACAATGGCCAGACAGGCCACAGATGACAATATAATACAGCAGAAAAAAAGATATGATTTTCATTGCAGATAACTAAGACAACAGACACATATACTAAAATTTCATACTTATTATTTTTACAGCAGAACAAAATATTTTGTAGCTCCGCAACACTGCAGAGAAAACCCAATGTTGTATTTACATGGCAACACTGAACACTTTTATACTGTTGACAACTACAGCTATACCAACAATAAAAAAGAAATGTATTGTTGCAGTTCCATGGAAAAAATGGTAATGAAAATGCACCACAATGCAATGTATGTACATTGTCTATCTTGTTCAGCTTCATATACAAGAATTTTATTGAAGAATTCCACAAAAATGTTTAGAATGCAAAGGAGTTCTATCGCCAACTGAAATTGGGAAACAATGCCCTAAGGTAAGTGATGCTGATGTCACTCCTGCCACACAAATTTGTTGTTACTGCTGACTAGAATATTAAAAGTTACGGTGGCCCACAAAGGCATAACATCCATACCACGAAAATCAGTCATATGGTTCAAAAGTTGAATGGGGTGGACATACATGCAGACTACACTGTTATCTCATACACCTTTTCAAGAAGCAGAATAGTCTAAAAAGACAGAAGTTGATTTTTTTTGCACATAAGGTATTCCAGAACACTGACTACTCTCATCATGCCTTAGAATCTGGAGCGCAAGCTTAAAGTATGGGTAACATAGGTTAGATGAGTTACATAAATATAGAAGGTGCTTGACTGCCGCACAGGTGGGAATAATAATAAAATGGATCTTCTAAAAATATGTTCTTCAGGGGGCTTAGGCTGGATTGATCTGGCTCAGGTTAGGGACAGGTGGTGGGCTCCTGTGAACATAATAATGAGCCTTCAGGTTCCACACAACGCAGGGAATTTCTTGACTATAAGCTCCTCAAGAAGGCCTCTGCTCCATGTAGTCAGGTAGTTAGTTAGTTGGTTAATTAGTTAGTTAGTTAGCATGTCTATCTGTCTGCTTGCTGGTTTGCTTGCTTCCTTCCTTGCCAGTCAGTTAGTTCTCAGAATATGTATAATGTCCCAGCTGTAACTTACTGAACTGCAAACATGTTTAAGTGTAACTTAACATCTGGTCTGCACTATCTACTTCATATTTGAAGTGTCACATGTTCCAGTCTCAGCACAGAGACCAGTACCTCAGATTACACCATGACTGCTTTCCTCCATATTCCCTTCCAGTTCATTTGTCACCTTATCATTTAAACTACATCAGTGGTTCTACTATTTACTGCAGTTCACAACCTTGTGTTCTCAAACCCATTTCAAAATTTGTTACAGTAGGTAAGTTTTTTAAACCTGAGATATAACTGTAAACTGCAAGAGCTACAATTAAAAATCTATTTTAATCTCACAGTAAAATTATAAAAAATTTAGTGTGTCTTGTATCCCAAGCTAAGAACCAATGTAATAAAAATTGTTGAAGTTTGTCACTTTTCACACATAAAATATATAATTACAAAACAAAACAAGTAAAGGTAAGGCAATCCCATTACAGGCCTGGACAGGCCCTGCGGGTTCCAGGAGGTTGAGGCTCTCAAATTTCATGACAATCTGCACATGAAGATGGTAGGGTTGTCAGCCCTACGCACTGGCCACCTTTACCCCCCAGAAAATATTCCTAGTACTCATTTCTGTTAGAGGCTGAGTCAACCCCAGGGCCACAGTGTGGCTGGAAGGATTGTGTCAATTAAAAATTCCAATGACACCATTGGGAATTGAACCCGTGACCTGCCAGCCTGTAGTGCAGTAAAACAAAACAAGTAGGTTATTTATATTGCCAGTAAAATTATGAAAAATTTGGCATGCCTCGCATCCCAAATCAAGAATCATTGTGCTGTAGAGTCTCACAGACAAACAGTGTTGTTAAATAATTCATAAATAAATGGAAAAAATATATTTTGAATGTGTGGTAAGAAGTGCAAAGTGGCTATACCTTCACATTTGTAAGACAGTATGATGCAGCTCATAAGCATGCAAAACATTTGTTAACCAAACGAATAGTATGAATTATATGATTCCCCTACTGTACAAATGAATCTACATTCAAAACACTTCTCCCACTTCTCTCCCCAAGGTCAACAGGTGAATGCCAAGCTTGCTCCTGGCTTAGCTGGTCAGCTAACCCACACATTTAACAAGGGGAGAAACAAAGGCAAGGTGGGTAGGGCTCAATGTTTCTCTTAATGAACCGATCAGACTTGACTGTGAAGTTATGTACTGGCATTACCTTATAACAAGAAGAGTTACTCCTTAAAGCCACACCCTGAAACATGCTTCACTTCTCCTCCATAGTATGTATAAGACTCAAAGTTACAGTATGATGTTTTCTGTAATATGCAATGAATACAGGCTTCACAGATCCTTCTAACTGCCATGAACGTGTGACATGACAACCAAAGCACAGCACATAAATTAACAAAGCAGCCCCCCTCTCCACCTCTCACTAAATAAAACAATTAATTTAATTGACAACATCCATTCCAAGTGCAAGTTATACTTATCTTTAATTACTTTCATACACACTTTGCATACAGTAACACTAGCTGCAATCTCTAAACTCAAGGAAAGTAATACAAAGGATAATTACAAACCTTTCAAGAAACTGGAAACATTAAGGGGGAAAAAAAAAACTGTAAGCTAAAAATTAGACCATAGGCAGAATGAATAACATGCCCCCCCCCCAACTTTTGAGTTTCTATTTCTTGCAAGACTTTGTTCAGTGGGGTTAGGTACAGTTAATGAAGAAGGAGGGAAAATGGGCCCCTTCAGCCAACTGCTCATTCAGGAATCTTATGACATTACTGTCAAAATGGGATGACAGACCATTGTTTAAAAGAAATACTAAATATTTTATTGGAAGATTAAGGAATTATACTGGATGAGGTCATGATATGCTGCAAAAGTCTTGCAAGAAATGCAATAATTCTATTATGTGTGGGAATCCACAAATGGAACACTGGATAAAGGACATGGTTGAATTCTTTAACACTGTGTCCTGATTTTCAGTTTATCATTGTCAGTTGTTTCACAATAAATGTCCCAATTGCTTAAATCTCTTAAACCACCCTGTATAATATATAGGTGATTTATACAAATTACACAAAATCCTAGCAATATGTTTGATAATAGCAAACACATTTCACAAAACAGGTTGAGGGTTCTTGGAAATAGGGTGCCGAGGAAGATATTTGGGCTTCAGAGGTAAAAAATAACAGGAGACTGGAGACAACTGCCAAATGAAAGGTTTCATGATTTATACTCTTCATCAAATATTATTCATGTGATCAAATCAGGGAAGACAAAATGGGCATGGAATCTGGCATGTCTGTGGCATAAGTGGATAGAGGTTATTGGAGGGGACAGCTGAAGACAAAAGACCACTTGGAAGACACAGGTGTAGTTGGGAGGATCATATTACAATGAATTATAAAGAAACAGGATGGTAGGGGGTGTAAACTGGATTCATTTGGCTCAGGGCAGGGAGACTGTGGGCTCTTGTGAACATGGTAATGATCCCTTGGGTCCCATAAAAATAGTAAATTTCTTGACCAACTGAGGGACTAGCAGCTACCAAAGGGCTCAATTCCATGCAGTTAGTTGGCTTGACAAAACAATGACCTTACTCCCCATTACCATGAGGATATGAAAGTTTAAAGGTCAGTTGCAGAGTAAATATTATGTGACCATCCAACAAATGAAGAAAAAAGAAAACTAACAGTAAAGAATTTAAATGAAATTATTGTATATTACAGATGCAAGAGGATGCAACATTTAAAAAATGAACAATACATGCATAATGAACACACTCTGATCAACAGAAGATGTACTGGTTTACCACAGATAAGATGGAGACCAACACTCATGAAAACAGAACAAGCCTGGAATGGTTTATACCCTGTTTCTGATTATAATCACCCAATTATGTTCAACCATTGGCACATCTGGTCAATTACCAGTATAATCTTTCTAGAAGAAGAATTCTTTCAATTACCTTCATCAACAGCTGTAAAATCCTTAGATATGAAACAAACTGAAAAGCATTTTAGTAACAAACACATCTATAAAGCCTCTTAACAAGCAGAATTTAATATAAAGAATGAAAATAGGAATAACTTATACAAAAATCTGATAAAGAAAAGAAGAAAATTATACAGATGAAAGAGGAAGACACATTCAGCAACATGTATAATGAACCAAATTCTAGGTTAGTCTTCTAGGCTGTAATGCTCTCTCTCTCTCTCTCTCTCTCTCATCTTAAGTTGGAGGCAGCAGTATCCTCTGAAATGCTGGTATTTATCTATCTAACTACACACTGACATGTCCCAAAAGAGGACCTTAATTCTAACATTCATCAATCTGAATAACTTACATCTCACAGTGTGGTTTTTTAACTTAGATCACACAAACAATGGTTATGCACTTACCTAACGGCTTAACCCATTCAGAAAAGGTAAGACCGTGCTCTAATGAGGTACTGATTAACATAAACCCAGTGAATTATGGCTCAGTTCCATTTAATTAACAACCCATATTATGTTGTGTCAAAAGAGGTACATAAATATTTGGGTGATGAATGGCCAAATGTCACCTTCATATTCATATCTGTTACTGGAAATGTACCTAACTCCACAGAGCGGTGCCTTCTTGAGAAGCTAACAGGTCAACTAGTCCAGAAAAGTCCACATATTTTAAGGACCACAAAAGTTCATTACTTTGTTCAAAACAGCCTACCACAGGTCCCTAAACTCAGCCAGAAAATTCCAGTCTACACACTACCATTCTATTTCTTTAACATTCATTTTAATATTATCCCTCTAATTACACCTATGTCTTCCAGGTGGTCTCTTTCAAACCAGGAACTTCCAGGCACTTCTCTTCTTCCCACACATGCAACAGGTCCCAATTATCTCATTAGACCTGATATGATCACATGAATAATATTTGGTGAGGAATACAAATCATAAAGTTCCTCACTATGTATTTTCTGCAGCCTCCCATTACTTCCTCCCTCTGATGTCCAAATATCTTCCTCCACACCCTGAACTTGAATGCTTTCAGCTGTGTTCATCCCTTAATGTGACAGGCCCAATTTCATGCCAATGTAAAACAGGAGGCAAAAATACAACAAACATTTGTGTCAGCTTCAGAAGCCTGAGCATTTAAACAAATTTTAAAAAATATATTCAAAGCCATAAACTACTCTACTTCATTGACCTTCAAATAACAAAACTTCATAGCTTCAGAAACCTACAAGTATAACTACTACCTTGCAGTAGCTGTTTGGCATTTCACTCTTGTCATTACAGCACATGAAATCAGTAAAGAATGCTATGTTACATACATGCACAGACAAAACTATGTCCCTATTACGTATTCCTACAGTCCCCAGGCTTTATTCTGTGGTGGATTATTCAAGCCATGCAAACCAACCACCTGCAATGTTCATCTACCACACCACCAAAATCTATTTCCCTTTCAACTGTTATAATATCAATTTTCCTCTATTGTTGGCCTTTTACTCGTAAACTGTCACTCTCAATGGCTGTTGCCTACCAAAATTCTGGAAGAACTTATCTCCCCATTTCAACTAAATACTGGTATCATACAAATGATTTCACTACTGTAGAAGAAAGAAATAACTCACAAAATTCCTTGTCATGTAATTCCTTCATACCTGTTACCATCATGGCAAAAGACATTTCTCACTCATATGAAGTATTAAGCTAAATAACAGCTTTATACAGCTTAATACCTAGTATTTTGGAATGTACACAAGAAGATACTGATGACATCTTACAGTGTTACTTGACTGCAAGCATTCTAATGTTATGTACAAAAAAGGATTCTTGGACAGGACTCAGATATATCAGCTGCCATGCCAAGAAAAGAGGTTACAACACTCACCCCAGAGTATGTTTTCATTCTTGATACAGCGTACTTCAGCAGGTTACACAGCTGGTCCAGGCTCAGCAACTTCATCGCTCTTGATCTGGGAAAGGAACAAATTATTATGCATAATTATTACCAATATTATAGTGACAGTAATTACATCCTTACATACCATTTGAATGTCATTAAGAAATTAAAAGGTACACAAGGATTGGAAAAGTTTCATACCTAAAACATTATGTACCTTTGCAGCTGAACTCACAACCACTCCAAGATTTTTATTACTCTGTACAGAATTATGTATGTTGCCCAGAAAATGGCTGTAGCCAATTCAACTAAAAGTAATAACATTACAAGGCTTTTTCTTATACTGGCCTTCCTGGTATGAAAGTATGTCATTTTGTAGGTCAGTATCATCACTTTGGAAGAACATACTGTCTCCATTTCAGATTCTGACAGTGCTATGCCTCAGAATTCCA
>Ga0209629_10004331_pt1 | contig 10468 bp, 12 predicted proteins | sample TergutCu122P5_FD_187286 | JGI IMG/M metagenome (GOLD analysis project Ga0209629, IMG submission 187286) | Cubitermes ugandensis P5 segment gut microbial communities from Kakamega Forest, Kenya - Cu122 P5 (SPAdes) (version 2) | ecosystem: Host-associated > Arthropoda: Insects > Digestive system... | reverse complement strand
GGATCTCGCTCCGAGTGACTTTTGGCTGTTCCCTACTCTGAAAATGGGCCTCAAGGGGACGCGTTTCACAACCATGGAGGACATCAAATCAAATGCGACAGCCGAACTCCGGAGGATTCCAAAAGAAGCCTTCCACCGGTGCTTCCAACAATGGCAGGAACAATGGAGCAAGTGTGTGTGTGCGCAAGGGTCCTACTTTGAAGGTGATTAGGTAAGCGTTGTCATATGTCCTACCATTTCAGTGCTATACCACATTTCCGAGAACTTTTTGACTGCCCTACGTAGTTGTCAATGAACAATCACCACGTGATAATTGATACAAACTGTAAATACATTAACTTAAAAAATGGCATAAATCTTTGTGAAATCCCATTTTACACCATGTTAACCGAAGTTCATCAATTCTTGGCAGTTTGTGGTAACACCCATAAATGAATGGTGGGTTGATCAAATAAATGACACATGGTGCAAATGATATTGGCCAAAATTTAGCAACCCTAGTTGAACAAACCTGTTTACACGTATCAACAGTTACCACAGACACGAAAGAGGAAGTAGTAGTGATCTCAATGTATCAGCTATGTTAATAAACAGAAGATGAACAAGACAGGCACTGTATGTACACATGATGTAACACTGAGGCATATTCATGTAACCATTGTTCCCATACAAAAGCAATAAGTATTGCATATTCTGAGTGTGTGTTTGTAGCCTTAGTTATCCAGCATGCAAAGTGCATGCATCATATTATATTGTCATCTGTGGTCTGGCCAGCTGTACAATACTTTTTCAGCAGTTTCATAAACAGCACAATTTTCGGGAAAAAGTTACTGAACATAAAATGTGTGTTTTGATTTTCTCTACAACTTTTGTCTGAAATATTTCTCTTTAGAGAAGAAGTCAGCGAGATATTGGCATAAATGTACATAGGCTTCATGTAAAGTACCCATTATTCATGTCAGATTTTACTGCAACATGAATGCGCTTGACACATTTTCAAAAAATACTCAAATATCAAGTTTCGTGACAATCCATCCAGTGGAAGCCACATTCTGCCATGCAGATGGACAGATAGACATGACAAAGCTAATGGTTGCTTTCTGCAATTTTGCAAACATGCCTAAAAACCAGTTAGAATACAAAGACGTGGATGCAGCCATATTATGAGAAGTTAGGAAGTATGTCCATATTATAACAACTGTGGCACATCTGCTCACTTTTGATAAGTTCTTTTAAAATTCAGTGTTTTTTTCCTTTTTAATAAACCTAGTGGTTGTAGCAGCATGTTAAATGATACATTAAATACATGTTTGTACAGAGTGGTGCAAAGGCCACTTGGTATGCACATTTTAACAGCCTCTAGTGTTACATGACTTTTGTGCCACTCTGTATACATGCTTATAGACATGTATACTCAGGTTAGAAGAAGCTTTGTTTCACTATCAGTGACAGAGATTATGGTGGCCCATTAATGGGAATTTTGAATACATATGCATAGCATAATCAGTTTTCATCCTTTCACTACTTTATTGTGAGTCAACTAAAACATCTCTATGACTTTGAGAAAGAACGTATGAGGACTAGCAATAAAGTATGCGAACTCATCGCGATAAAATTGCTACATACCTCATTGCTGAATACCACCATGGTCGCCTTCAAATTACTCCCCTTGGGAAGCTATGCATCGATGCCAGCACCTAGTCCACCCTTCAAAACAATTTTGGAACTGGTTTTGTGGACTGGCCTTCAGAGCTGCCGTTGTATTACTCCTGATGTCATCAAAATGCCTTCCTTTCAATATTTCCTTCATCTTCGGGAACAGAAAAAAGTCACTGGGGGCTAGATCCGGTGAATAGGCAGGGTGTTCCAACACAGTTATTTGTTTAGTAGCTAAAAACTCCATCACAGACAATGCCGTGTGAGCAGGTGCATTGCCATGATGCAAGATCCACGAGTTCTGGTCGTTTCCGTCTAACTTTTCACACAGCTTTCCAGTACTTCCAAATAGTAAACTTGGTTGACTGTTTGTCCGGTTGGTACAAATTCATAATGAACAATCCCTCTAATATAAAAAAAAAAGTCAGCAACGTTGTTTCGACTCTTGATTTGGACTGACGGAACTTTTTTGGTCGTGGGGAATTGGCAGTCTTCCATTGTTCACTTTGCTGCTTCGTTTCAGGGTCGCATTGGTAGACCCACGTTTCATCACCTGTGATGACACGGCCCAAAATGTCATCTTGTCTCTCCAAAAGGTCTTGGCAAATTGTGACTCTTCTTTGCTTTTGTTCTTCGATGAACTCCTTTGGGACCATTTTTGCACACCTTCCTCATGTCAAGATCTTCAGTTAAGATTTTCCTAATTGTTTCTCTGTCGATGTTCACATGCTCTGCTATGCTCCTGACAGTCAGCTGACGATTTTCACGCACAATTTGACGAGCTTTTGCAATGTTTTCTTCAGTTCTGCTTGTTGCTGGCAGTCCTGTTCTCTCTTCGTCAGTGACACTTTCTCTTCCCTCAGAAAAACGTTTCACCCACCTGTAAACTGCTGTTTTCTTAATAGCATTATCCCCATAAACTTGCACTAACATCGACATCAACTAACAACAAGAAATTTAATGTTCGTTCGTTGTTCTAATTCAAGCTCCGACATTCTCGCGGCGGCACACTAAAACACACGCAGACAGTAATAGATGCCACTCAGAAAGAGACTGCCATAGATCAACAACAACACAGCTGTGAAATGCTGATATGTCAACGTCATCAAACCATACTGAGGCTTTTGTCCAGTGCTGCCATGGCAAGCACACCGTGGCGAGTTCGCGAACTTTGTTGTCCGTCCACATATTAGACATAAAATATGTGCTTCAGTTTTCTTAAAACTAGTTAAAAATATTTTTCACTCCAGTAAATATTTAGAGAGTTACACTTAAGATGTGGATGCTGACAGACATGGGTCATCATGTTATTGTTTGTTTTTGTTTGATGTAACAAAATTGGAATTTGCTGAAATGCACAAACGTATCATGAAATTCTGTTCTGCTTCTCTTGAGTTGTTATGTACAGACATTGAAGGTATTAGGATGTTTGTGAAATTGCGTTTTGCAAATACACCTAGATTGAGGATTCTGTCTTCTGGGATATTATGCTCAATATTGGAGTTGACACATCTGCTATGTTAACCGCACTACACAACATAACATCCCAGAAGTTAGAATCATCAACATCAGCACCATGGAAACCAATTGTCACATGACTAGAATGAGTTAACAGCTGTCAGAATGCAAGACTGTCTTGTGGGATATGTAAACAATTGATATTGGAGATAAGACTACACATTGTTTTACTACAATCACAGCCATTACCATGGGAACCTCAAATTTCACCAAGGATTTTGCTGTTCTGTCAGGCTAATGCCAGAATAATGTTTATCTGTGCATGTAATAAAGGCATATGGGAAAGTGGTCACCTTGTCAGCCTGGAGAAAGAGCTCATCTGAACACTTTGGAGAATAACGGAATCCAGACTGTAGCCTAGTCAGTACACTGCCTACAGTACCTCAGTGGCTGGATGGTACCTCACAATAGGCCACGGTGATTTCCTTCCACACCCTGCACACTTCATTATTCACTGTCATTACATCATTTGGTACTATACAGTGTGAGCTACTGAAAGTACCAGTATATCATAACTAAATTAAAGGGAAATGGATATGTAAGTACCCTTATGCAATTCAGTACTGAAAATGCATGCATCTCTACTATGATAATTGTATCGGCTCAAGATTTTACAATACTTGATTACAATTTGACTGATAATTATATAAAATATCAGTTGTTATAATGGATCCATTATGCAAATACGTTACATATACAGCTATTGATAAAGATGACATTTTAGCGTCTGTATCTCGACGTCATCTGTTAATAATTATGTGCGTAATCATTCATGAATGCTGGAATCACGAAACTAGTGGTTGGGGACCTGGAGCGAGAACAATAGGTGGAAATTTTGGTATTCTGTGCATACGTAGCGACTCTCATATTTGTTCAAAATGGATAATATTTTAAAACAAACGTGGATGATACATGTAAATATAGGCCTAATTATACTGCCCTTCCCCGAATTTGATTACTGAACGTTGTGGCTGTCCAGGCCAGTGTAGGGTGAATATCTGAGGGACAAGTTCATTCCAGTTTGTTGCGTTCCAGGTAAGACGAAAAATTCCATACCTGCTGTTAATATTTAAAGTCACCTGTACACTATGCTAGAGTAATCGACGTGATTTAGTATCTTATATTTTATACCGTGAACACTTCCAACAAATCCACATGCTGCTCTAACTTACTGTGTAACAATTCTTTCCGTTACACATTCACACTACAAACAAATTCAGTCTTTTCTACATATGCAAGAGATCAAAATATTGTCTACAGCAATTAATGTATTTCCCAATGATGGACCAATAAGGCCCCCAATATGTACGAGTTGTGTTTTTAAAAATATTATTATAAATCTAATGATTGTGTGGCTTTGTTGGTTAAAATTAAAATAATTGAAGTAACTTTATAATACTTACAGTGGCAAGGGCCTCTGCCTATTTTATTCACACAGCATTTCCATATGATCATTGTACTGGGGTTATTTCTCTTCCTGTTCTGCGCAGCATTGTACATTTAGTCTGGCGATAGATTACTTTAGTTTAATTTTGTGTTGTTTCTTTTCGGTCTACTTTGTTCTCGGTGCGACAGCCCCCATTGGGCCAGGGCCTCCTCATTCTCGAGGTTTCTAGATCACCAAAAAGATACTCCACAGTCGGTAAGACTCCTCTGAATGTGTGCTCGTTGCAGAGACCTCAACCTGACAACACATCCCTTCCCCCGGTGGGATTCGAAGCCAAAATCTCAGCAGATGAGCGGCCGCAAACCTACGCCTTGGAACGTGCGGCCACTGGGACCGGCATCCGGTCTACTTGGTAAACAAAAATAAAATACAAATTCTGGGGTGGGGGGTGTTGTAGATTCGTGCCCTAACGTTCAACATGCTTGGTCACCGCACTATAAACAAGTCCCCACCTAATTTTACACTGCTTAAAATGAAAACTGAACACTGTTGAGAACGTAACAAAAACTGCCACATTAATAACATTTCTTACCGTCCCCATTCGATCCCAGACCAGGCAATGTAAAATCTGTGATGGCACTAGAATGGCTTTCACTCTGAGTTCTACTGTTTTATCCCCGTCAATTATCATTCCACCACTCCTCCACTCTCATTTGTCTATCGTAAGGGGGATCGCCAACAGGCTCATTAGAGCACATGCCTTCTAGTGCATTAGTGGCCGCTGTGCCGAGAGGCAGTACTATCCCACCCGAAGCAAGAACGGAGCAGACAACAAAACACTGCAGTTACCTGACTCAACCACGTACTGATACACAAATGGGCGTTGTATTTATGGACTGTTCTGTCCCTCCTTCCACACATCGACCCACTTAAAATTTGCTTGTCCCCATCTTACACGACATTTCACAATCATGTTCTCTATGAAAGCAGTTTGCAGCAAGAATCTTCACACGATGCAGATCTAAGTTTAAACTTGCGACCACTCTTTGTGCTTTCTTATTCCTGTAATTTCTGGCCTTCAGATTACTGTTCCCAGCCATTTCCAGGGCTGTTCACATAAACTTACTTGCAGTAATTTGCCATCTTTTTTAAACAGGACCCACTCTTACATGGTGACAGAGTTTGTTTGAAATTTTCATTGTTGATCTACCCTCAGGTTTGTCAAGCAGTCTCTTCCTTTCAGGTTTTCTGACCAATATTTTGCTTGCATTTATCATTTCTACTACGCGTGCTAAATGTCCCGCCCACCTTGCTCTTAGATAACAGCAGGATGTGGAAAGTGAGGAGAAAAATTGTGCTGTTATAATATGATTATTAGGAAGAATTAAAAACGGGATTAGATCAGAAATTTCGGTTGCTCCCAGGTCACCCGTCAGTCATACAGCTACAAAAGATCACACTAACAAGCACTGCACACATCATTCGTAAAGTTCTGGGGTAAATTGCTTTGATCCCTTGTTGAGATCTGGCTTAAAAGAAGACTGCTCCCATTAGGCAAGGATAAATTTAAAATTTGAATTGATGATGATGATGATAATAATAACAACAACAACAACAACAACACTCAGTTCACATACTGATTTTCTTTACATACCCATGCCTCATCTTTCACAGTCTCATTCCACACCCTATAACCATTCACATCTTCCTTTCCCTCTCCCATTCCTCACTCCACCCTTTTAACGGCTGCCTGATGGTTATCGTATACCTACAGACATTTTTTCCTACTGCTTTCAAGTCACTGTTCCTATACATTGTCACAAATATTGTATTTTTGGCTAGGAAAAACCCATGAAATTTGGTATCCTGAATATAATTTTGCAGGTCGCTGGGACAAATTTCTTAAAACCCCATGACATGGGCCATACTGCTCTCAGAATATCCACAAAATTGTAAAAAGCAACCCCTAAAGCAAGAATAAAAATATGACACAATGAATTTCTGGCCATGAACCAACAATAATGGCCATCACAAGACAGAATGGCTGGCACTAGTACAAGGTGAAATCCCTGGTGTTTCAAGCATGTCAAGACTGCCAGTGATGACATACAACACTTTTGCCTCACGGACTGACAGTGATTTTGTACCATTAGTCAGATCCCATCTGCATCCCCAAAACTTGAAGTAATTGTTATGTTACTCTTAGGTCACTACCCAGCCCATCCTTCTGCTGATGTCCTGAAACTGAAAAATGGCATGAGCTACGTTTCTACCAAATGATGTGACTATACTTGTTCAATCTGTTGATTAAGGCATTAAATAATGCTGGCAAAAACTACTACTGCAGTAAGCTACTGTCTGGCAATATAAATTCAACACAAATCACAGAATATCTTAGACTGTATCAAAGGCATCCCTGTAGTTGTTGCACAGCAAGAGAAGGTATCTGCTAGTAACATTGTTCCTAGTCTCAAGGGTGGTATATAAAGTAAATTAACATTTCATGGTATTCTGCAGAGAGCACCATGACATCCAGGTGTTCAGTAAACTAACAAAGTTGTTCAACCATTGCACTATGGCAATGAGGATGTCAGGCCAGTGGCATATGTGCAGAACTTCTGATGGTGTTCTACTTGTAAACATTCTCACTCCTACCTCACACACACATCAGAAAACTTCAAGATCTTCATACTGTCAAATTCATAAACTGCCATATCAAAGCTGACAGGAACTCGAATGAGCATAAACAGCATACTGACAGAATGTTTACATGGCACTATGTTACTTTAGTAAGACAGTGACACTGTAACTTGGTTCTTTTGGATAAGAATTATGCTTATGGAATACATTTTGAGTAACTCACAGCAAGAAAGCATAACACAAGTCTTTATACAGCAGTGGACACAATGACAGTGTCACAACTGCCACAGGCTGGCTCAATATTCAAGAGTATTTTAGTGTCAAAATTGTGACACACAGCCAGCTGGAATGTGGTACACAATAACAATAGTTACAATAAATGACCGATAAGGTTCACTGTTAATTTCAGAGCTGTTTTATCAGAATTATGTTAATATTGATATTACCACCTAATACCACCATAAATATACTTCTCAATGTATTACAACATATTTTTGTCAATGCTTTGACAGTAAGCTGCCACCTTCAGGGGTAAAAGTCACCATACGCTATTAAAAGTTTACAAAAATGTTTACATATATGAAAAACCACGAATAAGGCTATGTTAAAATACTAAATCACAACAAATTAAACATTTTACTTAAAAATCCATTATATTTCCATGAAATCTGATATTCATCCAAATAGTACTTAAGAATTCAGTTCCCACCACATTGAATAGTCTCTGTCCATTTTACATGAACCAACTGGTCAGTGCTGCTGGGAGAACTGGTGTTTGTTATGCAAATCATACAGAACACCAATACACTGGCAAAATTGAGTTTCTTTATGTTACTGCAGAAGGCAACAACATAACATTTTCTGGTTCCTGGAGGGTGAGCAGTGAAAGGGGCACACCTAACAGAAATTATGAATTTCAAAAATTGTAATAATATACTGAAATTTATTTGTCTCAATAATGTAAAATCTTTTATTCTGTACAACTCATAGTGACAATATACTACATCAACATAGCCCATCATTCACAACTAAAACTTTTTATTGTCAGTATTTAGTATTCAATACAACCTCTTACAAAGTCAACACCCTGCAACACACCACTGATACCATGGAAATCCTATACACCACAGGAAAAGGTTCATGTCTTGAGACAATATAAAAATATTACACCTATGAAAAAACAAACAACAATAACCACCTTAATGGCCAAAATACCTTGGAAGCAAATTCCATCTTCAGAGATTTAGTCCAGCAAGACCAATAAACAGTCACCCCACATGATATCAGGCTTCCTCCGCGCAGTAATGGAGAGCTGCATTCTTGTGGGACTTTATGCCGTTTAGCATGGTAGTTACCAACGTCTCTGGGACAACCTCTCAGTATCATCTTCAAGGGTCAATCAGTTCAGTCACCCTCTTTCAGTACTCAGAAATCCAGCAGTTTCTGCATATTACAAACAAAACCCTCCATCTACACACATCTCCTCTCATATCCTTAGCATGCAACAATAATAATTTCTGTATCTCCGTCTCTGAATTAATAAATTACTATTTGATTTCAGATTTAGTATCTTCAAAACTGGAAGAATCTTCACATTTCACTTATTATTATTCTAACAATTTTCTCTATCTCTTACCACCATAATAATTCTATCCTTTAATTTCAATTTCCAGTTCACAATTAAAGGATGCTTCTAACATACTGTCTACAGCTCACCCTAGAGAGAGATGTTACACAACTAGTCTACACTCAAAAAAAGAAATAACTTTTATCAATGAAACTACAGTAGGGTCTTGTTTTGCACTACGACTCGCTTTTACAACTCTTTCTCGAGTCAGACCAAGCACTCCCCACTTTTGGTGCATCACTGTCGCAACTCAAGCATCCTTTCTCTACTTAGTGTGCTTCTAGCTCTTTTCCGGTGTGCATGTTCCCCCCCCCCATTTCAGTGCAGTTCTTCTAAGTTAATTGTGATTTTTCCACCCATGACATTCAAAAAGACAGACTGTCCTCTTTTGCAAAAAGGAGTGAAAAGAACAAAGAACACTGTAACTTTTGAGACTAAAATGTTAGTGATCAGAAAAATGGAAGCTGGCAAGAAACGTGCTAATGTTTGTAGTTCCCTCGGCTTGGCACTGGCTACTGTATCAACAATTATGAATACTGAAAAAACAATTGGCACAGAAAACTACAAAATTGTGCGCATCAAGTGTAAGTTACACTAGAAATTTTAACATAGAAAAAAGGGAACAATAACTGACACTAGGGGTTGATGATTTAAATCAAAAAAGAATTCCTCTCACTCAGCATGCTATTGCTGCAAAGGCTGAGTCTTTTTTGGCAAAATCAAAAATTCAAGGTTAAGATAGTTTTTTACCCCCTAACACCACCTCCCTGCTACACGCAATGGATCAAGGAGTAATAGCTGCTTGTAAGGTGTATTACCTTTGTCAAGCACTTCAAGAAATGATATGATAAATGAATAATTCTGGGGTCTCCCTGAAAGAGTACTGGAAAGATAACATTTTAAAAGCTACTGATAACACAAAAATGGCATGGGAAGAAGTAACTGTGTTGTGTATGAAAGGTGGCATAAAATCTGGCCTAACAATGAGAATTATGGTACAAATTGTGACAATGTGGATATGCTGATAAAAGAGATAAGCGAAATAGCAGAAGCTGGTCTTGAAAGTGTTTATCCCGTGGGCATCACTGAAGTTTCAGAAAGTCACTCCCAGCCACTGTCCAATGAGGAACTTTATGACTTGGCCCAACAATTTACTGAACAGCATAAGGAAGATGAAGATGAGGATGATCGTGAAACCGAAGAAATGCAGACGAAGGACCTTACTGATGTTCTTTCTGCTACAGATATGGCAGCTGAAAAGTTATGTGATATCGACCCTGACTGGGAACGCAGATCTACAGTAAAAAGAGGCATAAGAGCCATGCTACACCCTTATTATGAAATCCTGCACGAAAAGACAAAAAAATCGAATATTATATTCTTTCTTGATGTCTTCTGAACCATGGCCTGGGCCTTCTTCAGCAAAATAAACAGTGACTTGATAGATATTTTTTTCAATTATCTGTGTAATTTTCTATATACCTAATTAATTAAATTAAAATTGTATGTCTAAATGTAAAGAAATAATGTACATTATAAAATTCACTAATTTGTATGGCCCATGAACCTATCTCAGTTTAAACCATTTAAATATTACTCGTTTTAAAATGATCTGATTTACAACAACATTTTCAAGAAAA
>Ga0209629_10004330_pt1 | contig 10468 bp, 9 predicted proteins | sample TergutCu122P5_FD_187286 | JGI IMG/M metagenome (GOLD analysis project Ga0209629, IMG submission 187286) | Cubitermes ugandensis P5 segment gut microbial communities from Kakamega Forest, Kenya - Cu122 P5 (SPAdes) (version 2) | ecosystem: Host-associated > Arthropoda: Insects > Digestive system >... | reverse complement strand
GTTGCGGTAAAGGAAGTCCTTTTAGCACATGCTTAATTTGAAAAATTTAAGGCATCACAACACTTTTAACCTAAGACAGACACATCAGATATATTATGGTCTTTCAAATGAATAATTCCAAAACTTGTCAAACTAAAATAAGTGTCAATTAATAGTCAAAAATGTTGCAAGACTGTTCACGGCCTATTATCTGAAGGCACTCTTGAACATGGTTTGGAACTTACAGATTTAATAAGAACAATTCTCCTTCCATCTATGTCCAGGTCCCACCAGTGGTCTTGCCTTCAGGTTTTCAAACTAAAATTTTGTTTTCTCTTCTGCACTGTTAATAAAACAAGTTAGCTTGACTTTCAGAAGAGCCTCACTTGCTGAAGAATTGTTTGTGGGGTTAATATTTTGGCTTTCAATATGCTGAAAATGGTTGCAGTGGAGGTGCACACAGTAGGATCCTTTGGAACATAACTTCATTTCTGCCAGACAACTTGGCATAAAACGGCTATTTTCATGGTCATCACAATGCCAACCTCAGATCTCATTTTGGTCAAACTTTCTATGAACCCTTCACCCAAGGCGTACCCTCCAGAACAGACTGTTTGTAACAGTACTCCAAGTCATGTTGCTTGTCGTATTATTCTCCTTATTTTTCCTAAAAGAAATGCTTGCTGAATCTTCAAAATTACATGCTTTCAGTAGGCACAAAACAGCAGCTGTTGAGCACATATAACAAGTGTGTGCAATTAGATATTTCTTCCATTACACCAACCCAATACACACTGTATATTCAATACATGTGTGTACCATACTTCTTCTGCATGTTTCAGTCTATCTCACACCACCTTCAGGGAGAACTTATGTATTCCTTACTCAAAACAACTGGCTTTTACAAAGCTACTGTCTGGTACATTGGTGGCACTGGTTTACAGTACTTTTACAATGGTTAAATTTTTGTTGCATCCTATTCTGAATGTTACAAACCTTAAAAAAAAATCTGTAATCATTGTAAAAGTATTGTAAACTGACAAAGTTGTATCTTTTTACATTTTATGACACAACCAACATATAATTTGTAAAAGCTGATGGTTTTGAGTAAGGAATACATATGTTCTCCCTGAAAATGGTGTGAGATAGACTGAAACATGTAGGAGAAGTATGGTATAGACATGTATTGAAAGTACAGTCTACATGTGGTTGGTGTAATTGAAGAGGCATCCAATATATGAAAATGCATGGAATGGAAAATTTCAAAAACAAATGTGTGCACTGTTGATATCAAGAAAGAATAGGGCAGACTGTAAGCACCCAGGGATGACCCAGCATATATATGTGTATATATTGAGATGTTTATATTTGGGGTTGATCTTTACAGCATCATGGCTCAGGTGGTTAGTTGCCAGCGACTCATAGCTAGAGGCCCCGAGTTTGATCCCAGGCCAAAAATTTTCAGTCAACATGGTGGCACTGTTGTTAGGTTTTTTCCAGAGCGCTTCATTCTTCCCCCTGTTGGTATGCCAGTAATGATCCATTATCATTCAGCTACCAACAGTGCCATATAATATAAGCAACTGAGTGTTATTAAACAACACACTTGGGTGGGGGGTTTGTACAGGATAAAGATGTACTGTCCAGTTTCCAAAAATATTGAGATCTTCCTCCACTATGCAGTTGTAGAGTGTATTGTGTTCCTTTCACAGTAAATATTTCAGTTTTAGTAATGTCAGTAACATAGCAATCTCAGGGAATGTGTCTACTGTACTGTGTACATGTAAACAGATGCACAAGTTTGCACCCAACAAAATAACAGAATGCAAAATGGAACTTTACTACAAAAATAGCTCTAGTCATGTCTCATCCATTAATAAAGTGACATAAAAATGACATTTTCATTATGTTATGATGAATGAGAAGTTTTAGCAAAATAATGTTTCTCAAGATGAAATTGTCTATTATAATGCATGCACAAGGAATATACTGAACTCCAGTACTTGTGCTTCATAATACTGAGCTCACAATGATTGTAGGCAGGAATGTAATACATTTGTGATGACAAGATAGTCAGTATTGTGGTTCATGTTACATTGACTACAGAGTATGTATGGAAAGTGTGAATTTCACTGAATGAGACTTTACTGTGTGTGTGTGTGTGTGTGGAATGCTCTGATTGGTCTGTATGTGCAGTGGTGCTCACAATGCCACATCCTTAATGCTGTGAGAAGTGCCAGGAGACTACAACATGCACCTAAAGCAACAACATATCCAATTAATTTTCACATTCTCGAACATAGTCGATTTAGGGTAATTATTGAGGTTTCCCCATCACAACTGATGACAAACTGAATACAACACAGTGGCTCTTAAGTTTAACCTTTACTGTATTGCAACAGGACATTTTAAACCTCCAGGCTCTTCAGGGCTAACAGTAATGTAACAGTAATACTAATGGAAAAAATTCAATGGTAGGTGAGATGGATTGTGTCTACTGACTGCCAGTAGATGTTAAAACTAGGTATAAAGGTAAGGAAGAGTTGTCCTTTCACACTTCATAAAGATATACAGGGAAATGGAGGTACAGCTCCACTACTTCTTAGTATAAGCACCAGATGGAAGTGAGTGGTCAGCCTGATGCACCAGCTGCTTTACCTTTGGTACCCACTGGACAGCAGGCTGTGTAATCCCCACAGCCAGTCTGGACATTCTGGAGAAGAGAAAAATCTCTTGCTCCTGCCAGGAATCAAACCCCAGATCGTCCAGCCTCTAGCCAAAGCTGGGTAAAGGGGACCAAAATGAAAACAGCCATACACTAACAATCTTAACACAACTGTGCTGTCATTCACAATATTTGAACTGCAGCAATATCAAATCATAGTGTGTACACTGCTGCTACTACTGCTGCTGCTAATACTGCTACAATCAGCACCACCACCACTACAGGAACAGTAACAGCAACAGCAGCATTCACACAACAGAATGTAGCAATAATAGGTAGCGTATAATACTCATTAGTAGAAATTAATACGCTGCTGCACTGCAGATGTTTACAGTGTCTGCCTTCAGCACTGGGAAGCATGTTCACTACAGCTGCTTTCTTTCCTTCAGGTAGCCTAGTAGAGGAAACCAGTGTGTAGAAAAAGTAGTCATAATTGTTACTGACAGTTGTCTGTGAATTACTAAAAAGTACTTTAGCTGGTCTCTAGATGTCACATGAAGCCATTACATACCTTCTAAATCATACAATGTCACTGATGAGAACAGTTTTAACCTTGACAGTATGAGTAAGGGTCTTGTACCTCTGGGCTAACCTTGTGAGGAAAATATTGCTCTCCTATCAAAAGCACTGCAACATGTAAGGTTTAACACAGCTGCATGTCAGCCCAATATATTGTTAACCAGAATACAGAAGTTACTGGTCATGAACATCTAACTGTGGAAGGGTTCAGTTCTTCTGCAATATGACTCAGTGTCAACAGGTAATTGGATCCTGTCATTTTGAGGCAATGCAGCTGCCTCATCTCCATGGGCTGAAAAACCCAAGAAAAATCACTCCTAGACCCTTTGAAACTTGAACAAGCTGCAGTTACATTTCCTGAGTATCAGGATCTAACTGCCCACTGATAGAGCATCACTTCCCTTTAAGAAAACCTCAAAACTCGTATTTAACAATATGACTTCCCCTTTAACATCATGGCCAAGGTCATAGCTGTTTTCATCTGCAATATTACTACTGACAGATGGCAACTCAACCTTTTCAAGCAATCCACATGTTTTTGTGAAAGTATACTTGCAGGAACCATGATGTGCAGCATGACAGCAAAGACATATAAATGCTTAAAGATTTTCAAAATCCAAAACAAGAACAAAACTTGAGTTCTGCAGCTGTCAGTCAGCTGACAGTCTTCTTTTGGGTTTCTGCTCTGTGTACTGAAGGAGTGTTCCAACACTATGGAGGAATGTATGGCCTCCGCTTCAGCATCCATGTGAACCACAACCGCCCTGAAGATGGAGACAGTACATTCCTCCGAAACGTCAGAACACTCATCTACTATATGGCGCAAAATCCCACAAGAAGACCATCAACTGATGAAGAACAGATCTCTCTTCCAGTATGTCATCTGTGATTCCATGTTACAACTGGTTAATATTACGAACTTCCTGTAAATGAAAACTGTGTCTGGTTGTGTTGGAAAAGATAAAGAGCCTAACAAGGGCTGCATAATTTATGTGCTTTGCCTTTCTAGCAAATGCTTGCTTGGTGTGTCAATTATTGTTATACCGTGCATTCCACCTGTACCCTAGACATGCAGAGTATTACACATTATAGGACTTTTGTTGTCTACATGACTTTTGTAAATGTTACAGTGGCTACACAGAAGAGAACTAATGTTTCTACACTGCAGTTACCAAAGCACTTAATTAAATTTTAAAAAATGTGTAGAATTAAATTAAATACATTATATTTAGAATTACTGCAGTATTTAAGTCTTTCTTTTCATACATGATAAGAAATAAATTATGTATCTGATGTTTAGAATTGTATGAAACATTCCAGTCTTGTATTAATGTTTTTTTTGGTTTGTTTATGGCAAAATAAAATCTGTAGGCAGTTACACAATATTATTTCCTTCTGTCACCAAACATCATCTGGCAGTTGTTGTGCTTGAGCAGTCCCTGGTTTGAATCCCATCTCAGAGGCAACTCTACTGTACTGTCCAATTCAAATTACTCAGCCACACATCCTCCATCATCACAATGTTCCTCTCAAATTTTGGAGTTACCCAGAAGAATACAATTCAAACCTTCACTGCTATGGAAATGTCAAACTCAGTTCAATTCCTTTAATCCTCTGTACATGTGGTGATAGTCCAGCAGAGTCTCAGTGTTCATGAACACTGACGTTCGAGATCTGACTTTTCATGATACACACTTTCATACCGCTGTTACACCTTTCATGGCTGGTTCTGATACGTCATGATAAGACCATGCAGCTGGCATATCGGTTTCTGCCGCTGTCCAGCTATTGTGCTGATCACTTTCAGGTCAGTGAAGTTCTGTCTTTCGTTTGGTCAGGCTGATGGCTTTGGTGTTTTATGGAATGAGACTTTCCTTCTATCACATAATGTATCGTATGCCTTTGAGGTTATTTTGTATCTCTTTTATTGGTACTTCATAAGTTCTTGGAACCAAATGAGCTTCTTACAGTGAAACTGTATTTCAATGCATATTACAGTCAATCCCAAATAATCACAGACATTAAACTTTACTGTATTTAAATTTTCTACAAGATTTTATGGAATTCTGCTGTGTTAGAGGGTCAGAAGGGCCAGCAGCCTTCTGACAGATGGATTGAGCAGGAATCACCATCACCACCACCACCACAGACTCTCATAAACTAAATACAGTAATTCTCTCATATAATGTTCTGTGATTTAAGGTTTTCCTCATTTGATGTTCAGTTTCAATAATCAGTGTTCAATTTTCTGCATTTGATATTTTTTTTTGGTTCACTTACAAATCCACTGCTTCCCCCTCCCCCCTCCCAAAAAAACCTTTAAATGTGTTGTTGTTGCTGTCATCATCATCATCATCATCATCGTCACCACTGTCAAAGTCATCTTCTGCCTACCACTTTATCTCTGGTACTACAGCCTGACTTATTTATTTGCAATACCATATATATATATATAGGAAACAGTATTTAAACAAATGGCATATATTTTAAACACATCACTTCCAAATCTGTTACAACTCAACAACTTTTGAAGATTTAACTTTCTAGTGGTCAGGGAAGAAAACAGTAGGATTCAAAATGACACTCCTTGTGGTCAAGCAGTCAGCCACCATGGCCACAGTTACTGGAAAAAATGGAAGTCAATTTTGCCAAAAAATATGACAAATTTCAACCATACATGCTGGAACAAGAAATATATCTGTGTGGTTGTCATGCCTTTATCTCCACCTCACACAAAACATACATGCCATTATTACACACTTTACAATATCTAATCCCTCCAAGCCTGCTGTTTGCAGCCTCCAGAACAACACGCGCAACTCGAGGTTCTCCCGGTGGTGCCGTTCAGCATTCAGGTCTTCTGCGACATGCCACATGGCTGGGCCAGTGGCTCCTGATGCTCTAACAGTGCTCTCACTGTGGTACGCATACCACTGGTGGTATCGGACAGTTGCCTGCTGGCACTCAAAGATATTTAGGAATTTTTTTTTATAATTAAAATTTAGAAACATTAACTGCACTATTAAAATTGTTTTATATGTACTGAAATGTAAAGAAAAATATTTATAAAGTTTATACCAAGATAGGTCTAATAGTTCAGAGCTCAAATACCAATACAGACTCTAACTGCACTACATTAGAAAAGCAGCAACTGCAAAACTTCAGGTTTCCACAGTCTTGCTGTTTCCCTGGTTGGCAACCAGTGAAACACCCCAGTATACCAGTATCCTGAAAGCCGGCAGTATCTAGTTGAACATGAATGTTTTGTACTGTGACAGTGCAGTGGTACGTGAGAAAAAGTTTGATAAGCATTGCTCTAAGGACTGTAGTGCCTTCAGTGTAAGGGTCAAGCAGTCTTCTTGCACTTTGCTTTGTCTACTGCTGTAATATTAAAGCCCAATTCCCACTACAGGTCAGTTCACAGTCCACTTGTGCCTAGGGAAAATACCAGTATTCTTCGCCCGTATTTAAGTGCATCTGTCCGTGTCAGTTCCGTGTGCTGAACACGATCACTATTACGAATACTGATACTGAAATGCAATGAAGAACATAAGACTGTCTGTTGACTGTCCCTGTAATGTGACCTTGGTGTAATGCTCTCTCCATTCATCATGAGGAACTGAAATACTGTGGTAATATCATCTTGCTGTTGTCATATGATGTCACATGCCCAGACACAGACAAAAGAATTCTACAGATATACATACCAACTAAATTCAGCACAAAGCAGGCTGAATAACAAAGGTTAATAACAATTTGTGACAGGGCACACATGGTATTTTTGGCTTGATGGACAGCCCTGTTTCAGCCAACCTGACACTTTGTTTAATAACATCACCACCACTGTAATAAACATGTGGTTTGTTACCATTTCAGGCATCTTAATGTCCAATTTGTACACCAGCTGGATTGTCAACTGGATTAGAAATATTTTTTGAGGGGTTCGCCAAGAACCTCCTCCAAATTCTGGACTGCCTTCTGGCATGCTGACTCTACAGCTTCTTCCTCATCCTCAAGTAGTTCAGCCAGAAATGGAACAGTTTCTGGCAAGAGGGGAAGGAAATCTTCGCCAAGTTTGTGGGCCATTGCACACAGGACCTCCAGAGAAGCGAGGCGAACCTTACAGGACAAAGGAAACAATGTGATAACACAAAACAGTACAACACAGTGTAGTGTAAAGCAAGGGTACAAACATTGTGCAGGCAGCAAGCTGCTCTAAACCACTGGAATGTATCTACTGACTGCACAGCATCATGTTACACTCTGTTTACTAGTTCACAAGTAGACACAACCTTCTGGTGTGATACTGTGTAGTACAGTATAGGGGAAGACTGCTTCCATCTTCAGGGCAGAAAAGACACCACTTGTTAATGTGTACACCTGTGAAAACCTCAAATGTCACAGGTGGCCACAGCGATACACAACACAGCAGTTCACACAGCTGACACATCAAGTCTGTAGGTTATGAATGACTGACTTGACTGACTCCAGGCAGCAGAGTCCTTCTTGAGAGCTACCAGCTCCTCAGCCAGAGAACAATTTCACAATTTCCATTACAATATTGTCCTCCTCCATGTTCCCCCACCACTTCTCTTCTACACCACATACACCACGTGCCCCATCATTTTCACCCACATTGATCTTTGAGAAGCCTGGTTTGTGTACAGACACAAATGGATCTTCCTGTTCAGTTCACAAACAATCAGCAGGTTTGTTGAGACTGAATATGGCAGACTTACATCAATTTACATTTCATTATTCCCAATTTTTAACAAAGCTTAATGAACATCACAGAATGCTGCTGGTAATTCTGTATGTTATGCTACAGAATACAACATTTCTAATCTTGTTTTCCAACCTCACTTCTACAAGCTATGACGATGAAGACAACAAGAAACGGATGTGCGCACGTGCACACATACGCTTTCCATGAAAATATAAAATTCCTATTACTTGTTCTTGATATAAAGGAACACAAGAAAAGTAAGAGAGCAAAGATATAGGCCTAACAGTCAAATGTGGTGGTAAACTGGGAAGTTGGTGTGGTAAGACTACTGACATTAGACATGCACAGAAGAACTGTCAGAAGAATCCTGATGACAGGAAAGGGTTACATTTTCCATTTCACTCACCTGTGGCAGATTGTGACGAGCTTTGAGCAAGACCTGGTAGTTGAGCTGCTTCCACAAGGCATCATCTGCCGCAGCAACAGCAAACTGAGCCAAGCAAGGGGCAAGCAATGAAGACACTCGCGATTGTAGAGACGTTACACCTCCTAACGTGTTCTCCAGCTGCAAGTGTGAAGTACATGTACAGCTGCTGTAACTTTAGATAACTACACACAGTATATGTGTGTGTGTGTGTGTGTGTGTGTGTGTAACTCTCATAACAAACTGTCAGTTCCCTGAATAATATTTCTAAAGGAAAAGTAGTGTGTCTTTTGTGAGATAGGAACTGAACATTTAAATATTTATATACTTCACCCTTTAAAGTAATACAATGTGCATTGTGAAGCTTGCCAGCTTTGTGTAATTGTCTGTATTATTTGTTCCTTTTAGACACTGCAGTCTCTGAGCAGTCCTAGTATTGACACTCCAAAGAACAAATAGTGAAATGACACAGAAGTACACAGTCTTGTGTCAAACACGAAGATAAATTACCAATAGTTCACAAACTTTGTAAAGTCTGAGGCTTCCTTGGTGTGAATTAAAAAGGTTCAAGGTCTTTTGACGTAAAAAATGACCTCTAATGTAATTTAACAATTACCAAACATAATTAACAATGAACCTTAAAAATTTATAAAATTTTTTACCAAATTGTAAGCTTGTAATTTAATGTGGCCTTTTTATAATTTAGCACACTGGTTATAAGACCATTTTATGGCATCACCCTGAAACAGACAGTCAAAAACCTAAAGAAGAGGACAGTCAGTGTCCCCAGTAAGATATGAACCCAACACTGCCCAAATACAAATCAATATACTCGCTACTTGAACCAGCATGCTCCGTTCATCACAAGTTACAACAGACAGTAGTAATAAGAACATTACAATCTGTTTAGCTTCTAGACAACACATTCAAGAACAAAGCAACTTCATGAGGTGAATGAACCACCTGGCTGCATCTCACAGGAAGAGCTAATATCAGTGACTGACAACAGGTCTTTCTGTCAACCCAATCCAGCAGGTGCTTCCCAGCACTGCATGTAACACCATGGACAGAGGTCAGCTGTCCTCAGTGAACTATACAATCATCAGAACCCTTTTCATTTCTCTTCTTCTTCTTCTTCTTCTTGATTGATTTGACACTCTCTCAGCGGTGTTGCAGAAGATTCATTGTCTTCTTAGAGGTGACAGTATGTGACAGAATGTCCCTGGGTGAGTCATTCCTGATATCCTGCAGAAACATAGTGCCTTCACCTGCCAGGGTCAAACAGTTCAAGAAAAACACCTGCTTTTGCAACTTATATGTTTACCTGTTCTTCATGAACTGCTTAACCCTGAAGATGAACGCAGCACAATTCTTCAACACACTGGAAACCCCTGACACACCAAAGTATCACACACCTAAAGACCTGAATCCTCCAATACACCATCGTCAGAACCTCAAATCTTGCAGCTATTTACTGTAAGATAAAGCGGTAACACTCCTGGTAAGTCAGCTGTACTGCGTGCCTTTATGACATCTGATGTCATGCGGCCAGCGGGTTGACCCTTCCCAAACGAGAAAGAGAAAGACAGACACTTCCACGGTGTTCTAGAAGGGACCAGCCAGAAGGGAGCATATTATATGAGAACTGCAAAAAGTGGCAATTTAGGCAAATGGACAGCCCGAGTTAGTTATGGCAAGCTGCCGACCGTGCGGTTTATGGTGAGAGGTGACTGAGAAGTGTGGATGGTCTGCATGTTGCAGTGGTGCAGGAGAGTCAGAAGACTAAACCAAGCAGAGTTCAGAGAGTGTGAATAGAGGACTGTAGACGTGGTGGAAAACAGTGAAGATGTTCAAATAGGGCACATGGGCCCAGAGCACTGAGGTCATAAATCAGTGCAGTGGGAGTTCTTGTGAACAGTGCAGTGGGAGTTCTTGTGAACAGCGCAGTGGGAGTTCTGGTGAACAGCGCAGTGAGAGTTCTTGTGAACAGCGCAGTGGGAGTTCTTGTGAACAGTGCAGTGGGAGTTCTTGTGAACAGTGCAGTGGGAGTTCTTGTGAACAGTGCAGTGGGAGTTCTTGTGAACAGTGCAGTGGG
>Ga0209629_10004327_pt1 | contig 10473 bp, 4 predicted proteins | sample TergutCu122P5_FD_187286 | JGI IMG/M metagenome (GOLD analysis project Ga0209629, IMG submission 187286) | Cubitermes ugandensis P5 segment gut microbial communities from Kakamega Forest, Kenya - Cu122 P5 (SPAdes) (version 2) | ecosystem: Host-associated > Arthropoda: Insects > Digestive system >... | reverse complement strand
ACAGACATAATTATTGCAAAGGAATGCTGGGAAGAACGCATCAACCATGTATGGAACATCACAATAATAAAATAGTGCTTGAAGAAATGAGTTTAGAACTGGGTAAACATTATAGAGAATTTTTTTTTGTTCAGAAGGTACAAGACGTATCCGTTACGGTAGTAGCTAATTAATGTTAGGAACTAAGGAAGTTTTTTGTAACGAATCGATACTTGACTTTACAACCGACAAAAATTGCGTATTGTAGTGATGCTTGAAGCATTTTTATATGTTGATCGTAAGTATCTCTCACTCAGGAGATTAACTGAAATATGTATGCAACAATCAAGAAATATGATGAGTAATTTGTCTGCAAAAATTGTAACCCTTGAAAATGATTTGATGGAAATTCGAAACATCTGAGTTTTTATACTTGAATGTTAAGCCGCTGATATTGTGCACAGTGGCATAAGAGGGATTAGAACCGATGTAATAGTAAATTTTTAATGCGCCTGCAGATCCGCTAGTATTGAAAGTCCCTTTGTGCTAAGAATGTTGCGAGCCCTCGTCACTGTGGGGGTTGTTGGGTCCGACGTGCTTCCTACTGATATGATTTTTGCGTAGTATGTGTTTGAAGTATATTCAGCCGGTGCAAGTAGGTGATATCTTTTTGTGAACTGTGGCTAAATATTTTTTAATCGTTCTACATTTTATTCCGTGGCCATTTGTAAACTGCAGGGTTTATCTTTCGAGTAAACAATTTTCACACCCCTAAGGTAAGGGGTGTGGCTTGTCGACGTGAAGAAGGTAATCAATTATTTCGATCACAGTAACAAGAGTCTGTTTCAACTGCTATCCGTCGACCTTGAACATGAAGGCAGAGCAAAGTAAATAGAGAACCGCCATCTCAGTTTCCGGTACGGACAGGATATTTCTCCTGCGCAACGTCCAAAAGTTTCTACTCGTACGTCCCAACCATCATTCTATCCACTAGTTACCAGGGCGTGTAGCCGACCGTTTACCTCTGTATGGTGCTGGGATTAAAGAAGCCGTGGAGCTATACCAACACCATACGTCTTTATGGCGTGTGGTTCAGTTGAGCATAGCTTTAGTGTCACCTTTACCTTAAAGTTATTGATTGACACTTCCGATTGTAATATTTGTGACATGTAAGTATGATATCTTACTCCTCGAAGCTGGTCTCACCACCACATCCGCGCAAGTCTCAGGTCTGTCTTCAGTGCCATTAGGCAGTGTTTTAAGTTCACGCGCAGCTGCTCGCCGGGGCCACATTAGGTGCTTTGGGATTCAGTTAAATTTAGTCTTTAAACGGTACTCGTGAAGTTCTTGATTGTATAACTGAGTAGTCCGTATCTCCTTTATCCTGCTTCTCATTGTACAGGAGGTTGGTCAGGTGTCTCCGTCAAGGATCGAATTAAGCTGGCCTGCCTAATTGTGATAGGGTACGGCACCCATAGTTGCGATTGTTCAGATCCCTGGACTATGATTTTTACTGAAGCAATTCGGATCTTGCTGGGTGGCAAGGGGAGTTGTTATGCGGTATATGACAGCGGTCGGCAGGGACCAGCCCCCTTTCCAGAACTTCCTTCATCCTACTGGCCTTTGTAGAACTAGAAACCACAATAATAAAACAAAACCTCCCATTTCCTTCCTGTCTTCTTGTTTAGAAATGAGCCGCTCATAAAAGTTAACTTTCCTTGTTTTTTGTTAGTGGATCAATAAATATGCCCTCTTGTTTTGAAGTTTTTCACTATAATTAACGGAGTCAGTTTACCTGTCAAAAGAAATATCCAGAAACTGCTTATTACTCTAATTCCCATCGTTTGGTCTTGAACTTGGTCCGTCTGTTTACATTAATGTGTAACTGTTGCCAGTGCGTGACGGGTCTTCTTTCTTTTGCTAAATTAAGTTGCTGCCTGTGTTTTTGTCGTAGTTACGTGTGTTTAGTGTAATCAGGTAAACGGGGGCCATCTTCTGTACTTAAGCACTGTGACGTGGACTTTTGTGTAATAGGGTGCTAAATATCACAGATTCTTGTTGCGTTCTTTATCTCTTTTAAAAGTAGATGAGTAGTCGACTTCACACTCCGACTACTTTGCACCCACTGATATATTCATCGGTCTGACGATGTGGTGTACTGGCAAATGACACCGTGTCGTTTGGCATAGTGGTATTAGACTAAATGTCATAAAATCACAACAGAAACTAATCTTGGTAGGTGGCGTAAACCTTAGATCTACTTCATAGGTATAATTAATCTTGGAGGCAGTTTGACGTCATGGCGATGCAAAAGTCTAACTCCAATTTAGCGCCCCGCAGTCGATATGCTGTATAGTACGGAATATTTCTTCACAGACTTTCATAGGCGCTAAGTGGCGGTGGCGCTATATCGTGGTATGTATGTATGTTTGTGTGTACGTATGTATGCATGCATGCATGCATGTATGTATGTAGGCACACACACACACACACACACACGCTGCAAGAATCTAAACAACGAGATTACTGTGTGGTACATGCTGTATGATTTAGGGGAAACAAATCTCGGGCTTCTAAATTTTGTATGGTGGTGCCTAATATTTTCAGCATAATCACTGCCATTGTTTTCATGCACTGAGTAGAGAGCGCCAGATAGTGGGTATAGCTGTGGTTTACAGTTCTCTATTTAGAATTGTGGGTCCTCATTAAGAAAGCAGCTTCATTTAATCCTTCTGGCTCCTAGAATTTGTACGTGTGTCCTAGATTTTTGGAAACGTTTTGAATGATGTTTTTGTTATATTTTAGTTTCGCATTCCGTGAACGGACAACTACCCCGTGCTTACTGTAGATATTTCACATTGCTGTTTACACCGTGCATCTTTATAAAGTTACTTGTCTAAAAACAATTGCATCAATACGCACTACCTAGTGGTTTTTATAAATGAGTCTTTAAAAATGATAGTATAAGAACTTTTTAAAATCATTGTATAATACGCATTGTTGGAACATTTTTTTGGATAAATAACTGGGAATGTATGTAGGAAATAAATGATTTTGTCGTTTGTTCACTTTTCGTTGCTTGTAAACGCACCATATTGAAACCAGCTACGCCCTTTCATTCATATTGTTATTATAAACTTCGTGTTTTGTTAACATTTGTCATCCTTCCCAGTATTGCAGTTTAGGAGTATCTAAGCATCTCCGCACATGGCCCGTGATTATTCTAATCTGCGGATCTCACTATATGTCCTTCATGTCAGAACGAGATTTTCTCTTTTGACATTGTAATCAGAATAATGATAGGCAAGACGTTAGTTCCAAACAGTAATTTTCACAAGAAGCAGTTCTAAAGGAACGAAGTGAACACGCTGGAGCAGCGGAATGATGAGGGACAGTCGCATCTTGGCTTCTTGGTCCCTTTTTGTTTGTCTTAAGTACCCTGCAATGGACGCTTTGACCCCTGGCACACGGAGATGAACTTTGCTTCTTATTTTGCAGGATGTGTAGCCCGTGTCGTACAACTGGCATTTAGTACCGTAGTGCAGTATTTTGGGGTACGGGTGCAATTTCAAGGTTTGTGGTTTGGTACAGGTTTGATAGTCCGGCTAGTCCGTGGCAGGACAGAGGTGTATAGGATTCATGTTTTTATATGATTTTGTTGGGCGACAGCATTGTAACATAGATGTTCGGCAATCGGTAGATGTGAGTGGCACGAGTCTGCAAAATTAATGATATTATTAGAGTAAAATCTGTGCTGCATGGAGGCAGAAAGTTGCCGTCTTTTGAGTTTCAGGATGGGTGTGGTCTAGTTCTCCTCACTCCTGCACCATGATACTTGTACCCTTGTGCTGATAATCATCTGATTTCAGAGGTGGTCATATCGATATAGAATATAGTTTTGTGTGTTGGATAAAATGTTTCTTTGGCCGAACGCCTAATTAACTTCAACCTTCATATATTAATATTTGACCATTGTATTGCAGAGAGTCGTACATGAATTCCCATGTCGGTGTGAATTTCTGCTGCTTTAAGATATTCTTACAGCGCTAAGCGCAGAAACACTATCACTTGTTGTCAACGTTTAGTTGGAATTTTTCGTTTGTAAGTAATAAAACGGAACTTGACATTTCACGAGACAGGCAACGTTTGTATAACGTAACATTGAGGCACGTTCGCGTAACCATTGTTGCCATGGAAAAGCACGCAATAACTATTAAATATGTGAGTTTATGTTTATTCCTGCATTTTTTTCTGCGCCTGATTATATTATCTGTGGCGTGTCTGGCTGTACGATATTTTCCGACTTTATCTCATAAACGGTACGATTTTCGGACAAAAAGTTATTGAACATAAAATGTGTTTTGATTTTATCTACGGATTTTGTCTGAAACGCTTGTCATTTTAAGAAGAACTGACCAAGTTATTATAAATATACTTAGATCTTCAAGTAGAGTCTTGTCAGATCTTAATGAAACTTGAACTTTTGTCCACAGATTTTCGAAAAATTCTCATATATAAACGTTTTTTAAAATCCTTCCATTGGGAGCCGAGTTGTTCCATGGGGACGAGCTTGACGAAGCTAATAGATGCTTTTCGCAATTTTGCGAACGCGCCTAAAACAAAACGATATATCGGTTCGCGAAATTAATGTACGTACCTAATTTTCGATACAGAATTACTCTTAAACATTCGTAATTACACACACACGCACGCACGCACGCACACTCTGATGGACGGACGAAGGCTGTTTGTCAAGTGCGCGGTTGAAGGTGTCGTTGGAATGAACTAAAAACTTACTTCGCTGTGATCTGACGCCCGAGATAGGAATGATGATCGGTCCATAATTCGAGAAACATCTGTACTCAGAAGACAAGGTGCGTTATTTCTGAAGTGATTTATGTCGTGTGCGTTCGTATTACAGTCGTGTGGACCTCACCTTCGTATTTTCAGATCAGTGACTGAATTGCTGCAATAAAAACAAATCCTTCTATATGTGTCAGTTCTGCTCATTCCATCAGTATCTATTTACTGAATTTTTAGTGGTGATTTGAACCTCACTCGTGAATTTGTATTCACGATGTTTAGTCCCAGTCTGTAGGTATGCCAAGTGTACAGCTTGTTTCATTGTTTCGAACAATCGTAGGTGATGATTCTCCTCCACCATAGGTTCATTCCGTACATATTCAAAATACGTCGGAACATTTCCGGTTTTATTTCTTCAAGACTGAAGTTCCATAATGTCGAAACTTCATGATTTCGATCCACGTTATTCATAGCTAACTACCAGCCACTCTTCTGCATGGAATGAATGGCACATGCATGCGCTGTGCATGTGAGGCTGCCTGTGGGTCTTGAAACTACTGCTTTTTCCACTAACAAAAATAAAGTATGTATCACGGCCCAAGGATGTGGCTGTGAGGCTGGGTGCACAAAACTTCAAATTTTCAATTACCTGAACCATTGCGGGCTACGTTTAAAATAGAAACCATAATTTTGCCTCATTTTTGTGTGGGTGTAAAACTTGGTCTCTCATACTGGGGCATGAACATGTTCGAGAAAAAGATACTGCGAATATTTGGAACCAAGGTTGAGGACGGAACAGGAGGCTGTAGAAAAACTGTACAGTGTCGAACTTCATGATATTACTACTGTTTGTTACCAGTAAAGGAGAATGAGATAGGCAGGACAAGTGGCATGCATTGGGGGGAAATACGGTGTGAAACTCTGGGGGGATTTTGCAACCCGTGTGACCCAGACCAAGGTAGGAGACTAACACTGGAATACAAGTTGAAGTAGGTGGACGTGTGTCGTCTGGAATGATCTTGCTCGAAGAAGGGATCATTGGCGTTTTTTTATTACAGTGGTGAATCGTCGGGTTTCTTGAAATGCGGCGACTTTTTTTAACAAGCTGAGAAATTGCTAGTTTCTCGATCATTCTGCTGCATCCGGTTAGTTTACTGGTTGGCTTCACAGAGATATTTCTCGTCACGTCCAGATATGTCCTCGAGACCAAAGTAATGCCCTGGGCAATGAGTAGCGGTGCACGTTATTCGCGTTTGGAGAAGCCGATCACTCCCACGACTGCCAAAGCCTAAGTTACTTGTAGCTTTAACCACACACTTATGGCGTTGTGGTTATGCAGAGGATAAGTTTTACCTTGAGCCTCCGTGATTTCGTGAAGGGAGGTAAGGCTCACAGATGGATTGTGCGTTTTGAAATGGTTACAATAGCCAAGGGGATACAACATTGACTATTTCGTTTTTAACTACGCTGTTGCTGCAGCCCAGTCCTTTGCGTTATGTCTGTATCGTGTCACCGGGAAACATATTTCGGTTCGCCTCTTAATAATTTCATGGTAAAACGCTGGAGATAGCAACCATAACCTCAGGGTTCATCGTTTGAGCTAGCAGCCCCGCCCACGGATTATATAAGTGGCCGTTGTTTTATTAGACCCACAGGGACTGCTTGGCGTCACGTAACGCGCCCTGGGAACACATCACGTGTTAAACGTATATACAGCATGGTCGTAAAAACATTGGATAATTGGGCAAGGTTAGTTAAAGTATGACGAAGGGAAATGGCCCCTTACAGGTATTGTGTTTATACTTGGCACGTTTTTTGAATCTTGTCCTACTTTTAGTGAGGCTTTATTAGCTGTCCATGAGTGTTCTCAGCTAACTTGCAAATTCTATGAAAATCAGCAGTTTCGCCCCGAATGAATCTACGTAGAAGTTATAATAATACTATTTATTTTGTCACATGTTTTGTACACGTCACGTAGTGATGTTAGGCTTGAGTGGTGGAGAGAAGGTCGGGCTGTTGATATTCGGTTGATGCGCGGTTTGGTGGTGGTGGTGGGGGGTTCGACGTGGAAGGTAGCCGCATTGAAAACCGAAAAACCATTGTGGGAAATCATACCGCTATGTCTGAACTGGCGTCTCTTCACCGGGCGATAGGCCTGTAGATTTCAACATTCTTTTTATACTTCACCTCACCTCGTTATTGCTATTACTTTGCAGGTTCTAGAAAGCGCTCCATCGAATGGCACAGCTCCAAGTGGCGTAAAATTCGTTTGTAAGTTCCCTGTCAAACCTTAATCGTTACGGAGTAGGGTGTTTGCCAGTTTGCTCTGTGTTGCGCTTTGCTGTGTGTTTGTTTGCTTCATTTACTGATTTTCACTTTAATACTTCCGAGAAAACTGGCATAACGTCGCAATGTGTTGGGCAGTGCAGAAGTTTTACCGCCGTTTTTTTGCCCCGATTCGTGGTTGAAGTCGTCGTAGCGTTGTAACTCGTGAATATCGTTCGTTTAGCGACACCAGAACATCTTTAACACTTAGAAGTTCACATGGCGTGTAGAGAATATATATTTGTGTAGTGTAAATTGAACTCCTACGTTACAGTAAACATTCCGAATCTCGTGTACAAAGCCGAATTACTACGGCCTGGGTCAGTTTGAGCTATCGCATTTTATGCGGCCACGTAAGGTCCCATCGTTCGTCGGGGACGGGTCTTCGAAATGGCCGGCAGTATTTCAGATTTTGTGTTACGACATATTTTGTGAGTAAATTCTTACATTGCTGTGTATCTGCATTTCCACTCAGTTGTTTGCAGAGTTAGGGGTCATCAGTTCCTTCCTGCATTGGGTTCAGAAATGTCTGTGAACCGGTCATAAATGCTGTATAGAGGAATGGATGCTGTTTGTTACTTTGTTTTTGTACTTTATCTTACCTCATTGTGACATCTACTTAATAAAGGCTTGGTGTCTCAGTATGACCAGGCTGATGATTGAAAACAGTGTAGAATAGTCTGCATGTCTTCTTAATGATCCTTACGAATCATTCACAATGACCCTTCCATCCATTTCTGCGCATCTTCGTTGGTGTCCAAAGAACCGATGGCCATTAATTAGTCCGCCCTGAACGGTCTGGTAGCGATATATCCCTCGAGATATATATATTTACATCTTTTTGCTGGATATCAATATTTGTGATCTACTGGTTTATTTCTGCATTACACGGACATAGATTACATTTATTTTAAGCCGCGTGAGAAGCCGGTGTCGAACACCTGCATTGCCCAGTGCAGTGTGAAGGGACGTTGCATCTAATGATCCGTGCGAAATTATTTCCGCACCAGCGTGCGCTGGGCTGGGATGGCTTTTTTATGTTTTGTTTTGTTTCATTCAGTAATTTGTAGCAACAGATTCGAAATATAATGCAGTAACATTCATCCTAATTTTACCGATCGCCTAACTATATGTTCGTTCGTACGGCTCTAATTCCGTTCACCACATTGTGCCTTGTCAAGCACTTCGCACTGTGCACATTGAAGTAATAGAATACACATTAAGGGGCACGAATAGCAGCTCGTTTATCTGGCTTTCTCAGAGCGCTTTCTGTGCTTTTTTCGAATTCGTCGAATCGTGATTCTCCCTCCGCCCCACCCCCACACATTTTATTAGGCTTGCCCATCTACTTATTTTCGTTTTATTTTATAATTTGAATTCTGTATTCCCCTTTCTATGTGTTATTTTTTTTTGTTTTCTTTGTGTCTTTGAATTATTTTCTACTTTTAGGATTTTAAGCCTTAGGTTTTGTTTAGATTTGTTTATGGGCTAAACCGCTAGGAATGTGCCGTGATTATGTTTGTCAATGGATAGGACAAAGACATATTCGTTTATGTGTTGTACGAACCAGCGTTCCGTGGTTGACACGGCCGTTGAGATGGGTTCGGTGCGACCGGAGAGTCGATAAATTTGGAACTCTTTGCTGTTAGTTCTAATATGTGTTTAGTACACAAGTCAGTCTTAATAAAGTTAAATAACACATTTATTTACTACCTAAATATATTCGAGCAAATAATTTTGCCTACGGGCCTGATAAAGACGTGGTCGTGTTGAAACTTGTAGCGTGTATTTTTTGTGATTGTATTGTGTAATGAATTTGCATTATAGAATGAAACACACACCTAGCATTTATTTTTTCACTAGGTTTGAGTTCTTGGGATTTGACTTTCCCTAAGAGGTCTTCTGAAATGCATTTGGATGGTGCCTGTTTGTAATCAGGACCCGAGGAGCAGAGTTTTTCACGACTTCATCCATCCTCTCCAGGCAAATTCCTCAGTTGTACCTCAGATTGGTCACTGCGCTGTTTCCTTGCACATGTCTTGCATTTAATCATGCCACTTTCATCTTGTAATTCGAGGTTCTATAGTCTGAGGAACTAACAGAGCTTTCAAACCTCAGACAGATAATTAAGATGCAAATTGGGCACATTTATCGAGACAGGTGGACGGACGTGTGCTATATCATACTATTAAATTAAATTACTTTCGTTGGCCTTGTGAGTGAGGTGTATGACGTGTAACCTATTCATCAGGCGAGGCGACGCCCAAAGATATTCGATTTAGAGTAATTGTGCATTAGTGTGGGGTGCATGATGTTGGATAAACAGGGCGACAGTTTTTTTTGAAATCGTGAGTATTTTCAATTAGCATTGTGTTCCTTGGGAAATCCGCCCCCCACTCCTTCCACGATTCGTAGTAGCCATAGCTGTGGCTTCCTGTAGTAGTTCTGTCGCGGTATCCAGGCTTAACCACTTCCATTCCACGAACGTTATTTCAGTCTGGGTGGCCTACATATCTTCTTAATATGCTTGGTATGTGAGAGTAGCATAATCAATTATGAATCTGTCTCCTTCATACTCAGGCCTGGAGCAGTTATATCGGTAAGGCCTCTTGAGTTTTATTTGGGGAGTTGCCGCCTCCCATAAATCCAACCCCTCGTCCGTATCTCAGGGTTACCTGGAGATCCGTACCCTGGGTCACGTGGGAGGCGGTAACAGGTGTGGAGGGGATACACTGTAGGGGGTCATTGCGACACGCTGGCTACAGGGACTCTAACCAAGCCAAGTGGAAGTTGTGGTGCTGCATAACACTGGGGTAGTAATAGCAGTGTCGAAAACGATCCCCTTGGGGAAGTAGGCTGCACCCCGTTGTATGTCCACGTGGGACTCGTGGACGGTGACCATATATTTTCCTCGTTTCGTGGGAGAACTCTTTAATTGGGACTCTGAGGGAACGAATGAATGAATAAATAAATCATCGACCCTGGAAAGGGAGCATCTTCGTGACCTCGTTGGTATTCCATGGAGGGGGTGGGGGTTGGCTCCTGTGCCGGGGACTTTGAAGGGAAGGTGAGTTTTTTTGTTAATTGGGGACTCCGGGAATATGTGAAATAAGGCTATGGAATTGGGCTTCTCTCTCCGTAGGGGCTCCGTTGGGGAACCCGGAAGGGGCTCGTTTACCGGGTTCTCTGAGAGAGAGATGAAGGAGGGCTCTGGAAACCGAGCTTCTATCCCTATGGGAGCTCTGCGAGGCAAACCAGGAGGGAGGGCTCTATTATTGGGTACTATGAAGGATACGTAAGTTGTGGCGCCGAGGGGCCCCGTGGGGGAATCTGGAGAGGTGGTTCATTTACCGGTGATTTTGCTGA
>Ga0209629_10004326_pt1 | contig 10474 bp, 5 predicted proteins | sample TergutCu122P5_FD_187286 | JGI IMG/M metagenome (GOLD analysis project Ga0209629, IMG submission 187286) | Cubitermes ugandensis P5 segment gut microbial communities from Kakamega Forest, Kenya - Cu122 P5 (SPAdes) (version 2) | ecosystem: Host-associated > Arthropoda: Insects > Digestive system >... | reverse complement strand
CGGACGACGATTCCGGATAACAGGTTCCGGGGGTTGGTTTCTCAGCTTCTTTCCTACTCTATTTTACTGGTATTTGCTTTGTGATGAAAATTCGCAGCAGGGAGGAGTGATAGCTTCATTGCTTGTACTGCTTTTTACTCTGATTATAACCTGTATTCATTCCGACCGATTACGTCGGATTTTCCTAATACTGATGATCCCGGTTCTTTATTGGTTAGCGGGAATCGCCGTAGTCTTAGCGGTCGTTTTATTGCTCGGATATGAGTGGCTCATAATCAAGCGAGAGAAAAAAGCGATTGCCGTTCTTTCCGTTATTTCCGTTTTACTTGTAATTGCTTGTCCTTACACGGCAAAACATTTTATTGTGCAATATCCGTTGGAACGCTTGGTTTGGGGAGTCGATTATGTGCACTTTACGACTTTATCGCCTGTCCGAATCATTATCTTATGGGCGCTTATTGCAATTGCAATCCTGCTTCCGCTTTATTTTCCGAAAATCACCCAACCGAAAATCCGGCGAATGATTTTTCCCCTTCAGACAGCCGTCCTTATTTTATGTGTTTATTTGTTTATAGGAAGAATGGCATATCCAAGCAATGCCTCGAGAGAAGAAATCATGGCGTATGATTATTACTGCAAAACGAGGAATTGGGATAAAATCATCGGTATGGCAAACCGGAAATCGCCAAGCGTTCCGATGACGGTAACTTGTTTGAATTTAGCGCTCTGTAAAACCGGACAACTTCCTGAAAAGATGTTCAACTATTTTCAGAACGGACCTGAAGGATTACTTCCTACCTTTCAGCGTGATTTTATGATTCCCGGAGTAGCGGGAGAAGCCTATTACGGTGCGGGATTTGTCAATACAGCGCAACGATTTGCCTTTGAAGCGATGGAAGCGCTACCGGATTACCAAAAAAGCGTGAGAAGCATCAAGCGACTGGCGGAAACCAACTTGATTAACGGTCAATATGCCGTTGCCGGTAAATACCTGTCTATCCTCGAAAATACGCTCTTTTACAGGAAGTGGGCGAAAGATACGCGCGCTTATCTTTACAATGAAGATAAAATAAACGCTCATCCCGAATGGGGCGAACTGCGCCGTTTCCAAACCAAAACGGACTTTTTATTCAGCGAAAAGGAAAAAGACATGATGCTCGGTATGGTTTTTCAACAAAACAGAGATAACCGGCAGGCTTATGAATATCTGCTGGCATATGCCTTATTAACTAAAAATATAAAAAATTTTCCGGATTATTTCCGTATGAAAACAAACTTTTCCTATCCCGTTATTCCAAAGTCTTATCAGGAAGCTTTGATATACGTCTGGGGTTTATCTCACAACGAGTTGACCGATTCGATTCCTTTCCCGGTCAGCAATTCGGTTAAGCAGGCTGTAGAAGCTTACGCACAAACTTATACAAGCTATCAATCGCCGGAACCGTTTTTGAGACAACGTTTTTCAAAAACATATTGGTATTATTTTCATTTCGGGAAATACAATCAGCCAAACCAAAATACGCCATACCAATATTAGTGTTTTGCTTGAAAAGTATCATTTTAGGCTAAAATTTTATTTGTTTATATAAAAAAAGTTAATACCTTTGTCCGGGATTAATTAATTTATGATTAATAAACATCAAATAAATACTTGTTATTCTAAAGCAAATCAAGTATCTTTCCGATACTTGCCTTGTATTTTTAACGTATTTTATTTGTTCGTTTCAAATAATTTGTTAACACACACACACACACACACACACACACACACACACACACACACACACACACACACACACACACACAGTTTTAAACAATTTCACGCGCGTAATTTACGAAATTTTTTTCATCCTTATAACATCCGCTTATTTTCATTTATTAAGCGGTTTTTCTTCTATGCGAGTGCATTTGAATTTGTTGTTTTTCCGAATTCAAATGTTTACATGGAGATTTCTTGTTCCGAACGGAGCCGGGAATCTCCTTTTTTACGACCCGATAAATTAAAATTATAAATTATTCATCTAAAAAACATTATTGCCTATGAGTTGTATTTTAATCTTATTCAAATCAGTAAACTAATTGAGTCCTAAATTTTAAACTAAAATCAAAAAACAATTATGCATTTAAAAAGAGAATTAAATTGGAAAGCATTTGCTTTCCGTATTTTCAAATCCCTGCGGAAATATGCGCTGCCGATTGTTTGCGGCTTATTTCTTTCAGCCGTGACGGTTAATACCGCTTCCGCAGAACCGACGACGGTTCAACAGCAAACCGTCAAAATCAGCGGCAAAATCTTCGATTCCTCGGGAGAACCCCTGATTGGAGCAAGCGTAGTGGAAAAAGGAACTGCCAATGGGACGGCGACCGATGCAGAAGGCGCTTACACCTTGTCGGTCGTTCCCGGAGCTACGATCGAAGTGAAGTACATCGGTTATATGTCTCAATCGGTTAAGACGGTTTCCGGTACGAGCGTGTATAACATTACGATGAAAGAAGATTCCAAATCCCTGGACGAAGTAGTCGTAATCGGTTACGGCGTGCAAAAGAAGAAATTGGCTACCGGATCTATCGTTCAGGTAACCGGTGACAAAATCCAAAAGCAGAGCACAACCAATGTTTTCACGGCTCTACAAAGCATGACGCCGGGGGTGAACATCGTGCAGAAAAACGGACAGCCGGGCGCAGGTTATATCGTTAATATTCGCGGTTTGGGAACCAACGGCGAATCGCGACCGCTGTATGTTATCGACGGCGTTCCTGCCGGAACCGACGCACTGAACAACATGAGCCCTGCCGATATCGAAACTATAGATATCCTGAAGGATGCCGCATCCTGTGCGATTTACGGGTCGAGAGGCGCTAACGGCGTGGTTTTGATTACCACCAAGCAGGGAAAAGTCGGCAAGCCGAGGATTTCCTACGACGCCTATTATGGTCAGCAATATATGTACAAGAGCCCCAATCAGTTGGATGCCAAACAGTATATTCTGATAAATAACGAAAGGCAGTTTAACGAAAACCTTCCTTTGTATGACTGGGCTAATCTTTTACCGAAAGGGATGTACGACAGAGTAATGAGTGGAGAATGGAAAGGTACCGATTGGGTAAAAGAAATGTACAATCCGGGTGCGGTCACGCAAAACCATTCTTTCAATTTAACTGGTGGTAACGACAATTCAAAGTTTTCTCTGGGTTATTCTTATACGCAGCAAGAAGGTATTCTCGGCGGACCGATGCAATCGAAATACAACCGGCACACCGTTCGAATCAACAGCGACCATGTGGTGCTGAAAACGAAAGATTTCGATGCGATTACGATTGGAGAAACTCTTAACTACTTCTATCGTTCACATCATGATATTTCAGCAGATAACATCTATTGGAACGCTTTCCATAACGCTATTGTCGCTAATCCATTGCTGCCTTGCTATGATGCCGACGGCAATTATTATGATTACAATGATAAAGTAGCGGACGGATGGAACTTCGATAATGGCGCAGGCAACCCTGTAGGCGCTTTAACAACGAGTAACCAGGGTCTGAACTTCTATAGGGACTATGGTTTGAGAGCCAGCGCCTATTTACAGATTCAGCCCATCAAAGGTTTGATATTCAAATCGCTGTACGGATACAATATGAGCGCGGGCACCGGACGTTCCCAGAGCCAGATTTCCCGGTGGAGCGGTACTTCCCAAACTACATCAGAAAGAGTAGATCAGAATGAATATGCGGGATACAGTTGGAGTTTGTCCAATACTTTAACCTACAGGCATTCGTTCGACAAAAACAACATCACCGCGCTTGTCGGGCAGGAATTTTCGAAAGGAGGCTATGGAGAAAATGTCAGTGCAGGCGGCAATATCAGTAAATTCAATATGGGCTGGGATTACGCCTGGGTTGACAATACTAACCCGACTACGCTTGCTCAACGCAGCGCCGGCGGATCTCCATGGGGAGAAGGCAGACAGGCTTCTTTCTTCGGACGTTTGAATTACGATTACAATGAAACTTATTTGCTAACTTTACAAATGCGTGCAGACGGTTCATCAAATTTTGCTCGCGGACACCGTTGGGGATATTTCCCGTCGATTTCGGCAGGATGGATTGTCAGCAATGAACCATTTTTGGAAAGCGCAAAAGGTACTTTGGACTTCTTGAGAATAAATGCCGGATGGGGACAAAACGGAAACGACGCTATAAGTAATTTCCAGTATCTGTCGCAGTATAAATATGCTGATGCAGCAATGTATTTCTTCGGCGCCAGCAAACAAATGGGTTCGCAAGCTACCGGAATCATACCCGGCGTTCTTCAAAATCCGAATGTTACCTGGGAAACCCAGCAAATGACAGACTTGGGATTTGAATCCCGCTTCTTAAACAATCGTTTGGGACTGTCTTTTAATTATTACACGAGAACAACCAAAAACTGGTTGCTGACTGCGTCTATCAGTTCTACATGGGGATACGACGCTCCGCAATGGAACGGAGGCGACGTTCAAAACAAAGGGGAAGAGTTATCGATCAGCTGGAACGACCATGTCAATGACTTCTCTTACGGTATCACCCTGAACGGCGACCACAATGCAAATAAAGTAACGCGTTTATCTAATCCGCAAGGTTTTGTCAACGGACCCGACAATACGTTAAGTCAGGGAATCACCTATATCTATCGTATGCAGTTAGGTCAGCCGATGGGTTTCTTCTATGTTTACAAGACTGACGGTATTATTCAGAATCAGGCGGAAGCGGATGCTTACAACGCAGCCACCGGTTCGCATGCGCAGCCGGGCGACGTAAGGTTTGTGGATTTGCATGGGGTCGATAAGGATGGAAAATTAACAAACGGTCCGGACGGTAAAATAGACGAAAACGACCGAACGAATATCGGTAATAGCAACCCGACAGCCCATCTCGGATTAACGCTTAATTTAGCCTACAAGGGCTTTGATTTCAGCGTATTCGCCAATGGCTCTTTCGGCAATCTGATTGCCAAATCCTACCGCAGGTTTGCCGACAGTATGTATGACAATTATACTACCGATGTGTTTGGCCGCTGGACAGGCGAAGGGACTTCAAACAAATGGCCCCGCTTGACAAACGGTAATAATCCCAACTACCAGATGGTTTCGGATATTTTCTTTGAAAAAGGAGATTATGTGAGATTCCAAAATATCACTTTGGGCTACGATTTCAAAAAATTGTTCACCCATATGCCGTTGGGACAAGCGCGCCTCTTTGTAACTGCTCAGAATCTGTTCACCGTCACCGGTTATTCGGGAGTGGATCCCGAAAATGCCTATTCGGGCGATGGCAACATTCGTTGGGCTTCCCACATTGACTTGGGAATGTATCCGTCTTCAAGAACTTTCCTTGCCGGATGTAGTTTAACATTTTAATTTGCAAAATATATGAAAAAAATAATTTATTTAATGGCAATAGTATTTTTGCTCCCGGGTTTATCCGGTTGTGAAAATTTTCTGGATACGAGAAATTATACCAACAAAAATGCGGCAACTTTTCCCAAGACAGAAGCAGATGCCAATCAGATGCTTACCGGCGTATATGCCAGTTTGAATTTGATCAATGATGCGAATCCGACTAACTCTTATTTGCTGACTTCCGAAATAGCGTCGGATGATCGTATGGGCGGCGGCGGAGCCAATGACAAATCGTGGCAATCGCTTAATCACCTCTTATATGTCGATAAAAACCAATTCAAATCTTCCTGGTCGAATCACTATATGGGAATTTCCCGTGCTACGGCTTCCATAACCGCATTACAGAATATGGCGGATGGAGACTTGAAAAACCAGAAATTAGGCGAAGCAAAAACTTTGCGCGCTTATCTCTATTTTGAACTGGTTCAATTATTTGGCGATGTGCCTCTGATGAAGGCTTCTCCCGAAACCGTACAGCAGGCAATGGAATCGCCCCCGCAAGCGCCGCAGGATTCTATCTTCGCACAAATCGGCGCCGACTTGTGGGAAGCATATTCCACGATGCCTTCGGTAAAATGGAATACCTATCCGAGCGGTACAGTAACCAAATGGACTGCGGCAGGTTTGTTGGCTCGCGCTTGGCTGTTTTATACCGGCTTTTACGGAAAAACTGCCCTGCCGACTGCCAACGGACAAGTAACCGCCGACCAGGTTGCCGCTGCATTGAAAGATTGTATCGACAATTCAGGACATTCGTTGATACCCGACTTCCGTTCTTTATGGACTTATACCAACAGTGTGACGAAACCTGATTATCCTTTCGCAAAAGACGCGCCTACCTGGGTGAGAGACGGAAGCAATCCCGAACAGGTGTTTGTGCTTAAACATATCGGTTTGAACGACTGGAGCGGTACTCAATTGCTGTTTACCAATCAGTTTGCATTGTTCTTCGGTATTCGCAACGGTGGAATTGCCAATCGTTATCAAAACGTCTTCCCCATGGGAGAAGGTTGGGGCGCAGGTCCTGTCAGCTCTCGGTTGTGGGACGAATGGGTTGCCGACGAACCGAATGATAAGCGTCGAGAAGCTTCCATTTATAATGTTGCAATAGAAGCAAAAGATTATGTATGGGGAGGCGATACGCAAGTGGAAGAAACCGGATTGTGGCAAAAGAAAATCGTAGGCATCAGGGCTTACGGCAAAGGCGGCGATCCTAAAGCGCTTTACAGTTCTTTCTTTAGCGATAAGTCTTACGAAGGCTATACAGGCGACCATTTTCAAGCGGGTCATGCAGCCGATATCGCTTTGATTCGTTTTTCGGATATCCTCCTGATGCATTCAGAAATCACCAAAACGGCGGATGGTATGAATCAAGTTCGCGCCCGGGCAGGATTGCCTGCGGTTGCTTACAGTGAAACCGCTTTACGCAATGAGCGACGCCACGAGTTGGCATTCGAAGGATTGCGCTGGGGCGATATACGCCGTTGGGGCATAGCCGAACAGGTATTGGGCGATATGTACGGCATACCTGTCAATAACTCCGGCGTTGCAACAACCATGAAAGTTCAAGGCGGCGCAGGCGATGTGGTTGCCCGTTATCGGGAAACAAAAGGTTTCTTTTATATTCCGCAATCCGAAATTGATTTGGCGAACGGCGCTTTGAAGCAAAATGCAGGTTGGGAAGGCACCAAAGCAGTATTCATTTCGCTCGCCAATTAAAATTAATATGAATAATCAAATTAAAACGAAAGAGATATGAAAAAAATCTTAGGAATATTTGTTATTGCCGTTGCGGGCGCAATGGTTTTCAGCTCTTGCGACCCGATTAAAGATTCGCAGACACTGACAGGCTCTGTCACTGAAGCTGACGTAAAGGCAAAAGTAATTGTGGAACCGGTGATGCGAGACGGAAAGAAAAGTAATTATATTCATTTGAACAGTAGCGCATTAGCTCCTGCTGTTACACAGTTTAAATATGGTATAGGAACCTATGCAGGGTCGAATGGTACAGTTCAAGGATATGTTGTCCCCGGCAATTATAATGTAATGGTTACTGTTTTGAATGCCGATGGTACAATGTTGGCTCCGATTGCTTTTCCGGTTACCGTTGAAGCATGTTATGATGTAGCCCCCCAATGGGAGATGCTCTGTGGAACAGGCGAGAAAGTCTGGACATGGAATGAGGCTGAGTCAAAAGTGTGGGGTAACGGCGGTTATTTAGCGGATACCAAACCGAGTTGGTGGGGTGAACCCGTTGGTAACATGGAAGGCCAAATGAAAGGTAACGGCAAAGGCGCTACAATGGTTTTTTCCGGTGATGGCGCTACCCTCGTAAAACATAAAACCGATGGAAGCTCAGAGAGCGGTACTTTCAGTTTCGACATGAGTAAAACGAAAAAAAGCGCTGCCAACGATGGTTTATGGTCTATCGGAAAATTTAAAACTGTGGGGGTAACTGTTCTCTGCGGTAAAGCGCAGAACCAGGGCGAAGGTCCCGTTTATGCCTACGACATCATGAAATTGGATGATCAACATTTGGTTCTTGCATGGTCGGAAACCGGTGATAGCAATGGCGCTTGGGGAGGATGCTGGTTTTGGATGTTTGTTCCCAAACAATAACCTTCCTTCAAAAAGATATAGCATAGCTATATAAACTAAAACCGGCTCCGGAAACGGGGTCGGTTTTTTTTTGGTTGAGGAAAAATGGTTCACCTGCAATAGTTGTGGAGGTTAAAATTAAATTTTATTTCCACCTTATTTTTTAACAAAACAACCTCAGTAGCGCTGAATTACCACACAAATCCCCAACCTCATTACCTTATTAAAATTGGAAAGGATGCATCAATAGGGATGTAAGTTTTATAAAATTTATTACTTACACTTGGTTTTTCTTTCATTTTGCTACTCAAAATAACTATTTTCAAAATATTCTCTGTATTTTACTATCTTTTTAATTTTGCTGTTTTATACCCTCCGGCGGTGGTTTAAGCAAAAAATCGCATTTTGTAACTGCTTTTCATGCAAATATTTATACCACCTTCTCCGTACCATGCTCGTACCAAGTCCGTACCATGCTCGTACCATGTTCGATATTCGCTCGGTCAAAAAAAATAGAAAATCAGCCTCGAAATCGCCTTTTCTTCATTTGACATTTTGCTATTTTCCCATGTAAGATTTTTTGGACACCATAAAATAATATTTCGCCACTTTTTTCCATTGTATTGCAATTTGATTTTTTTTCGTATCTTTGTCTGATTAATTATTTCTGAAAATTCAAAAGATATGTATATAGCTAATCCTATTTATGATGTAGTATTTAAATACATGATGGAAGACAACAAGGTTGCGAAAAAATTCATATCCGCCATCATTGATGAAAAGGTTGTCGAATTGGAATTTTCGCCGCAGGAACATGTATTGACTATTGATCCTAACCGGCAGAATTATACGGTATATCATCTTGATTTTTCAGCAAAAATAGAAACCGACGCCGGTCATCACAGCGTAATAATTGAAGTTCAAAAGGCAAAGCTCCCAACAGACATTATGCGTTTCAGAAGTTATTTGGGAGGGCAGTATCAAAATTCATCCAACAGTTACGAAGACTCTTCCGGAAAACAAAGGGCGTTGCAAATATATTGCATTTTCTTTCTCGGTCAGGGTTTGGGTATTAAAGGAGTTCCCGTGTTGGAAGTCAATCATCATACAATAGACAGGACAACAAAAAAAGAAGTAGCGGGTGACAAAAATGAGTTCATCGAAGGACTTCACCATCGCTCATGGATTATTCAAATACCCGAACTATCGAAGCGCAGACGAAACGACCTTGAAAAACTGCTCGGAGTATTCGACCAAAGCAACCGTACATCCGATCAACATATCCTGAATGTTTCAGCAGAAGATTTTCCGGAAGACTACCGCCCTGTCATACGACGGCTTCAACAGGCGGCAGAAAATGAAGCAATGAAAGGAACCATGATCGCAGAAGATTATTTTTTAGAGAACTTTAAGATAAACGAGCGCATTATTGCCCATCAAACAAAAGAACTGCTTGAAAAAGAAAAAACGCTCTCCGAAAAAGAAAAAGCGCTCTCCGAAAAAGATATTGTTATTTCCGAAAAAGACAAAGAAATAGCCGAATTAAAGCGACTTTTGAAAAAATGAGAGAAAATATAACAGTCCGTAATAACAAAGCAAAAGCTTTCGCTGAACTTTTATTGTTTTTATTTTTACTCATTTGTTTCTCTTGCACCGAAAATAAATCCGTTATCGAGGGAAAAGTTCCGAATGCAAGTTATGATAAAGAAGTCGTGTATTTAGTTCCGATAAAAGACGCTTCTTCTAAAACCGTTGATTCTGCGGTGATTCGAACCGGTCGTTTTCGATTCGAGATTAAACCGGAGAAACAAAATCAAATTTTCATTCTTCGCGTAAAACCGATTTTACGTCTCGACTTGCAAGACCTTTTGGTTATTTCCGAACCGGGCGCCGTTTATGTTGATTTGAATAAAAACAGCTCCGCTTCCGGAACGCCTTTAAATACTGTCTTGCAACAATGGAAAGAAAAAAAGTTTGTTTACGATTCAATTTATTACTCGATTAATCGCCAATACAAAAATGAAACCGATGAATCGGAAAAAGTACGGCTTCAATCCGAATCGGAAAAAATAATAAAAGATTATAAAACCTACGAAGCCGGTTTGGTAGAAAAGAATAAGGATAATCCGGTCGGACAATTTATCCGCTCGCTTCATCAACCCTGATCCGAATTATGAGCATGAAATATTATATTAAGAAATATCCCGGAGTTACAATAGAAATATCCTGTTTATCCGGTCGAGACGAACCAAAGGATTTTCATTTAATGGTGCACGCAGATGAAATTGCAACGACTTTCGGCGAACAGGCGAATGCTGTTCGCTTTGCATTGATTCCTCTTATTGGCAGCGATTTACTAAAAGGAGCAGCCGTTGTTTTTGCCCGTTGTTTTCTCAGTGATGCGGCAAATCAACAAAAGCCGGCGGATGAACTTTTAT
>Ga0209629_10004325_pt1 | contig 10474 bp, 6 predicted proteins | sample TergutCu122P5_FD_187286 | JGI IMG/M metagenome (GOLD analysis project Ga0209629, IMG submission 187286) | Cubitermes ugandensis P5 segment gut microbial communities from Kakamega Forest, Kenya - Cu122 P5 (SPAdes) (version 2) | ecosystem: Host-associated > Arthropoda: Insects > Digestive system >... | reverse complement strand
CTGACCCACCAGAACACACAGCACAATACTTACTGACCCACCAGAGCACACAGCACAATATTTACTGACCCACCAGAGCACACAGCACAATACTAACTGACCCACCAGAGCACACAGCACAATACTTACTGACCCACCAGAGCACAACGTACAATATTTACTGACCCACTAGAGCACACAGCACAATATTTACTGACTTACCCGGGCACACAGCACAATAATTACTGACCGCCGACAAAAACATACGCTCTAAAAGTCACGTCTGCAGGTCATTACTCCATATTGCTCTAAATTTATAATCCATTAAGACTGTGAGAGTCAAATTTTGAGTTTGCTCCAGCCTAAGGCCTACGTAACCTTGTTTCGCAGTAGTAATAACAGGACTCTCACAGTTCTGAATAATAACAAGTGACGCTTGAAAAGGTATAGGAATTTTGTCCAATTTAGGGTGAAGACAGCTGCACATTGACACTTATTTAGGGTGAAGACAGCTGCACATTGACACTTATTTAGGGTGTAGACAGCTGCACATTGACACTTATTTAGGGTGAAGACAGCTGCACATTGACGCTTATTTAGGGTGAAGACAGCTGCACATTGACACTTATTTAGGGTGAAGACAGCTGCACATTGACACTTATTTAGGGTGAAGACAGCTGCACATTGACACTTATTTCCATGTTCACACACGCACACACACAACGGTGTAGCTATCCAGGAATTTAAACTCTACGTTTTCCTACAATACCTCAAAGAGGGCACAGTCCTTTCCCGATATATTCAACAGCCGGTAAATTAATGTTCTTTGAGAAGTAATCGCTGTTAATACATTAATGAACAAACCTCAGTTTTAGAATTTTAAACTGTGCTGTAAATAATCAGACACCAAGAGGGTGCAGGCCGTCCTTAGAGCGACAGTGGCAACAGGGCGTTATATCTAACAGTTTACCCTCGCGACAGCTACGAGGAAAGAAACCCCAATTAACTTTTGGATAAATGTGTGGTCGTCAGTTGAACTGTAGTAATTTTCAGCTTTTATTGAAACCCTGTAACATAAAATATAATGCGATATTAATTTATTAAGTCGCTGATCGACATTACGTGTATCTGGGCCGCTGTTAACACCGGGTTGGTACGGAAATCAGATTTATTCTTTAATTTACATTGTCTATCGCCTCCTTTTTCCACACACATATTTTCTTAATAATGCTCTGCTTTGCTCTTAATCTAATCCTCATCACTAAATTCTGTCTATATAGTCTCCTGTGACTTCACCTAAGGTTATTCCAGCACTTACTATACTTTCCCACTTTAGTCTGGTTGTAAATGAGTATCTAACCAATGATTTTTTTCTTTAGCGCTGTAAAAGTTAACATTTTCCAGCAAGTTGCACCTTCTTTCATATTTACCCGTTTACTGCCTGCAAGTTCCCCCCTCCGGTTCTTTATCCTTAGCATATTCGAAATAGAAGTCTGACATATTTATTTCTTAGACGCGCGGAACATCTTCCTGTCTCAAATCCTCTCCTTATCCCAGAAGATTACAAAAACCTGCTCACAGCCATTTTATTTCACTTCCGTCGTTGTTTGGATATACCTGGAGATATTACGCTAAGCCATATTTATACTGCAGTTCGAAATAACTAACAAATCATTCTTTCGGTTAATATCCAAAAGGCCATTTGATTGTCGACATTGTTACGTCTCCCATAACGCTACTGCAAATCCAGAGTTTAGTTATTGTTTGCTTGTCTCTGCAACTTATAAAACATTACAGATTTTCCCTTTCATTTCTTTAAAATTCTTAGCCTAAATCTCTTTCTTTAAGCAAATTATCTGCCATTCGTAACAAATCCAAATTATGTTTTGTTTCTCCAAATGTAACACAGGGAGTCAGTAACGCATTACCTATGTGGCGCATGTCTCTACTTAGTTCTCTGTCAGCCACCTGCAGTTCCGTAGTTTAATGCAGCTCTAATTACATCTTCCTACCGACAAAGTTCTGCAAGTCAACTGTTGGGAGACACGGAATAGAAGTCGCAACAAAAGTGTGGCTATCCACCTGACCTGGACTGTAAGTCGCTCCAAAATATCCCGTAAGGAATTTCGCCGATACTGTTTGAGAATTTGGAGGAATGTGCGGTCCGCACAGTTTAGTGCGACCGTTTGAAAATATGACCACCGGAAATTTTTATCGTATTTCGTTTAAAAACGTGACTACGACATTGAAAAGATTTTTTTTCCCCCGAATCTTGACCACGCACTAAGTTCGTTCTTCGAATATGAGAAGAAATTGTACTACCCTTTACTACGATATTTAAGGTTCTCAAGGCGCTGTTGAAGAAGATTATGTATTGTTTTGAGGTCACTCCTTGTCGACTGTATGAAGTCAAATCTCTTCCTCCCACTGGCACAGCCTAACCCTGAAAATGTTGGCACGAAACTTTTCTGAAACATACTTACCAGACCGTACGATGTTACAACGCACAAGGCTTGAGTCGTCACCTCTTCTCCATTGAGATTACTTAGTGTGTGGATATTACGGATTGGCTGACGGACCTGCGCTAAGACCACGTGTCTCTTACGTGAAGTGATTGCCACAGTACAAGGGCGAACTGTTGTGCAAGTCCTGCTAGGGCGACCCTGAGATCTCAAAAGCCGTAACTTGAGAACTAAATACTGTGCAGTGTACTTCACTTCTCGACCAGCCTCGTGGCTTGGTGGTCAGAGTTCCTGACTACTAACCATGAGGTTCCGGGTTCGATTCCCGGCTCTACTATTTACGTTTTTCCTTGAAAGGGGAAGACGCCCATGGTGACCATGGTCTGGGTAGTTGGTAGAAATTAGGTTTAAGGCTCACCCTGGCACCTCAGATTCACCTTTCATTCCACCATCATTCTCATCGGGACAACGTAACCGCGCCTACTGGTCGTCCCAACTTCAGAAGTCGGAGCCACAAAATGTGCTTTTAACTTCAAACGCTTTTATGGAAAGGCTTTGTTTGGAAGACGTCCGTTAGTGCAATATGACACGCGCAAGGTTCTGTGACCAGAAAAGAAAATCTTCCTGCATTAGCTCATGTTCTTATCGCAGCGCGTCATTTTGCCTTTTACGCAGAATCCAAGGCCTCCCAAACTGGACAGCCACTGGATGTTTTATCACGATTTTTATGTATCTTTGGTAGATGAGAAATTAAAATTTTCCCTTTGCTTAATTAAATACGTTACATTAAGACTTGCGCAAGATTGGAAATGTATTTCACGTATTCGTCAACTCGACCCTACAGGAAGTTATGTGATCAGCTGTACTCCCCAGACACTTTACACCCTAGAAAAGTGCCGCCGGTGTCCTTCGGATAGAAGGGCTTCACTGCTGGTCTGGGCGCTGTGGACGCAGAATCTGTGTCACTGCCGCAAATCGAACCCCGAGTGTCTGCTTGCTCACTCGCTACCACAGTCAATGTCGTCACACCGAGACAGTACAGCGTCTAACAACTTCAGAATGCGTTTTCAAACAGAAATATATGCAGAGTAAATATAATATCTTACGTCTCTTCAGTACAAAAATTTTTCACGTACTGTGGATTAATACTTACACTTATTTAATTTGAAATGTTGAGAGTAATTTGGGATAACATACAGTATGTATTTGTTATACGTTTTAATATTATCGCTCATTTGTGTCTACATTTACGGATTGTCTCCTGGTGTTTCGATTGCAGTTTTTGTGTATATTGACTCTTTTTATCACTTGTGACATCCGTACAGTCCAACTGTGTGTTTTACTCACACGAATGATATCTGGCGATAAAGATAATAACAGAGATTCAGGGTGAAAACTGTGCGCTGAGGGAATATTTTGACTTAACAGGAAGGATTATAACAGGGGAGTGGATACAGATGCGCAACGAAGAGCGTCATGATGCTGGTCACTAAATGGCAGTACTGGAATTAAACGAAGACAGAACAGGTTAGTAGTGTGGATGGAGAATACCAGAAATTCGTCAAAAATATCTGTGGATAAACCCTGACTTGCAGAGACAGTTTTCTATATCTGAGAGTAGACGGCAGGAGAAGAATATGGAAGCGATTTTATTTAACAACGAGCGATAGTGCAGGAGGAATTTGTGTGGATCCGAGGAATAACAAGTGGTGGAATATTTGGACAAATATAATGCATTTTCGGGGAGTGAGTCCATAAGATATGGATAATTTGTTGAGTGGCTGAGTGACTATTGGATTAGAGGGAAGCGATTTCTTCCATTAAGTTAGTATCTTTAGATTATTTAAAATCAATCACCAAACATGCATCAGATCACCATCGTGTGTTCCAGGAATCCTGTGATGGGTGCAAGTAACGGCCTGTTTTTTGTTTGCGGAAGAGACAAAGAAGGATACTTCGTCGAGCGGAAGTAACAGGTTGCTGTGTAGCGAATCAACCCTCGGCGCCGTTGCCACGGGAATCGACGCATATTGCTGCTGCCGCCGCTGAGAATTGCGTCCGCTACGTCGCCCCTTAACAATACGCCGGTGCTGTTGCTGTATGGATTATCCAGAACTCCTCTGAAATGCTGCGCGCTGCACGGTATATCATGTCTGGTACCGGGCGACAGAAATGTTTCATAAAATGTAATATTCGTTAATATATTCACGACTTTCTCCATCTTGCACAGAACCGAAAATTTCATTACCGTATGAACAGCAGGCTGCAACTGGTGCCTATCTTGAGCTTGATTTACCCAGTTGACATCATCTTTACCTGTTTGTAAAAGGACAGTTTTAATAGGTATGCCAGTACAGGTACTTAGTGCTGTTGACGGACTGTCGTGTCCCTCAGTACAACAGCTGTATCGCGCAGAAGGAGACATTTTATGACAAATTACGTGTTCAGGAGTACCCTTTATTATCCATCCTTCTTCTACTATTACTACTCCTTCTCCTCCTCCTTTTCCTCCTCCGTCTTCTCCTGCTCCTTCTCCTCCGTCTTCTCCTCCTCCTTTTCCTCCTCCTCCTTCTCCTCCTCCTTCTCCTCCTCCTTCTCCTCCTCCACCTTCCTCTAAAGCGCTACAGTCCGTCCTGCACCTTGCCTTCCAATACAATCCTGCTTCTTTCCCAATGGTCTCTGGCATTACATGCCTGTTTCTTATCCCCATTATATTTAAGCCCCTTCAAACTCGTCTCTCTATGTTGTACGTCCTTTCTTGTTTCTTTCCTTGTAACTTTGCATCTTACTGTATTCTTGTTTTTACCTGTCCGTGCCATCTGATGTTACGCACGGCTACAACACTTACACCAAACTTAGTTCAGTTCGTCGGGTTGAAGCATCATTCGTAGTTTCCAATTTGCAATTTATATATCCATTTTCATTTTCCTAAATCTTCGCCCCAGTCTTTATCCCAAACATCCGTCAGATTGTGATTATATCCTGTTGTATTTTAAACAAAACTGCTTTTTACGGGTTTTGGGAAGTCCAGCCATGCCGAAACTCAATCTGGAGGACCAGAGTTTTCCTCTTTTTCTGGAACCTCATTCTTGACCTTTCCAGCTTGGGAGATCCTGCCATAAGCTACGCTACTGCCGGCTTAGCTCTCTTGCTCGTTCAGTCTCACAAACATCAATGTCATGACAAGACGGAGACGCCATTGGTGGGATTTATCTAAGTTTGGTCTCCTCGATGAGGAGACCTAAACTTGGCTTTTCCGAACCATAATGTTTTTATTCTCCCCTGCTCTCATGCTGGCGCAGTGTCCTTATCACAACGTTCTTTTGTATTTAATTTCTTTAACGATATTTTGCAAATCTACAAATGTATGACGATATCCTTGATGTAATTTCAGATTCCCCAATTAGACCCAAGTGATATCCTCAGCTGTAAGGCTGTGTTGTTTCTAAATGTGACAGAATTGTGAACAAACAGGGACATTAAAAGTTTTGTTTAAACCTGCTTTAATATTTGATTAAGACGATGCAAGAAACAATTTTCTGAACAGAACATTTGCAAGTTTTCAATTGTTTATTATGATCTTAATTTGTTATAAATATTCGAGCATTTTGGTTTGTCTCTGCCATTCCCAAATGTTTGAACTTCGCCAATTTTCGAAGCATTTGTCACTATCAAATAAATTGCAGACTATATCCCGCACGTGTGACTTCTTGGGTAGTAACGGAGGAAGAAAATTCTTCCTCAGCAGGTAGAATTTGTTGAGAGGATTGTACAAGATAAAGTGATAGCTGTGTTGCGACGCGGGACGTCTTCGTTCCACAAGACGATAATCTGATTTATTGCAACAGCAGCGTCTCCTTTTCACTCCAGACGGCCTACTTTTGAAGCCCACTTCACATCACGACGGTCTCTTACAGAATTCTAACTTCAGTGCTGCCTGCCAAACGCGTGTTTCCTCACTGAAGGCGATAAGAATGTGGCAGTGAATTTTATATCTCGTCTTTGAAATTCATTAACGTCTTTTTTTTTCTTTTTCTCTTCTTCCTCTCCTGGAGCGCAACAGCACAATTAGAAGCGCGCGCGCGCGCACGCACGCACGCACGCACACAGCCGGTAGAAATCTTTTACAAGAGTGATCAGCTCGTCACACAGGCCGCTGCCAACACAACACATAACATACACAACAGACGAACATCCATGTCTTCAGGGTTATTCGAACCCCCGATCCCAGCAATTCAGTGGCTGCCGACTGGCGCCTTACACTGCACGGCCACCGGGTTCGGGAGAATTTACTATACAGGGTTTTGCTGGAAGTTATGTATATACTGTATTTCCTACACTTTGATATACACAAGACACGTTGAATATACATCCATCTTCCAGTATTATATTATATTATATTATATTATATTATATTGGTCGTGGCCTGAAGCAGATGGTTCCATTCCATCCCCTGCCGAAGTTAAGAAGGACTGGAGCTAAACCACCATTATTCATGTTGTCATAATATGCAGAGGCAAAATTTTACCAATCGAGAAAGGAGAAAATTTCGGAAGTTACTTATTGGGATGTACTGGAGGAAGGATATTATTTGCGACAGCTATGTGTTAACAGTTGCAGAGATGAAGGCACATAATACTTATATATACATAACTTGTACATAAGTTTTATGTTGGGCCACTTCTTAAGAAATTAATGAAACTTAAGATAAACCACAATTAAAATAAGTTTTCTATGCATTAGTTTCGAGGTAAATTTGAACTGACTTTTCATGTTTTGGTATAGACATTTTTTGCAAAATTAGGGAATAAAACATGGCGATTGAGCGATATGCCCACGCCGTTAGGAGTTTATTTTACGCACCTGGCTCATTACCGAGACGTGCAGCCGTTTGTCTGAGCAGTGTGAATGCAGCTTCTCTCCGCACAGCCACACAGAATCTGTTCTGCGTGGGCGCAAAACGAACAACAAAGAAACCGCCTTTGAAGGGCGGGAGAAAAGGAAGAAGAGAGATGAGAGGAATAAAGTGTTTTTTATGCATTCATCTTCGAAACCTTATTGCTATTAGTTATCTGGCTGGTTGCCGGATATTAGCAATAAGGGAAAGAAAATAATATTCTTTGTTGTCCCTGTGACGCCACAGATGACACCGTGTTTTGTTACTGAAGGCGTCTGTGTAAGACTTCAGTCGACATATCTTATGTATCCTGCGTTACTCTCTGGTTGGAGCCATAAATTTGCTTTCTAATCTCAAGGTGCAGAATAACTGGTGCATGAATTCCTCGTTTATTGATGCACAAACATCGCTGCAACATTTGGACTAATTCATGACCGGTTCCTATCCCAAGCCAGATTAATTCAGTCTACAACCTCCTGTCGAAGACCTTTATGGTCCATTTTAACATCATCCTCCAGTAATCGGCTGTCTTCCAAATTGACTCTCCTGTTCAGGGTCTCTCATTACTGTACCTACTTCCAATTCAACCGATACGGGTCAACACATCTGCCTCCTTCTGATTACCATACAACGTTTTGTGGCACAGAAATAATGAAACGCCTTATTGTGCAATTTTCTCCAACCATTTAAAACCCCAAAATTATAGGATAGCGTACTAAAGTTTATTTCTTACCTCAATGAAAACATATAACATGGCTATTACAAAGTTAATTCGGACTAAATTATCGTCTATTCCAAGAACCAAAACGTTTTATTTAACTGTAAACTAAGTGGCACATATAATTACCACTATCCGTTCAAAGCTCAAACCGCTACATCAACAATTTGACCACTTCCTTTCATAAGCTTTACGTCGCTTTATTCAAAATCGTGCTGTTGTTCCAACAGGTATCGTCTGTTTTACTGACAAAACTGTTAAATGGAATGTCAGGAAGGGATAACTTTCAACTGAAAAAAGTGCGCCGATCAGTAATAAAGTGTTACCTGCTAGACAGTTTAAAGATAATTCGTGTGCTGACAGACTAAGGATAATTTCTCTGCTTTTCAATATTCCATGTGCTTCCATAAGACGCCTTCAATTTCTTAGAGTGGATAAACCTGATGGAATGATCAATAAGAAAAATATGCAGAAAAATGGTCGTGGCCTCATCAAGGTCATATCCTAAAATTTTTCTGAGGTAACCCAAGAAGAGTCTTAGGATAGCCGGTGTCCGTACGGGAGTTCGAACCGGACATCTCCAAAATACAGTCATTACCACTAAAATAACCTGCCCGATTTTCTTTGTTTTGCTGGTGAAGAAAGTGGCTCAATAGCCGCTGTTCTAACCCGGTATCTAGCGGTAGGAAGCCGCAGTTTTACACTGCTGTACCGTGCATTCAGCTACAGTTGTTCTGAATTGGTCTGTTTGCGCTGTTTGTCTCAGCTTTTCCTTCCGGGCTGCATATCTTTCTGTTGAAACCAACCGCTATAGGAACTGCAGCGTCTATTCACGCAGTCTCCAGCAGACTAGCGTCAATATTTGCGTCTCAAGTCGATTTCAGTGCTTTGCAGCATCCTCCGATGTTGTCAATGAAGGACGCGCTACATACAGTCCTGTGTAGCCATGCTGAAGCTTTGTTCGGAAAATTACATTAAGATCAGATCTTGAAACTCACTAACACTATGATTTTATTAGAATCCAATGACCTAATTATGTAGCGCACTTGCCTTCGTCTAATTAATTAATGCTCCAATTTATTTGATTGGCATCATGTAGTGTAACTGAACACTGACGATGACACACAAGTAACAGTCGAAACACCTGGAATATGCGTCAAATAAATAAGCGAAATAATGTGCTTAAAAGCATTGGAACTTTCTAATAAATTTATTGCCGGTCCCAGTGGCCACTCAGTCTAAGGCTTGGGTCTACGGCCGCTTGCTTGCTGGGATTGCAGGTTCGAATCCCACCGGGGACATAGATATCCCTCTCTTGAAAGCGTTGCTTGTTGTCAGGTAGAGGTCTCTGCGTCGGGTTGATCACTCTTCCAGAGGAGTCCTACGGAGTGTGATGGGTCCAGTGAGTGTGATCGGAAAGCCCCGTATGGGGAGGCCATGACCCAAAATAGGGTAGAAACGCCACAAGAAAAAAATATTGTGCTACAACCTTAAAGTATGCAAAGAATAAGTTTTGTCAGAATGTGATCACCATAGGACACCTCGTGAAGACTACGGCTGCAGATAGTTGCTAAATAAAATTATCGCGACAAATACACATGTGGACCATCAGTCACTGCTCTAATTTCAGGTAATACCTTCTGTTGTCCAAAAAGTTCTAATGTTTTGCCTATTTCATAAGCCAGTGTCAGGTAAAAACGTAAATGTAGGAGGGGAAACAAGCATCTTGTAAAGAGAACTTTGTTAATTAACTAGCAGACTACAATCTCAGCTTAAGATTAACTGTCTCCCTGCAGCAGAGTAATTCCTCTGGATCTAAAACGTCCGCAGCTAGCTAAGAAATCCCGAACACGCAATGGTCAGGACGGTACACATGCGATCAGCAGTCGGTCTTGTCACAAGACAGCACCAACAAGCTGTCAGCCAACCTTTCATTAATTCTTCCACTTCCATTAACATTTCCTGCAGTCGTTTTTATTGTATTTATTGTCTCCTTCCTCCCAATTTATTTCCTTACTTATTTTTTCTTGACATATTTCTCTGTCGCTCCATCTAACTCTAACTGAAAGCTGGAACGTCCCGGGAAAGTAGCCACGGTCAGCAGCAGTTTAGTTCAATTCATACGCACGCACGCACGCACGCACACACATATATACGTATATGTATGTATATATCAATAAATATTACTGCAAGCACAAGTCCCGCTCTTCCCTCACTGTAGGATCGTGTTATTGTCAATAATGCAACATAAAGAAGCTACTGCTATGAAGCATAACTAAGCAGACCCGTTACAGGTCTGAAGTGGCCCGGAGGGCTCCAGGAAGTTAAGGTTCCCATATTTCATGACAACGGCACAGGATGGTGGTAAGGTTGTCAGCCTTACGCACCGGCCGCCTTTACCCCCAGGAAATACACCTG
>Ga0209629_10004324_pt1 | contig 10474 bp, 8 predicted proteins | sample TergutCu122P5_FD_187286 | JGI IMG/M metagenome (GOLD analysis project Ga0209629, IMG submission 187286) | Cubitermes ugandensis P5 segment gut microbial communities from Kakamega Forest, Kenya - Cu122 P5 (SPAdes) (version 2) | ecosystem: Host-associated > Arthropoda: Insects > Digestive system >... | reverse complement strand
GAGGGACGGGTAACAGGGGAGTAGAGTAAACTACATAATACAAGCTTAATGATATGTACTCCTCACCCATTATTGTTCGGGTGACAAAATCGAGAAGAACGACGGGCGGGACATGTAGCACGTATGGGGGAGAGGAGAGGCGTATACAGGGTTTTGGTGGGGAAACCTGAGGGATAGAACCACTTCAAAGACCCAGGCGTAGATGGGAGTATAATATTATGATGGATATTGAGGGACTGTGATGTTCGGGTGTGGAGTGGATCGAGCTGGCTCTGGACAGGGGCTGGTGGCGGGCACTTGTGAATGCGGTAATGAACCTTCAGGTTCCATAAAATGCGGAGAATTTTCTGGACTAGCCGAGAACCGATTAGCTTCTCAAGAAGGACTCAGCTCTATGGAGTAAGTAAGTAAGTAAGTAAATCAGTAAGAATTGATAATAACCTCATATGCCCAAGTATACAGGATTTGAATTCAGAGAATCATATCGACCACCAGTCCACATTAGCACACTGTCCTCATGGCGCACTGTGCTCGGACAGCTGTGAGTACTACATTATGCATTACAGAACAGGAAGGTTGAAACGAGAATGACACAACCCACTGGTCTGAAAGCACATCTTCTGGCAGTCTTCAAGAAGAACGGTACGTGTATTTCGGGTAGTTCATCATATCAGCTGCCTGCACTAAATAAAGGAATAGGTCGGGTAAAACAGGATGCTGGGTGGAAAAAATTTTCCTGTCTCGAACAATAGAGCAAAAAGACTTCAGAATTTCTTAACAAGACTGGCGATGTACGTATAAACATAACACTGAGGCGCGTTCTTGCAAACCATTGTTGCAGTGGAAAAGGAATAAGTATAACATATTGTATGCGTGTGTGTGTGTGTGTAGCCTTAGTTATCCAGCAAGAAATGCGCATGCGCAACACTGTCATCTGTGGACTGCCCCGCTCTACCTTATTTTTCCACATTATCTCATAAACGGCACACGATTTCGAAAAAAATAAAGTTACTGATCACGAAATGTGTGCAATGATTTCATCTACAACGTATGTCTGAAACATTTCTCACTCTAAGAAAAGTTGAGCGAGATTTGATCAAAAAAGTAGATTTGGTATTAATGTAAAGTTCTCGTTATTCTTGTCCTATTTTAATGAAACTTGAATCTTCTCGACATATTTTCGAAAAGTTCTCAAATATCAATTTCATGAAATCCATCCAGTGGGAGCCGAGTTGTTCCATGTGGACAGACGGACGGACGGACATGACGAAGCTAATAGTCGCTTTTCGCAATTTTGTGAACGCATCTAAAAATTAAATTAAAACATGCAATTGTAAACAACAGAGAAATGCATTATTATTAAAAGTGAGTCGAACTCGGTTATAACTAATGCAAAGGACTGAATATTTTTGTGTCTTAATAAGAGACTGTCGTTATAACCGAGCAGCTTAATGTTATGATTAACAATGGTACTACAGAATATCTGAGGCTATGACCGTGGTGTCGGATATACTGACGTCGTTATAGCCGGGTTATACTGTACAGTCCCAGTCATTCATTACATGAGATTCAGAAGCAATTGCTTTACTTTATTGTACACCCAATTAACAATAAAAGAGGCAATGTACGTATAACGTAATACTGAGGTGCATTCGCATAACCATTGTTGATATGGGAACACAACAATGTATTCCCTTTGTCTAGTTGTTGACTTGCATTCAGCTGCCAACAATGTAAAACAATTGAGTGCTGCAAAGGAAACGTTAGAATTTGCACTGTTGTACAGTTACAAAATATTTCATACTGTTGTCAGAATTACAAAAGTACTTACGTTTTAATGTCAATTGGCAGATATTGTTTTTTTAATTTTACCTGAAATTCGAGTTTCTCGACAGATTTTCATAAAGGTCTGCAATATCAAATTTGAAAGAATATCCGTCCAGTGGGAGCTCCGCTGATATATGCGGAGAAACAGGACAGATAAACACGACGAACCTAATAGGGGCTTTTCGTTATTTATGAGAATACGACTAAAAATTCAAAATGGAATCCTCATCGTCATCAACTTGATCACCGATAAAAATCTTTCATAATTCCCTCTTACTAGTAACTGGGCAGGAAAACGTGGGTGAAGCATTTTAATTACTGCATACAAAATAGACTGCCCGTCATAACTCAATACAACCGATTCCTTTCTCTACGATTTCTGTCGCACGCTGAAGCCCAGTGTGGAAACAAGATACAGTGCACTGCGTATATCGGCAGGTACGATAGTACGAAGTTTGTGCCAGTTGCCTGTTTTACTAAACCACCTCCTTTAATTCAACTTTCCTCTACGTGTGGGGCTTATTCATTTTATTACTAATGAAGCCAATTAAATAAACGCATAATTGAGTGGCCGTGTCTGTCTGTCTGTCTGCCTGTCTGTCTGCTCCTATACCAGCAGACACCATCCCCGAAACTACTCAATGGATTTACTGTACGTTTAAAGTTATATGGCTAATCCAATTTTTGTACGAATCAGTTGAATACGACCCCCACTTTATATAGAACTAATCCAAAACTCCTTCAGTTCCTTCAAAGACGGCACGTTGCATAAAATTAGTGCAGGAATAAAATATATTACCTCATTCATCTTATTATAATCTACAGTTGTAATTGCAAATTCCTCGATACGGTGTAGCTTAACGTAGATTAATGCTGTATAGGGAATGGATTGCCACTAATTGTGACAATCATTAGAAACATATATAAACGGTATGAAAAAAAAAAGTTTCTTAATGTTACTGCAGGTGGCGCATACAATTACCACGAGACCTGAAAATGGTAAGGCGATAAAACCTTCAGATAAGATTGTTGTCACACACCTACTTATCCAATACTCTAGTATACCCAACTTCATGGAGCAGAGTGTCTTCAGAAGCCAAAATTCGCTCAGGTCGTCACAAGAATACCCCGCCCTTCATGGATACCGAAGGTCACTGTTGTGTACTTCAAAGCGTGTCAACGCTTCTTATCCAGAACTTTATGACTCCAATCCGCACTCTCTGAAATACAGCAGCACGTGTCATCACAGCGCCGCTCCACACAATACCCTGTCTGTCTCATGCAAGCGTAACGCAGACCTTGAAACATGGAAAGGGGTCCAATGATTCATACAAAATGCGATGTAGTCTTCGAAATTCCGAGCAATACAAGTTACATCACCCCACCTCCCACAAGTCTCTGCAGCAACTTTCGGACATGCAGCCTGCTACGGAGTCCCTTAGGTAAACATAACGAGAAACAATAAAAAAAGGCTGGCCGTAGAGAAAGAATGTAATTCTGGTAAGTTAAATGACAGCGTAGACAGGAATGCGAACAATAAAGTCGAACAAAGGTGACTGAAACACCTCATATACAAATAAAAATACTTCTCAGATCACACAAATTTCATATGATCTCAGACGAACTACATAGTAAAATGTTCCGTCAGAATTTTCAGTTAGGGTTGACCGTCGTCTTCCTAACAAGCAAGACCGGAAAATTAAATCGTTCACACACGGCCAGAGGAAGAACAAACGGCGTGCTAACGTCTTTGCTATTGAAATTACACAAAGAAGTAAATGCAGCTAGTGTGAGAAAAGTACTGATATTCTGTATCAGACATTAAGCTTGTTCACTATACGAAGAATGGTGAGAGCAGAGCTCTGCACTAACCTGAGAACTTTATACTGCGGTGAACTGTCCCGTCATGCAAAATAAATACAAAATTCACAAAAAGTATCCATTGTTGGTTGATATTTCGAACTACGTAACGAAACAGAGGTCAAAACTACGGACTGAATAAACACAAATCAGTACTAGGAATTCAATGTTGACAAATTCAAAGACATATTCTGTGAGAATTTAAAAGGAATATGTTCATTATACGAGTTTCGATTTATACGTATTGCGTCACATTTTGTTTAACTGTCTGTAAAAGCTATGACTTATGAAAATTCCATCGATAATGTACGTTACGTTCTTCTCTACAACGTTGGTTAGAAATATTAAACAATTATTTGCCAATTATTTGCATAATAATTAAACACTAAGATTCATAGAGTTAGGCTCAAGATGCACGCACAAACGCATGTACCTCTGCATGGAAAGTGGTTGATAAAACTGTTGAATATACATTAAAAGTGATGTAGAAGAACAATTTTCGGTACCATTCTTAAATACAAATTTCACGAAGTGTTCGCGGTCCTCGAATGCTTACATGCGGACAGACAGAGGGACAGAATCCTTTTAAGAGGCGTTAAGCAGGGATATTTCGAAACGTCTGGGTTTGGTAACCAACAACAACGCAATAGGCTGGCTACATGTAACATTCGCTAACCTACTGCTCAGTAAGTTCTGCACTGGTTCCTCGCTGCCCATAGTGTCAAAATATTAACCTCACGTTACAGCGGCGAATCGTAATATCATTCGTTAAGAAATTTTATGACATGAGGGGCTTTCTACCTGGAAGTGCATGTTTGTATGACTTCCATATAAGGTGTGATCTAGCAGATAAATAACCAATTTCTTAAAAATAACCCATATACTCGTATAACAGGTAAAGGTAAAACTAAAGTGCAACCTAGAACAGCCCACGAAGGCCCAGCGGGGGAGTATATGTATAGCTCTAATCTTTCTTTAACTTAGGCGATAAAGCGGGTGGGTGGTCAGCATCACGCTCCGGCCGCTTCACCCCGGGAAACACCCGGTACCCATTGTATAGGACAGGCGTCGGTAACCTACGGCACGCGTGCCAAGCGTGGCACGTGGAACGATTTTCAATGGCACGCTGAGTGAATTGAAATACAGTAATTATGATCTCATAAAAAATTGAATCTTTAATTAAGTAGAAGCATATAATACTTTTAAAGCTATTCTTGTTTTTACATCCCTTCAAAACGAAAGTTTCGATAAGATCAAGTTAAGGTGTTTCAATGGTTGTTGTATATAAAAATATGGTGGGCTTGGGTGGGTTGGCATGCTGAGTAACTTTGTTTCGGCACAACATTACTAAAAGGTTGCCGACCCCTGGTATAGGAGACTGGGTGGGCCACGGGGCCGGTCTGGACGGATGCGGAAAATCTCGCCCCCACCAGGATTCCATCTCCGGACCATGCAGCCCATAATGAGTCGCTATAACGACTACAATATCACGGCCCCACACAATATGAAGTAAAGCGTACCTATTCAGTTTATATGATACACTCTCTGATATGTCTGATTTCTTAAATAACCATCGTCGGTAAGTACAAAAATCATGGGAAGCTGTGTACAGAGGATACATGATAGTATACAAGAATACTGATGCTGTTCAAGTTCTATAGCGTATCCAATTCAAGTTATCCATTGTATCCATTCCACATTCGCCAGTTAAGAAATTATATGTATGCATGTATGTAATATTGGTTACGTTTTATTGCAATGTATATTTACACAGAATGGCCAGTTACTGTTGGAGTGGTGAAAGAATAATAAAATTATTACAGTTAAATATATACACAGAAATATAATGTAACAGAGGGCAATAGTGCCAAGTAATGTGACGACCCGCAAAGCCTCTGACGTCAAGTCTGCCAGAACCCTCCCACAAGCGGATAAAACATTCTAGAGATACCCAGCACTGACTAGTAGAGCGAAGTAAGTTCGAGGCGTGCAATAAGCACTATAAAAGGCCATCGGATAGCACGAATTGGACAGTCTTGTCACGGCGATTCAGAGTGTGTGGCTTATAGCAGAGCGAGGAGAATGGAGGACGGACAGGAAAAGGGGTTCAGCTGAGGAACTGCATAGGGTGGAGCGAGTGAAGCGAATCTGTGAAGTACTGCGTTCGAGACCGGTGTCAGTGCGATAAGCCCATAGTACTGAATGTACGTGTGAGTGCAGAGTTATCTGTTAAGAGTGATTCTTGAAATTACTGCGAGTGTTCTGTTTTCACTACTAACGGTTTTAATTGTTTTATCTGTAATGTCAATAATCGTTGTTATTTTTAAAACCAGGGCCTATCAGTTACAGTACATTGCACAGAGTTCTGATTGAAAACGTATACTGCTCGCATAATTAATTGATGACTATGTCCGGCGGAGGAAAGGAACGCTTTTCCAGTACTGTTGATAAAATTAATACACGTTTATAAAATATTTTGGGGTCACTAATGTAAATAAAATAAAATGGACAGTGTAAGCAATCATATTAAATGTAAAATGTGAGAAAGCATACAGTTACACCTAACACTCTGTATTAAAACCTGAGCCGAACAAGCAAGCAAAGTTTGAAATAAAATACACGTAAAGTGCCACATTACAAGACTCATTAAACAAGATATATTGACATAAATAAATAACATTTTTGGCCTATGTATGTTCCATATTAGTCTCAATGAAGCGTGCAGATTAATTTCACTTCAAGTGTATGAAAAATATAAAGATCAAATTACTCCTAAGGATGTCATTCATGTGTCGGTTGTCTTCTGAAGTAAAGGAATTATTATTTCCGAGTGTCAGACACTACGAACACAAAACGTCACAAGACATTAACCGCAAACGAAAACAAATCTTCAACTCAACAGATTATACTTATATCAACTGCTCCGCTAAAATTTGGAATCAAGTGCCGATATTATGGGTCGCTGTAAACATTTGACAGAACTCCATGGGCTTGGAATCGGTCCACCACAACACCTCTATCTGTACAGGAAATAACATACACAGAAAAACTGCAGATTTCGAATCAAGACATTACACGCTTCAGATCGCGCAGCCACTGTAATTAATTTCATGCCACGGTACAAAAAACACACTTCACTGCAATTAAATGCGTGAGAATTTTTTCTAAATCTTCTTTCTCATCTCTCACGGCATAGGTTCTCTGGAATCTAAAAAATCTTGGATTTCCTTCACCTACACACAACTCAACCCACACAGACTTACTAACAACTACTCGAATAATCAAATTTTGAATTTTGTGCAACCCGAACGCTCATTACAGTGTTCACAGCAGCCCGCCATTTACCCCTATTTTGAGCCAGATGAATGTAGTCCACTCTATCCCAGCTTGTTTCTTTAAGATACGTTTTAATATTATTCTCCCACATGTCACTTATTAAACCTTTGACTTCGACATAGAGACCAAAGAGTTCATTTTTGAATTGATGCGGCTATTGTGTCAGACCGCGCGCCTGTACTAATACCAACAAATAACAGACCATAACACATTTCCTTCTCGTTTCCTTTAAGGAGTTTTACTTTCCCCTTTCTCCGCCCTTCAACACCCATTTCGAAAGCTGTCGCTGAAAGGACTACTGCGGAAGAACTTTTCGAATATCACAATGTGACTGTTCTACACTCCATCACGTCAAACATTGGCACCCGAACACAGGCTAGCAGAACTAGGTGTTTCCTATCGGTTCACAACTGTTTTGCTGATTAAGTAGTTCAGTTTTAAAACTGAAGCGATTCAGAACGATATGTGTAGTAACAGATCTTGATCTAATGACAGTTTGTTTCTTATTACTCCATGGTGCAGAGTCCTTCTTGAGAAGCTACCCGGTTCTCAGCTAGTCAAGAAATTTCCCGCATTTTATGGAACGCGAAGGATCATTACGAGTGCCCGCCGCCTGTCCCTATCCTGAGCCACCTCGATCCAGTCCACACCCCCACATAACAGTCCCTCATGATACATCTTAATATTATCCTCCCATCTACGCCTGTGTCCTCCAAGTGGTTCTTTCCCTCAGATTTCCCAACCAAAACCCTGTATACGCCTCTCCTATCCCCCATACGTGCTACATGCTAAGCCCATTTCATTCTTCTTAATCACCCGAACAATATTGGGTGAGTACATATCATTACATTCATTACGTAGTTTTTCTACTCCCTGTTACCTCGTCCCCATAGGCCCAAATATTCTCCTCAACACCCTCAGCCTACGCTCCTCCCTCAATGTCAGGGACCAAGTTTCTTACCCAAACAAAAAAAACAAGCCAAATCATAGTTCTGCATATCTCAATCTTTAAAGTTTTTGATACCAACGTGGAAGACAAAATATTCTGCACCTAATAATAGCAAGCATTCCCTGATTCAGCCTGCTCTTTATTTCTTCCTGAATAGAATTTTGATTTGTTACGGTTGTTCCCAAATATCTGAACTCTTCCACCCCTTCAAAGAAGCAATTATCAGTTGTGACTTCGTACTGTATTCTTATCTCGAGACAAGACCAAGTACTTAGTCTTATCAGCATTTACATCTAGTCCATTCTCCTTACAAGCAACGACTAAAGCTTCTGCGTTCTTCTTTATAGTTGTACGTTTCCACCCAATATATTAACATCATCAGCATAAAAGAAAAGCTGATGTGTACCAATTAATTTCAAGCCAACCTAGTTTACCTGAACCCTCCTAATGGCATACTCTAAAGAAAAGTTGAAAAGCAATGACGATAAACAATTTCCTTGTTTCAAACCATTCCTAATAGGAAACAAGTCACGCAAATGCTTGACTACCCGGACTATTCTGTAGGTTTCATTCAGATATATTTTGTTTAGCCTTACCAGTTTCATGGGGATACCAAACTCAATTAGAATATTACACAAGATCTCCATTCTAACTGTATCATAAGCTTTCTTAAAGTTTATAAATAGCTCATACACTGTTTCATTGTATTCCCATTTTTTCTCAAGTATCTGACGAATGCAGAATATACTCGTATAATCAGTAGTTGACCTTTTGCGTCAAAATCCACATTGATGATCCCCAATAATTTCCTCTGCATATGGAGTTGAACTTGACAGCAGGATGTTGAATAAAGTTTTGTACGTAGTTGACGAAAGTGTTATGCCTCTATAATTACTACGATCTGTTTTATCGCTCTTCATATTCATAGGTACAACGATCTACTCCTTCCACTCCTCAGGCAATATTTCCTTTTTCCAAACAGAATTAATAAATTTGTGGTTCTCAAAGCGAATCGTTCTACTCCCTGCTTGAATCAATTCCGCTGGGATTTGATCAGTACCTGGTGATTTGTCTTTCAATAGTCATCTCAAACTCAAAGGCACTCGGCTCAGGCACTAGTGGTGTTGCTGTATATATATATATATATATATATATATATATATATATATCTGCCTAGCGTCATTAATCTCATGTACATTTATTAGCTGAGAGAAATGGTTCCTCCACCTTGCCAAGGTACTGCAGTAGTCTGTAACCACATCACTCTTTTCATCCTTTACTATATTATTAGTTCTAGGCTGTTAACCCTTCTTCAGTTCACTGGTATCCATATATAGGTCCCTGATATTTTTGATCTTACTGTTAGTTTCAATTAAATCAATTTTAGCTTTCAGATATTCCTTCTTATTGTTCCTGAAATGTCTCCTAGCTTCCCGTCTTACATCGTTTCGATTATCTACATTGGTTTGTGCTTGGATCCTGTAACCACTGCATTTTAGCGTGCTACCTTTGGTCTAAAAAACCTAAACATTCTTCGTGAAACCATGGCTTACGCTGCTTGAATTCGTGCAGACCTAGACTCTCTTTAGCTGAGGTTTTGATAGTCTCTTTATTGTTCTCCCAAGCCCTATTTATGTCCTCGCAATCACAAGTTCTCCAAAGCTGCAAATGTGTTTGAAATCTCAATCTGATACTGTTTCCTAACCTTCAGCTCATTTAGCTCCCTGAGATTAAATTTAACAACACAGAACTTCTGTGCTCCTTGTTTATGTACTGACAATTTTTCCCTAACTTTTGCAACCACACGATAGTTCACAGTCAGCTCCCCTGAAACTTCGTATATCTAGTATATTCGAATTCCATCACCTTTCACTTGATACGTGATCAGTCTGGTTGTGAATCTTCCCATCAGGAGAGTTCCGGTTGTACTTATGAATATTTCGGTGCGAAAACACCATGCTCTTAACAACTAGATTTTTGATGTGGTAAAGTTTACTATTCTAACACCATTTTTTTTACTACCCTGCTGTAGTCTCTCATTCCCAACTGTCGGTCTGAAAATATTCTTACTCTCCACTTTTGCATTGAAATCTCCTAACAGAATTTTTACATGGTACTTAGGATAACGATAAAAAGCCTGATTTTATTCCTCATAAAAACCCTCGTTTGAATCATCAATTTTCTCCTTACTTAGTGCATGCACATTCAGAACAATTATAGTACACCACCGACCTCTCAGAACTATATATTACACCCTATCGCTAACGAACTCTACTCTCTTAACTTCTGACACTATACCGTGGTGTACAAAACATCCTGTTTCCAACTGATGATTTTCGTTTCCTTTTCTGTAGAAAAAATTACATTTCTGCTCTTACCGTGCCCCCTGTCTCCCACCTAACCTCCTGTACAGACACTGAATCTAATTTATATCTTGCCAATTCCCTGGCTGTTGCTGTAAGTGAACCTGGCCTACACAGGCTCCTAACATTCCAAGTACAA
>Ga0209629_10004323_pt1 | contig 10478 bp, 7 predicted proteins | sample TergutCu122P5_FD_187286 | JGI IMG/M metagenome (GOLD analysis project Ga0209629, IMG submission 187286) | Cubitermes ugandensis P5 segment gut microbial communities from Kakamega Forest, Kenya - Cu122 P5 (SPAdes) (version 2) | ecosystem: Host-associated > Arthropoda: Insects > Digestive system >... | reverse complement strand
CATGAAGGCTCAGAGGAGGAGTAAAGGTACAGCTCTACTGTTTTGTTAACCTTGGGACTAGACAGGGGAGGGTGGTCAACACTCTACTTCAACCACTTTACCCCCAGGAAGAAGACATGGTATCCATGGTACAGGAGGCTGGGTGGAGCCAAAGGCCAGTCTGGACAGAAGCAGAAAATCACGCCCCCCCACTACAATTTGATTCCTGGGCCATCCAGTGCATGGTGAGTCACTATACCTACTTTGCTATCCCAGCCCACTGAGAAACACTGGACCAGACTGTAAACAGAGAATTTATTTTCAGTGCATTCCATACTGTGGGCCTCTTATGTTATAAAAGCACATGTATATCTCACCTGTTCTTATTCCATGGTCTGCCAGAACTGCTGGAAGACTTCTGATATTTTCAAAGGAACTAAAATGGTGAACTCCTTGGTGCAAACCATACATTCCATTCTGGTGAGCTGGTAACCCAGTTAAGATAGCTGAACGACTACAATAAATGATAAGTACCTGGTTAGTTGGTAGGTGACCTCAGCAGTAACATCTAATTAGTTCTAACACCTTCCACAGGTTTTTAAACTGTATTTCTAAGATGAAATCTCAAGAATTGTGTTTGAAGCTAGGAATTATGATGACAATAATTATGAATACAATTCTGTATGTTTTATAATATAAAGATCTTCAAAATTTGCACACCTCCTATACTAAACGAAATGCTGCAGGCAATTATTTTGTAATTTGGGGCACACATGCTTTTTTAAAAATAACTGTGGGCCACAGAACCTTCCAAGAAAATTTTACTTAAATTCTTTGACTGCACATACCAAAATTAGAAAAGTAACATTATTAATCATTAATTTGAACATGATTTCATTAACCCTGGCTGATGTCTACAAGGTGGTAAGATGTTAAAAAATAAATCTGAAGTGAGCCCCACACTGATCTTGGTAAGATACGTGCCTGCAAATAGTGAGCATACATTATGGACCTCAAAATGTGTATTGCAAATGCATCATCAGCACAGGATGTCCAGCTCAAAGTGGAACTCAATAACATTATTTAAACACCTGTGTATGCCTTGAAACCTAACCTATTAAATTTTGTGTAATTATTCCTTTTTTGGTCTACTGTTGAGCCATGGGTCATGGGCCAAGCTACAACATGATGTGTATTTTCAGTACATTCAGCATAAAAAAAATTATTTCATTTCTAGGAGAATGCAGCTAAGTAGGTCAGGTAAAAAAAAGAAAATGGTAGATTCAGTAGCCATAGGACAAACCATAAGATATGTAATTAGTTAACACAAAAATAATTTCAAGAAAATTTTCATTGTCATACAGGAAATTGAACTGGTGGAGTATTTTAAATGGGCTGCAAAAGTACATTATAATCTCACAATGAAGGAATCTCTGAAATCTGCCTTTTGGTATGGCAAATAAAATGGTGTAGTTATACCAGAGTTGGGTAATGAACAATGTACTGGTAATATGTGGCTCAGGACCCTAAGGAAACATCATGAGTCCTCGTGTTTGAGAAAACAAACCTACAGCTACTAACTAGTCTCTTTTGATCTACAAGTGTTAATTGTAAAAATGTAAAAGCTTTTTTTTTTTTTATTTATTTTAAAGGAACTTACATCAAGACATAATTTCACAGATAATAAAATCTATAATTTAGACTAGATGAGACTGGTAATACAACTTTTCATGTTCCTCCTACAATTATCTGTGACAAGGGACATAAGCGAGTGCAGAGTTTGAATTCAGGGAAGAGAGGGATGTCACAATGATTGTCGCTGTAAATGCCACATAGCCATGTTCCTCCAATGTTCATATTTCCAAAAGTGCATTTCAAGAAACACATGTTGACTGGTGCTGCTACAGATTCAACTGGAGGTGCAAACCCAACAAGTTGGTGAAATGAGAGGGTCTTCATTACTATCTGAAGCATTTTATTGTTTTGTAAGGAAGACCCAGTTCTCTTGATTTTAGACAGTTATGAGTCACACTTAGCAATCCCAGTCAGCAACACAGCAAAAGGAAATGGCAGCAATGCCCTGCTTACACTGCTGCCCCATACATCACATACATTACAGCCATTGGATTGCACCATCTTTGGTCTGCTACAATGCTTGTCTTAATGATTGGATGATGTCAAACCCAGACAAACCAGTCAACAATTTACAGTGTTGCAGGCACTATTCCAAAATCTTTCAGCAAGAAATTTACCAAACACAACATTTAAAAGGGGTTTCATGTGACAGGAATTTATCCCCTAAATTAAAATACTTTTAATGCAGATTAATTCCTATCCTGCTACATCACCAACCAACTTTACAGTCAGGTAACAGAACCAGTCACTGCACCTTCAAGCTCCAAGGACAACACTGAAAGTGGAACATCAGCTGGATTTATACGGAGCATGAAAGTAACCCCTGAAATAAAAAGACCCTTCCCTAACAATGGACCAAGAAAAAATTGGGGGAAGAAAGCATGGAAGAAACTGGATCCTAACAGACACACCACAGAAGAGTGAAACTGGAAACCAAAGGGCCAAAAATAGTAGAAGGAAAAGCAATTACAAAGAAAATGGTAAAGAAGCGCTTTATTACTGTTGACTGCTCTGCAGAGGAGACTGATGAGATTCCACACACAAACTGTGTGATGACGATTATGTAGAAGTGAGTGAAACATAAAATGCAAATGATAATGAAGAAAGTTTTGCAAATGGTGATGTTGCAAAAGGGGATTTTATTTAGTAAATCAGGCAGGAAACAGAGGAATTTATCACAACATAGCTGAAGTAGTGAATGCTTTTTATGAATATGAAATGAGGTAGTACAAATGGCTGGACAACACCAATAAATTTATCCTTGACAGAGAAAATGAATACTGTATTTCAGCAAGCTTAATAATGGTATATTATGGAAAATTCCACCACCATTACCAGCAGGACTGTCCAAATGACAAGCATCTGTTTTCCAGTTGATTTTGTAAATTTAATTTGAAATAGAATCAAGCTGCCTCTTTAGCTTTACAAAATACATGTACATGTAACTGAACTTATTTTAAGTTGGATATAGTTTATAATGCACACTTCTTGTTTTCATTTGTAGATATATTAAATGAATGTTATTGGAAGAATACTGATGGCATATATTTTCTTCTGTTATTAAGGATTCCATTCCTGATAATGTAAGTTATTGTGTATTTATTACTATAGTATGCTATAGGCCTTGTACCTACACAAAGTGTGAAAAGTAAATGTACTTACCCTTCTCTTGACTTCTGGCCCAAGGTACATCAGGTGACACGACAGTTTGGTCACTTTACCTCTTACCCTTGAGATACCAACAGTAGCCACGCAAATGAAGTAATGTTTAAATAAAAAATATAAATCAGTTACCAGATACATGTGCAACAGTATGCAGCATTTGAAACTTCACAACATTAATCCCGTTCACACAAAAAAATGAAAACCAAAAAATGACCCAAGGTTCAGCACCCTCCCCTACAGTTAACTTTGATAACTGGTTTCCTGGAAAAACTATCTTAAAACATTTTCAAGGATATGCTTCAGATTGCACTGCATCATCATCTCACATTTATTCTAAAAGGACATGTAGTGATCGTTCTTGCTTCCCCTTTAACAAAGAGCCTGTTGCTTGATATGTATTCACCAGTCAATGTACTGCTGATTATGAGGCAAATGAAACACTGGGATTCCAGCTTCTAAATATGTTATGATATATGATTTCTTCTTCATAATGTTTTCCAAAATAAAAATTCTTTGTATTACTCTGTACTTATATTCATAAACAAAAGTTATTTGTATCTGCTACACCCTGCCTGTGAAAGTGGATTGTGTGACTGAGCCTTCAGATGGCACAGAGTAACCAATGCACTGCAATCAAACTACCATTAATGAGTCACTACAGCCTGATAACAGAGCCATCACCTTGGGTTTCACATTCAAATGATGGCTCCATATGTCAGCAGCAACTGTTCCTCTGTACTGAAAGTAACATAAATAAGTATATTGCTGTTAACAATATTTAACAACTGCTGCTGAGTTGATTCAGTTATTTGTGGGAAGTTTTTCTCACCCTTGGTGCACAGTCATGCCTTAATGATATAAGTTTCCAGGCTCTCATGGCAGGTGTTGTTCAAATGATAGACTTTTGGGAGTCATTAACTTTAGTTACAGGCTACATGTTCCTCCAGTATAATGCATGTGTTTTTGCTTATTTCTTTACTGCATACCTGTGCTCAGTTGCTAAGATAATATACTGCCACCTAAAAAAGAAAACTTGTTCACAAAATAGAGATGCTCTGTTTTTGCCAGAATAAGAAATTTCCTGATTCATGCACAATTTGTACAAACAAAAACTGTGGCCTCAGAGCCTATTGTTTACTGTACCTTGGTGAACAACTGCTCACAGATGTGTAAGCATTGTTGAAAATCAAGCTTCTCTTGCCTAAGGCATCTATATTTGGTGTCTGACATATCTTGTTCCTATAAGTTCCCATTTCAAATCCTCCATCATCAGCTGGCACAAAAACATATGAAAGTATACACTTAAAAGTACAGACATATGAGTACTCATCAAGTTTAAACTATGAATAAATTTCACAAAGTTCACAGTGTATGAAATAATATGTACGTTCAGGCTTTCTTCTAGCAGTTCACCATGGTGCACCAGACCAGAACCATTCTTTCATAGAATGTCAAATAAGGATAAACGTGTAATTTAAGTTTCAGTTGTTAATTTGAGATACTATAAATCAAAAATACTTGTAAGGTCTGCCTTCTCCCTTTTCCCTGTCACATCTAAGTAATGGAACATTCTACAAATGAACACTGCATATGTTCAGTACAACAGAGTGATATGGAAAAAAAAAAATGTAATTTCAATTTATCAAAGGCAAAGACAAAATTTATACATGATTAATTTTCCTTGTCTATCTATTAACCCCTCCACCATCAATGCAACTTGCTGCAGTCAAGTATAATTCAGTAGTTGAAGAATAATGTTTCAGCAATGAGTCAAACTCAAAATGATGATAGATTAAGATATGTATAAGGTGAACCAGGATAAGTGGAACCGCTATTTTTAAGAGTTGAAATTTAATATGTGATTACTCACTGAATTTAGGTTCTATTTTGTTGAAATTTCATATAGTCAACTACCAACTCAGTATCTGGGGTACAAATATAAGAAGAACACAGTTTATGGTTGTGACTCAGGAACACAAAACATATTATGTGGGCTCTATGTTACACTTACCCAGTGGTTTCAGGGAAGTGGAACCTACGGCTACTTCCTACCACACAAATTACGTAAATATTAATGGGGTAAGTGAAAATGGAAGAATGCAACATAATTTAAAATCCTACATATCAAAGACAGCATGTTATTTGTTCATTACAGAAGAAAGAGATGCAGTCAATTTGTCGGTGTCCTGATTGCAAAGCAGACTTGTGCAAGAAATTCTGTTTCAAACTGTTTCACACTTAAGCTGACCTCTAAAACTTACTCTTGACACATAAGGCCATAGTACACTACTGCTGTAAGCCTAATTGTAACATTCCTCTGGCACATCTTTTCGCGAAAGTGTTGTGACGGTAGTGGAATGTAGTTGGTGGTTTATATTTTCATTCAGAGACTCAAAGTGCTATTGTATCGTAGAAAGAATATGGCTAAAAGAGTGTATTTATTCTCATGATGATGTAGTGTTACAGTCTTGTTAAAAACATATGTCTCCAGTAACATAACTCTTAAATCACACTATAGATGACACCAAACTGTAACTTTTGTGCAAGCAGAGAGAATTCAAAGCTTATGGCAAAATCACACAAAATTATGACATCAAATCTGCGATATAAAAAAGGTACAACATTAACATGGTACTGGTTAAGTAAGACTGCAGTTTAAAGTGCTACGTTTTACAGTTCTCAAGTTATGTAACATTTTCTATATGTAATGACAGATAAGCTGGGAAGCCATATTTAAATATTAAACACCACCTGGGGAGAAGACTAAGCACCATTTATGTCAGTGCTTGGGGTTTTAATTGTTCAGAATCACCACTCTCTTCATTTTTCTTGGTTGTTTTCTTTTTTATTGTCTGTTTCTGTCTTTCACATTTTGACTCACAGCTTCCTTCATTTGTTCACTTACCTCTCCTAACGCTATCACTTCTGCCCCTCCACAAATCTGCTTCCTTACAGTTTTTACATGGGGCATTTGTTTTACTTGCTCTAACAGCAGTTCCTCAAATGTTTTATTTTGATGGATGGGAAACAATTTCATCTGCAAGAAACCTCAACAGCAGAGATGTTGCAGCTCCTTCTGCATGAGATGTTGATTGCAATGTTGCAGCTCCTTCTGCATGAGATGTTGCCAGCAATGTTACAGCTTCTTGGCTTGGCTTGAAACTTGACCATCTTCTATGATTGCTTCTGGTTCAAACTGCTCCTTCAAAACAACACTGTCAAAAAAGGGGAAAATTCTGGCTTTTTGGAATCCATTTTGAATAATATTTGAACTGATATTTTTCAAGATCTTCAATATTATGGATGAAAACGTTGATTTTGGTAACTTTCTTGCATACATTCTATGCTGCCATTTTGTTATTTCTTCATCCTGCTTTAGCTTTAAAGGCCTAACAACAGTAAGATACACTGGCTGGAGAACATGGCTGGTGTGTGGTGGCAATTTCAAAATTACAACATTTTCTTTTCTTGCATTTTCAGTAAGTCCCACATCAATGTGAGAAGTGTGACCACCACAGATCAATACAGCTGGCCTTTCAGGGTAAAAGTTTCCTATGAAGCTTTTTGTAAAGTAGTTACTAAAGGTTTCTGCTTCCATCCAGCCATTTTTGGTTGCAAAATGTCATTTCAGGATATTCTTCCCCAGCTTGTGCCATCCAGGAGTCCCACACATTTTTAAGTTTGAATACAAAAAATGGTGGTAATTTTTCACTGGCTGCATTTGCTGCCATGAAAACAGTTACGTTTTCTTTACCCGGTCCACTGGTAGCTCAAAGGGAAGCAGTACCTCTCTCTCCAGCAACCCTAATTCTGCTGGGATCCAAACAAAAACTAGTTTCATCTAGGTTCCATATTTGCCTTGGAGAAATGTTATTTGTCACTTCCCTCAATATCTCAAAATATTCAGAAATTATGAGTGGGTCAAGACTTTTTTCGGCATGCTTCAACGTTAAGTGGCTTTTTCAGACTTAGCGTATGCATTCTTTTAAAGCGGATGAAAAAATTATCACCAGGAACTCGTCCTCTGAATGATGTGGGTATTTTCATTGACATGCCAGCCTATCGTCTCCAGAACTTCTTTTTTGGCGAGACTGAAGACCCATATCTCCATCAACTTAAGACACTCTGCAATTTTTTTCTCTTCATGGAAGGGGACAGCAGTTTGTTGACCCAACGTTTGGCTTTTTACCCCTCTCGATCCCTTCACATGTTTAAATAATGTAGCTTTAGGTATTTTATAAAGCTTTGCAATCCTATATATTGTCATCTGACCACTTTTCACAATCTCCATGGCTATGTTTAAGTCCTCTTTCGAATAGGAAGGGGGTAACATTTTGCCTTTGTATGTATGCACCATATCTGCAAGATATGCTGTGATAAAAAAAACATTGCCAATAAGAACAAAGTTGATGATAAAGATTAGATTTGTGACTGCTGTAAGTTTGGAGTAATTGTAACCTATGCAAAGTTACACTTACCCCAGGTGACCATTTTGTTGAGGAAAGTGTAACCCACAAAGCTTTCAGGTATAAGAAAAATATTTTTTGTATAACACTTATTAATATATCTTAAAGGAATAATTAGTAAATACTCGTACTTACTGCAAATAAATCTAGGCCCACAGTGAAATACTGAATTATGTAACAGGAAATCCACAGACTACCCTTGGTTGAACAATGAGGAAAAACTACGCAGTTTCACACCACCACACATCCACTATTCAAATGCCCTCAGAGCGGTTCCACTGCTATATAAGCATGTTCTAGAATATAGTAGAGTAAAAATCCTGTAGGCAGCGCCATGTAACAAGCAGTGTCACACAAGGTACAAGGCATAGGTTACACTCGCCCTGGATTTACACTGACCCCGGTTCACCTTAAATGTATATATTGAAATACATAAATATGTAATGTATACATTAAAAGTATTCATACAGATATTTACTGTTTTTAATTAATATTGCTGATTCAGTTGCCAGGGAATAAAGAAATTTGTTTTGCCTGGTCAAAATGTGTATAAGTAGTGGTGTCTCCACTCTGCCATTATATTTCTACTTCCAACACACATGTCATAAGCCCTGGACAACTTTCTTTATTCTGTCATGAGTGAATGAGCATACTAATTAAGAACAGTAGATACTTGCCACAAAATTTTAATGTATACATTTACATGCATTCTTAATGAATACACATTTATTTTATTACCAATACAATGTTTTGTTATACTGTGTAAGGACAGAAGCATATGTGTAGCTAATGATCATATATACATAAGTTAAAAACACTCAGTCTGGGCAACAATGAGAGGTACCTTGAAACCTTGCACTGGGCATTGCCGTGTAACATCCATAATATCGATATGATTACATGCAAGCATATCTTACATACACTACTACAAAAATTAATTGTAACTCCTTGATAATGTTTTTCTATTAACCAAAACATGCTGAAGTTAAAAATGTAACGTAGGCTACCAAGTACATTTTACCTGTTGACAGTGCATTATGCTGGTTAAATTGTATATATTTGAACTATATAAAGAAGAAACTGGATACATTGGAAGGTTTGGGCAAGCACAATAAGAATAAATAAATTTGTACATTACGACGTTCAGGAAGTCTGGTCTCAAGAAAAGCATCCCCTCCCGTGGTGTCCATAGTTCAGAATACACAGGCTACTAGTGCTGACTCTGATGCATGTATGCGACACTTAAATATCATTATTCCTCAGTAATACTAAAAAATGTTATTAACAGTTGTGTTATCGAAAACAACAAATTTTATAAAAATTGTGTCCCAAATATCATACATCTGTGACATACACTCTCTAACGGAATAGGGTTGCCACGGCTATCACCGTCCCTTTTTCTGGCCTAGAACCGCTTTTAAAATTTGTAAACAGTTCCCACATTCACGAAACCTAAGGGAATCCCAACCTAGATGCACCTCTATAAATTATCTGACGGAAGTGATGCCAGTGTTTTAATTATACCTAACTCACTTTACATCCTCACCGATAATCAGAAGAACGTTTCTTTGTTGGGTTTGTAGGCGCCTGCAGTAACTTGCCGTCAGTAAAGTGTATGTGAAAATAACCACACAAAAATGCGTTAAAATCTTCATCTTTGTTAACCCTCAACTCTTACTACCGCACTCCATATATACTCGACCTACCGACAGTTAAACACACTGGCCACAGATTATAAAGCAGCAGGCTCAATTTATAATCATACCTCGTCACCAATGCAGTCCAATGACGTACTTTGGCCAATGAAAATGGTGCAAACTATGACGTATTTGTTTTGCAAGCAAATGATTCGACGCCTGTAACCACAGATTAATACTAGTGGTGACAGCCACTAGTATTAATCTGTGCCCGTAACCCCATGCCGAAAGTGGTACTAACATGTCAAAACCCAACCGGTAAAAAATAAGTAAAAATGCCGACTACTACTGCAACTTTTCGTGCTAATTCGTATTAATCAACTACAATCACATATTTACGTCGTTTATTGACATAGGCACTTTGATGCAAACTACTGTATCATAAAACCGCGACGAGATAACTGAAGAGCAAGCATATGTGCAACAGGTGGCGGGCACTTGTAAATGCGGAAATGAACGTCCGGGTTCCATAAAATGAGGGGAATTTCTTGACTAGCTGAGAACCTGTTAACTTCTCAAAAGGACTCGGCTCGATGGAGTAAGCAAGTAAGTAAGCATGTGTGAATGCAACAATAAGAAGCAATGAGTATAACAGTGAAAAATATGAAAATTTTGACAGAAGATAACACAAAACACAACACTGATGATGATGCAATATTCAACACGGAAACCACACATCAATATATGGGACAGGAATGTACAAGGTCTGTAAATAAAGTAATGAGACTGATTAAATATAACTCTGTACTTACTTTTAAACTACAAATCGAGTTTGTCCCCTTCAAAATAGTTCCCTTGGGAGGCTACACACCTCGGGAGACGTTGTTCCCAATCTTCGTAGCAACGCTGGTAGTCGCTAACCGGAATCGCTTTTGGTTGGTCGGTTACAGCTTTTTCGATGTTTTCCATCGTCCCAAAATGGCGTCCTTTAAGGTGAAACTTTAGTTTTGGGAACAAAAAGAAGTCGCACGGACTCAGATCAGGGGAGTATGGGGGCTGTGGAACCACAGGAATGCCCTTTTTAGCCAAAAATTCG
>Ga0209629_10004322_pt1 | contig 10478 bp, 13 predicted proteins | sample TergutCu122P5_FD_187286 | JGI IMG/M metagenome (GOLD analysis project Ga0209629, IMG submission 187286) | Cubitermes ugandensis P5 segment gut microbial communities from Kakamega Forest, Kenya - Cu122 P5 (SPAdes) (version 2) | ecosystem: Host-associated > Arthropoda: Insects > Digestive system... | reverse complement strand
AGAAGGGTGGGGGGTATTTTTTATGGGGTTTTAAATAAACTTTAAAATAAGGGAAATTTGGGTTTAATGGGCACTCCCTCCACCCCTATTAGTCTCTTACATCGAGGGTCTATTGTATCAATTACTTGATTATATGTTCTGTGATTGAGATTTATAAGGTTCATAAACCCAAACAGTCTATGTCATTGGTGGTTGGTAAATCATCAATATCTTGGTGAATGTCCTTTGAACAAACTGTCTAATTTTCCACACTACATGGCTTCTATAGTGTGATTAGGTCCAGATATACTTCTATATAAATAAGTGATGCATTCAATATGGGCTGTAATACATCTGAATACAATGACGACGTTACAAAAAACCACTTAACAGTGGAAACTCACACAATGCAGACAAACAGCATTGTTCCACATACCATTTATTTAGCCGGCGACCATGTGCATGGACTCTTTTATGTTCATAAACTTTAACCTTACCAATAAAAATGCTTGTAAACAATGAACTGTTATTTTCACTATTTTATCATAATACTCAATGAATATTACCATATTCATATTTATTTTAATGGACTAATGGTTGATCCAACACTTGGTAGTTTTAGTAATGCAATTAACAGTCCATCTAGCCTCCTTGTATTGTCCTATGCTCACATGTGTAGTTTGTGCACCAACTTCTAGTTTGTGATATGAACTGTGGAACCTATTCAATTTTCCATACTGAGAAAATGTTTTATTCAGTCAATGGCCCTTTTGACACTACTGTATGTGCATACTTAATGTTGTAAAAACTAATATTTACCCTGGAAATTTGTGTTCTAAAGATGACTACGTATGATAAATTACAGTGTTGTCTTCCTTGGTACCAGGCATGTTATTCGACTAAGCTGATACTGTGCACAAGCCATGTGCAAGGTAGCTGCAGGAACAAACTTACAGTGATGTCCCTGTATATTCAGAGCCTTCAAAACATGATGTTATGTACTCTTCATTGCTTAACAGTGACAACACAAGAAAACACTACTAGTTATTAAATAATTACCAATCTCTTTGAAAACCGAAATGTTCACATTAGATGCTGTGCTTGAAATGCACCCATAGCACTATCATGGTTATGTTAACCTGTAGATATAATGAAGATGATTACTACTAATACAACATGATGGGAAGATGATGATAATATCTATGAGACAGTCCCTCTTACTTGCTTAATCATCAGTGGCCACGATTTATTGGTGTCCATTAATAGCATATTATTATATCACACACTGATTTCAATTACCAATTCATTCATGTACATGTTTCAGTTAAAATCATGCATCATGTGTTTCCTTTCCTGTGAATGAGCAGTACATAACTTGTTATAAATCCAGCACACACACTGATTTTTGTTATTGCACTTTCTTGATTTTGATTCTGAGCATATTTTTCTGCATATAAACAAATTGGCTTTCATAATAAAAATAAAAAAAAAAAAACATAAAAATAATAATAATAAACATATAAACAGTCATATATGTAAGGTCAAAGAACAAAGTAATTCCCATGTTCACTAGGAATATGTGAATTTACAATGAGAAGGTCCTACAGTTTTATACTAAGTACAGCTCAGCATCAATATCTGGCTTTAACATGTGTCATATTTTCTGTCAATGCCAATATTTCAGACCATACATAAGACTCCAAAATTTCTACAGCATCTTCCTGTTGATCACGACTATGACTATATATTTATATTTACCTAATAATCAGATTTATATACGTATTCACAAAAGGATCGGAACGATACCATATTTACAATATGCAGAATACCCGCAAGTGCAAGAAATTTGAGGGAAAATAGGTTTTGAGATTTGTTTGTTTGCCTTGTCTGGCATAGTGGTGATGCTACAATAACATCACGGAAGAAAGGGTATAACTGTATTTATCTTTTCTACTAAAACATCAACACTGCTGGAACTCACACGGACACCGACAAATTGATTATTATGGAACTGTTGCCCTGCCTCAACCAAATGGTTGACCAATGGACGAGGGGCAGAACTCTCTTACATTACCCAGCTACCACAGCATTCGCAGATGAAGGACAATAAAACAAGTAAACAAAAACCTTCATGCCACATTCATTGCATTCTGCCCTAATAAGATCACAGACAGCACGGGAAAATAAAAGCACAAGACACATCTCTTGACCAACTCTGAACAATCTTGAGTGTAAGAATGAAACTGTTACAATGTCTTCATGAGTAGGGGTTTTTTTTTTTCATTATATAGTTTGTTTTTACATACAAACTGATTTCATTGGACCGGACTGAAACCTTTTAACATGATTCAAGTTCTTTGTTGGAAGATGAGAAGTCTTCTTTCAAAAGAAGAAAAAGAAATTCAACACAAGAACTGGAAAATTTCACATCTTCTTGAGACAGTCACCTACACAACCACTTCATTTTCTCATGAAATCTCAGCATCCACAGACATATATTGTTCCTGCAGAGAATAACATCAATAATAAAAAATATATCCACACACAAAATCCATTTTTTGCACTGTGCATAGAAACATACCAGTCATTACACGGACAGCCCAATAAAGTGACAAAAAAACTTGCACTTATACTTGTTGCAACTGAATCACTTTGAGCTAACTGCTCAAGCTATATATATATATATATATATATATACACACACACATATATATATATATATATATATATATACACACACACATATATATATATATATATATATATTTACATTATTACTGCATTAATACATAAAAAATCATTGTATTTCAACAAGTCATGCTAAAGGGTCCACTGTATGAAAATAAAAATTAAATGTAGCTAAAAATCAGTCAAAATTCCCATTTTGACATCAGAGAAATTACACTTAAAACTGAGGTTACAAAAACCATTGTATTTATATATATTCCTTCAAGTTGAAGTACTTAAACTTAAATAACTTCTGTTAACAGTGTAAAGTGTCACTGGGAGCACAGAAATTAAAGAAAAGTATCTCCCTCTCAGTCACCTTTCAGTCAGCCTGTATGTTTGTTCTAATACACAAACTACTATCATGCTTGTACTACTTATGATAAATTCTGAACAAGGAGTTCTGTACTACAATTTATACATACAGAACTTCAGGAGTGCTGATCTACATTGACAGATGTTGACTGGAAAATACTTCCTTCCTTTATTATGACACTGGATTGAATTAGCAAAATGAAGTGGGCTTTAGAGGAAGAAACAGTTGATAAACATTCAAATCCAATACATGCTGGAAGCTTCAGAATTACTGATACATTCTGACATAATTTAATTATGTTTTGGTGCACCAATACAGCAGATCCAAAAAAAAATTGTTAAAAAGTGTTCTAAACAGTTCAGAACAATTAAAAATCATTCTTCAACGTGAATCAGAAGTGAACTGACGATCTAAAGACCCCTTATTGGCTATTATCAATTCCAAATGCAACAACAAATTAAATTCATAGCCATTTTATGAACAAATACACAGTAAACCAAACCTCGTTTTTTGCAGTATGCACCAGTGTATGTACTGGCACTCTCATTCACTTGTCATTAACTCAGTATGTCCCCCCACCCCACACTAGACACAAATTCCAACAGGTTTCTCTGCAGTTACTCCAAATGCTTCTTAATGTTTGTTCAGTGTGGAGGCACCTGGAGACAGAATTTTGTTACCCCTAGTGATAGGGTAATCATAAGAATGGTGGTTGGTACTGGGGTGTACAGCTAAATGTTGGCTCTGAACCCCTTGAGGGGAGGGGGAGATGAGGCTAGTATTTTTCACATTCCCATGGTGTTATTTTTGGCAGAGGTGAAAGTTTCAGTGTGCAGGTGAAAGACTTGCACACTGATCTCACTAAGGATTCAACTCAGAACCAAATGCAGTAACAATTACCCCTAGACTACCAGGCCCTCTCACACATTTTAGATGTAATAAGTTGAACAAAGGTAAATATTTTGATCTTTCAAGGCCATGCTGGCCTAAAAAAGATAGGATGCCAGAAAGGAAGGATACTGTCTTCTGAAGAAAGAATATTGGAGAGGGAAGTGTCCAGCAGATGGAATAAACACTTTAATCAGGGCAACCAGGGTCAGATGTGTCATATTTCATAGACATAGGGCTAGTAACAAAGGAGGCAAGCAGAACCATTTACAACGCACAGGCCGCCAGCATATTGCTCACCAAGATTCCAACTATGATGAAAGTAGTGCTTCTGACATATACAGCACTTAACAAGACAGGCACTATACATATAAGGTAACACTGAGACATGCTTGTGCAACCATTGTTGCAGTAGGAAAGCAATAAGTATTACATATTCTGAGTGTGTGTGTTTGTAGCCTTAGGTATACAGTGTGATGTGTGAATGCACCATATTGTTATCTGTGGCCTCTCTGGTTCTAATATATTCTTCCACATTATCTAAAAAATGCCATGATTTTCAAGAACTGAACATAAAAGGTGTGTTTTGAGTTTCCCTACAACTTTTGTCTGAAACATTTTTCATTCTAGGAATTGAGATATGATCAAAAATGTACATTGGTCTATGTGAAAAAGTACCTGTTATTCATGTCCGATTTTAATGGAAGTTGGATTTTCTTGATGGATTTTCAAAAAATACTCATATATCAAATTTCATGAAAACCTGTCCAGTGGAAGCTGAGTTGTTCCATGTGGACAGTTCGACAGACATGGCAAAGCTAATATCTGCTTTTCGCAATTTTGTGAACGTGCCTGATACCTACTACACCCTTAAAGTTACCTTATGTAAAATGAAACCGAAAATTCACTCTATTATAAAATATGTATTTTGTATTTGATAATGTTCCATTGACAAGTTCAAATAGTGTTTTTGAAGTCACATAATGGTGCACAATGTTTGTGAGACAATGATGTGCATCATGCTCGGCAGTATACAGAGTATATTTGATCTATTCCTAAAAGTAAAATGTAATCACCTTTAATCTTCAAACTGATAAAATGTAAAAATATTCATGATACTGTGATACAGTGACACATTTTTATACAACTCTGGTATCCAAAATTTAATATTTCAATTTATTAAACTGGGCAGAGAAATGTACTGCTTACTCAGTGTGACTTGGCAACAAACACAATTTTTAACACCTGACATCACACAAAAAAGAAGGGAAACCTAAGTATCGTAAGCCAGTACCTAATATGGGGGTTGCTTCGGATAATATTCTTCTCTAAGACAGATCATTAATTTTGAAAACTGCAATATGCAATACAAGTCTTTGTTAATGAGGAAAAAATTTAGTTCTAATGCACACAATTGTATTTTGTCAGATGTACAGTACCTAAAGACCTACCATACTGTGAGAATATAAATACACATCTGCAGACCACTGTTCACTTGCAAAATTCAACAACCAATTTCCCCCTCTTTCAGAGTGTGTACCATCAGCTAAATGAAAAGCAACAGCATTAACAACAATATTCAGGTGTCATACTGTTTATGTAACAAGGTTCAGTTAAAAAAGAAAGTCGCAATATCTACATAAACACACCCACTTCATAATACTGGATTTATGATTTACTAAGAGTCCCTTTTGTAAACTACACTGACAGGAAGTAAAGTCTCTGTTCTTGACAGATGACTGTTTTACTGTGACTATAAAGAGAGGGTTTGTGATGTTGAGTCCCAGTGATGGGCTGAAGTCCAAATTATTTAGTCCACATCTTCAAGAAGCAACCATTTCAAGACCTGTAATTTAAAACCAAACTCGGTGTCAGGCTGTGTGTTGAATGGTGTCAGTTCTTCTTTCTACGTGTAGTCACATCTGCTTCGATGGGACTTATTCTTGGGAGCCCTCGCCCGAGTCTGAAGGTGGTGGTGGTGGTGGTGGTGGTGGTGGTGATGGTAGTGGTGATGAGGGTAGTAAGTCAGACTCAGGCTCTTTCTCTAGGCTCTACCGCCTTGCTGCACGCTGTCCATCTACCATGTCCTCAGATTCCTCATTATTTGGGGCACGAGCTGTGCCATGAGCTGAACTTAGGGCATTGTGGCCATGTGTTATCTCATATTCCATCACTTCTTGGTATATGAGTTCCTTCCACTGTTCCACTGTGTGTTCTCGCTCATCCACTGAATGGTCATATGGGCCAGGTGCAGGCTGTATGATAAACAATAGAATTAACTACAGTCAACACAAACTCACCTATATTCACTAACATATTGATCTACCGTTGAGTAAATACACACCGTTCACTGCCTAGTATGGAGGGAAAATACCAAAAGGCAGTGCACTCATTGCAAAGAAACACGGTCAGGGTTATGATTGCTGAATATATCAAAAGAACTCCACAGTATAAAGTAAAAATGCACCATAACCATAACCACTACAGACTCAAAGATATACTGGTACCTACTGCAACTGCACTGACATACTTAAAGAGCAATATAAAGTAATGGTCAAAATAATGGTCAGTTATCATTTGCCACAAAAAAATCTGCAAAACAGTCCCAACAAAAACCTAGGAAAGCCCCCGATCATAAAACAAAAGGGTCAAAACATAGTATCACAAACTATAATAAGATGATGGTTGTATCACACAGTAAACATTGCCTATTAACAAACTAATTTCTTTCATCATATTTCATAAGCACTTTAACAATGTGGTAGCTGTCAGACGATGTTAAGATAATTTTAAGAAAACAGACCTGCTCTGAAATACTTCATCATATTTTTGAAGGACTACAATGCAGCACAAATTATACATACTTCATATTAATATTGCTAGTCAGATCCAAAACTCAAATTAATTTTAGGTTTTAACTGTCATTATTTCAGAAATTCTCAGTTTGAAAAACAAAAGTACAGAATATATAACGTTTGCAGACAATGTCAATTTTTTTTATATAGTGAATATTTAATTATTACAGAGATTATATTAAAAGTTGGTTGAATAATGACAGACAAATGTATATGTCTGCTGTAAAGCACCATCACATTGTAAGATGTAAGAACTTATATATAGTCAATAAAAATTTCAAATATGACAGCCAACCTTCACAAAAACTTTGTGCAAAGTCATTTGACTCGTAACTTACAATTCACACTCATGTTTTTTGATTATAAGTTTGAAAATATGAACAAGTCACTCTAGTTTAACAGAAAACATGTTTATACAAATGATAATTTTGTGAAATTCTGGTATTTAAATACATGGGATCATCTCAAACCCTAAATCTCAGTTAGTTTCATATTTACTTACAAAATCTTGTTCAGAAGGTTTCAAATAAAACAGCTGTATTCAGAGAAATAAGAATTTTATTTTATTGATACAAGTAACACAGCAAAAGTATTGACTTATCTTACCACAGCTGTGTATGTACGAAGTTCAGTTTGAACCAAATTAATAGACCAGTATTAAAAGCAGCTCTAAAAAGTGAATAACTGAACTTTTAAAAAAGCAGAACACTTACAGCATTCACTTCTCCCTCATCGTACCACACGTTGATGTAGGGATGCAACAAAGCTTCATCTACTGATATCCGCTTCTCAGGATCAATCACTAGCATCCGTGACAACAGGTCTCGAGCTTGGCTTGCTGTCAATCAGACAAGCATAATGTGAATTACTTAATTACTCAGATGTAAAATATACTTCCCAAGATCACTAACACACAAGTATACAGTACACAGGCAATTTCTGAACTTTATAAAGCCATATGCCTCTCTCCCTACACAAATGTAAAAAACTGCAGCTATACCATGCTGTTCTGACTGTATTTATTCTAGTATTGATTGAAAAGTAAAGTTTGTATCCTATGTTAGAAAAATGCCTGTAAGTTAGAAAGTTGTATACAGAATAAACAAGGCTGGCTAGTGTTGACTGGGTATAACTGTTTAAAGTGGTTAGAAAAGAGTTCAAACTGGCAAGGGTAATCACTAAATACTGGGTATTTCAACTCACACCAATCATAGCTTTTTTCTTTCTTTCTTTCTTTCTTTATTTATTTAATTTACATTCCATGGATCATTAGGGGTAAATCCCATTTAGATATAGGGATAGTCAACACAGACATGGATGCAACTAGACAAATGTACACACAATATGAATACAAATATGTTATAAGAAAGGAAATAATAGTAAGATAGTCATAATGTGTGTGCTGTAGTAAGCATTTGTCAAAGTATGAGGATAAAACAATTCCAAACATATCAGTCAGTTTAACTTAAATAATATTAACAACATTAACAATGCAATTTTTGTAATACACATACAGTAGATTAGCGAAGAAACAAAATGTAGCAGCAGAAATAGTAATACATTTGTAATCATAATTATATATAAAAGTTGTTGGCAATTAAAAAATTATGATATTTGTAAAATTTTATGTAAAAGTACCAAGATAATTCCTGGAAATCCAGTCAAAATATTCAAGTGAATAGAATGAACCCATCAGAAGAAACCTTTTTAAAGCCAATTTAAAGTTTTTCATATTCCAAGATAAGTTCTGAATATTTTGAGGTAAGCGACTGAAAATTTTTATCCCCGAGTAATGAACTCCTTTTTGATATTTAGTTAAAATTTATTGATGGTAGATGCAGGTCTGATCTATGTCAAGTGTAAATGGTGTGTACTTCAGAGTTTGTTATAAACTCATCTATATTCTTAACTACAAACAATAATAATGACCATATGTACTGCGAGTATAATGGGAGAATGTTTAGTTTTTTAAACAACTCATGACATGATACTCTGTTGCCAGCATTCATAATAATTCTTACTGCCCTTTTCTGCAATTTTAAAATGTTATAACTATCGGGTGAGTTACCCCAGAAAATTATATTCTATGTTATGATGAAAATGTACATAAGAAAAATAAATTGTTCTCAAATTCATTGTAGAGATAACCGATTTCAGAGATCTAATTACATCGCAAACTGAATTTAATTTAGAACTTAGCTGGTCAATATGTGTTTTCCAGGATAGTGTACTATCCAGAGTGAGACCCAAAAAATTTGTACTATAAGTATTAATGATGGGGTTGACTTGATGTCTGATGTGAATGTCAACTGCAAATTTAGGTTTTGTTGTGAAATGCATATAGTAAGTTTTATTGAAGTTTAGTATTAACAGATTGGTTTGGAACCAATTGTTTAATTTCTCAACTACTGTATTAATTTCCTCTTTAAAATCTGTAAGGTTAGAGTGTGTGATAATTATGTTGGTATCATCAGTGAATACAGTTGGTTTAGATATGTCATTTATTATACCCGGTAAGTCATTGATGTATAGAAGAGGAAACAGTGGTCCAACAATTGAGCCCTGTGGGACTCACTGTTTAACTTTTTGCCATTCAGAGAAATACTTTTTGGAATATTTGTTCTTTATTAGTACTCTTTGATATCTGTCATTCAAGTATGATTTTATTAAATTTTGGCTCTACCAGTGATACCACAGAACTCCAACTTAGGCAGCAAGATATTGTGATTTACATAATCAAAGGCTTTGGTCAAATCACAAAAAATACCTGCAACCCACATTTTATTGTTGAGTGCTTGTAAAATATTGTTAATTAGATTATATGAAGCTATTTCAGTAGAGGAATTATTCCTAAAACCATATTGTTCCTTTTCAATGCTTCATTGGCCAAAAACAGTTTTAACTGAAAGAAATGTGGTAAGAACTAGCTTCCAATGAAAACAGCATTAAATATGATGACTTCCATCTCTCATTTGGGTGCTTACCAATGGCTGCAGTTTTTCCTAGTTCTTGCCACAGAATACAAGTATTGTCTGCTGCAGCTGGGGGTTTCAAATTTATACTAGTGCAAACTGGCAGCAACAGATTTTAGTCTTTAACTATAACAGTAACACAATATATTCAAAACAGATGATGGAGAAAAATGTGGTTTGCTGCAAAATTACCGGTTTGTTCAACTTATTACTGATAAAAAACAACTTTAACTGAACTAAAATAAATGTAATTTGTGTCTTCCTGATCGCCTTTAATGTTGGCCTATTATTAGTTTTCTGTATGTAAGGTTTACGTCCTTCACATGTTTTATATGAAAGATGTTCCATAAGAAAGGAACCGTAAGTAATAAAAATTAAATGAGACAACAACATTAAAGATTGCTCATTTATTCCAATGTAGTATCATTATTTTTCAGCATCTTCCCTGAGCACAGTGAAGCACTTGTTCCATCTATGAATGACTATATATTAATTACCAACTTTTGTGCACTGATTATTATTTATTCATAAAATATTAGTCTCCTCTACATGTTTCGGGCCTCAAGTGCTCATCTTCAGGAGGATACAGTTATATACATGCAGCATATGGTACTGTCACTCTCTATGAGAGTTCCTGGTGGCTTGTAGGTACACAGACTCAAGCTGTGTACCTACAAGCCACCAGGAACTCTCATAGAGAGTGACAGTACCATATGCTGCATGTGTACAACTGTATCCCCC
>Ga0209629_10004321_pt1 | contig 10479 bp, 15 predicted proteins | sample TergutCu122P5_FD_187286 | JGI IMG/M metagenome (GOLD analysis project Ga0209629, IMG submission 187286) | Cubitermes ugandensis P5 segment gut microbial communities from Kakamega Forest, Kenya - Cu122 P5 (SPAdes) (version 2) | ecosystem: Host-associated > Arthropoda: Insects > Digestive system... | reverse complement strand
TGCATAATGTAAGATATTACAAATAACGAATTAACCAGCAATGGTTTAATAAGTATGCAAAAACATGTAGGGGCGAGCATTGCTCGCCAGTGCTACAGAGGATTTTCTGAAAATATATAATATATTAGCCGATTCATCGAAGAACTGGCGACCACTGGTCGCCCCTACAAACCAAAAATGTTAATTTCGCAATAAACTTAATAGATGTTAATATTGAAATATAAGACATTCTATGTTATTATGTATATGGATATAATTTTGGGGAAGTAAATATGAAGTATGTATTATTGGGGATACTGTTTGCTATACTTTATGGCTTAGTAACAATGGATATTTATAATGCTATAGTTTCCGGCACAGTCTTTGCTGTGTTTTTAGCAGTATTTATGGGAGTATTGAAAAGAAGCCAGAAGAAGCAGTTTATGAAATTTAAGGAAAACTTAAAAGAAAATAATGAAATTATTTTTGGCAGTGCCGCCAATTATTATACAGGTAAAAAAGTAATTGGAGGCTGGCTTATTTTAACTAAAGATAAATTGTTTTTTAAAACATATAAAAACAATATTAAGATTAAGGAATTTGCAGCAAATCTGGATTCAATAGATGATATTTTCAAATATTCAAATTTAGGAGTTATACCTAATGGACTGAGAGTAGTTTTAAAAGATGGCACTACCGCAAGGTTTGTTGTAATGGATAGAAGAAAATGGGTAAAAAATTTGAGAAAGGAAGAGATGTGAAATGAAAAAAACAGGAACAGAAAGCGATTCATTAACTGGTATAGACTTAGCTGCAGATGAAGGAATAATTGTAGGAATAAAAAAAGCCATAGAAATGGCTGCAGCGCAGGGAAGTAAAGGAATAATTTTAGATGATGGACAATCAGAAATTATAATAGAAATAAGACCAAGCAATCAGAATACAGGTGAGTATATAGTCAGCATTGGAGGACAAGATGTAATTAGTTTTATAGAAACAATTGATGAGGAGACATTATTACATCTAGAAGGGGTGCTGGGAGTATTTGCTGAGAGGTTTGAGTTGGAGCGAGCAGAGGTACGCACTGCTCCAGAAGAAGTTGCAGAGAAAATAGAAGAACAAAAAGGAACTGAAGTGGGAAATAAACCAAAGAAAGAACCAGAAAAAGATACGAATACACAAAATACAGATCTTATACAAGCTGAATTAGATAATGCAATAAAAACAGGAAATGCAGTTCCGCTTAGATTGGGTAGAGAAATAACCGAAGGTGAAGATATCCATATGATGCTTAAGAGAATGTTTGGGCAAGACTTTGTAGAAGTGTATAGAGTTAGAGGAAAAGGAACTCATGATTTTGATTATATTGGGAAAACAACTTCCGGTAAATATGAAAAAGTAAATGCAAGCCAAACGAGAGAAGGAACTAATCCGCTTCAAAAAATTATTATTATGAGAAAAGACGGAACTTTTGAGGAAAAAACAGTGGACCACTTAATAGTTAGAGGAAGATATGCAATTGCAACAGACATGCCGGATGGAACTGGAATATCAGAAAGAACATATACATTTATTTGCGTAAGAGGACCGGGGGAGAAATATTTAGCAATAGAAGCTTTAGATGATAGAACTAATGAGGCTTCTAATGATACTTTAATTAAATCAAATATGAACCGAGATAAATCAGTTTATGAAATAGAAGATGTAGCTGATGCAGCAGTAATGGCACAGAAGATTGAAAGCCTGGCATGGGATGGGAAGTTTACATCAGAAGAAGTGGAACTTGTAAAAAAGCTAACTGTTGAGAAAGCCCTTAATGAGGGAGAAGTAATAGATTTTCTGGAATTTGTTCATGAATTAAAAAAGTTGGGGCTGAATGATACTGAAGTTAAAGCGATACTGGATTCAGCAAAAATGACCATAGAGCAGGTTCAGGAGCTTGAAAGAAATGATATTTGTGATGCCAAAGAAGTAAATGCAGTTTTCCAGATGATGGAAAAAGATAATATGAGCTTTGCAGATGCAGTAAACAAACTAAAAGAGCAGGAAGATAGAATGGAAAACAGCATAAATGGACATGTTTGTGAAGATGATGCAAGAACTCCATGGGGGGATGCAGAAAAAAGAATGTTGAACATTCATTAATGTAAAAGTGCGACAAGTATGGGCGGCCCCTAATTGTTGCACAGGGCAGGTGAAATCCCCCCTGCCCTACGGGCATCCCCCCTTTAGCAAGGGGGGGCAAGTCCTGCCCCTACTTATTTCGTTATCATAAACAAATCCAGAAATCTCTCTTTCAAAGCAGGGATATGCCAAACAATAAATGCGATTATTGATATAATTATTGCAGTCAGTACTAATGCTACAAAATTTTTCAGCATCTGCCCGAAGGTTTTTTTGTATTTTATTTTATACCCCATATTCTTTAGGCTGTTTATATATGTATCATGATAAGCCTTGTTTACCGCATCCTGATATGCTCTATTTTGTGCCTCCTGATATGCCTGATTCTGGGAATTTTGATAATCTCTATTTTGTGCCTCCGAAAAGTTGTTGTTAATATAGTTTGAAGTGCCGGAGTTTGAAGGCTGGGAAGCATTTTTCAAATATGATATTTCGTCTTCTAATTCTGCTGCATAATTTCTTAGTTTCTGAAATTCAGCAGCATCAACGGTGCTAGCCTTTTCTGAATCTTCAGAAAACTGCAGCTCCAGGTCATATGCTTTTCTTTTTTCTTCATCAGAAAGTATTTCATATGCTTCAGAAATTTCCTTAAATTTCTCCTCAGCTTCCTGAACATTAGACGCTTCCTGAAGGTCAGGGTGATATTTTTTTGCCAAAAGCTTGTACACTCTATCTATAACTTCCGGTGATGCGGTTTTATTAACTTCTAATATCTGGTAATAGTCTTTCATAATATTGTAATGCCCCCATGATTTATTCTTCTATATCTTTTATATGTAATTCGATATCTTCAGCTTTTGGTAACTTGCCCTCTAAATATTCCGGTATGTCTTCTAGTAACTTATATTCACTTACTCCAATAGGCTTATTTATATCTTTTAGAGCATATTCAGCAGTAAACTTATTTTTTACTTTACATAATAGTAATCCGATTGTTGGGTTATCTGTTTTGTCTTTTACAAGGTCATCTACAGCAGACAAATAAAAGTTTAATTGACCTGCATCTGTAGGCTTAAATTTCCTAGCTTTTAGTTCTACAACAATGTAACATTTTAATTTAAGATGATAAAATAATAAATCTATGAAATAATCTGTATCATCCACTGTTATTTTGTATTGATTACCAACAAAAGCAAATCCTGAACCCAACTCAATTAGAACATCTTTAATGCGTTTTATCATTTCTTCTTCAATTTGTTGTTCTTTTATTTTTCCTTTTAATGCAATCATATCAAAAAGGTATGGATCTTTCATTGTTTGAAGTGCCAAATCGCTTTGAATATCTGGAAGAGTGTTTTCAAAATTAGTAATTTTTTCAGCAACTGCCTGCCTTTCATATAGTTTAGTATCTATTTGCCATTCCAGAATATCAACAGCCCAACCATTTTTTACAGTTTCATTTATATACCATTTTCTTTTTTCTATATTGCTTGTTTTATCTATTAAAAGAACATTATGAGTCCATGTAATTTGTGCAGTTACTGATTGCACAAATTGAAAATCTGGATATTCCTCTGCAAATTTTCGCATATATTTTAAATTTCTCACAGAAAATCCACGAATATCAGGGAAATCTAGCTTTAAATCTAATGACAAGCTATTAATAAATTTATTTCCCCATACAGCATTTTCTAATATTATCTTACCAACGTGCCAATATAAGTAAATTAATTCATTATTAACTGCTCTCATTGCTTTATATTTGGAGTTTAAAATTTCATTTTTAATGTTTTCTAAAACCTCTTTATATTGGTTTGTATCAATAATTTCATTCATACGTACACCTTTCAAATTGTGCAGTTTGAAACTGCACAATTTATAAAAATCTATTTTCCTATAAATTCTAATAAGTTTAATATTGGTCAGACGGTGTCTGACCTTTTCATTATAGCATATTTTCCCATATTTCCATTATGTTTTTAAGATAATTTCATATGCAAAATGATTATCCTTTCGAATTCATAAAAACATCATAACATAAATAATTTTATTTGTATATATCCCCCAAATTATGGATATATTATATATATGAAAAAGAAGATTATTACTGCAATTTTGCTTTTATTAGCGACACTTGCTGTGTTTTTGCTAGAGTTTGTAGGAACTGCAAACAGCAGTGAGGCAGAGCTGGCATGTGTAAATAATTCAGCTGCGGTTCAGTCTGCCGCAAAAGACGAATATCTGGCTGTTACTGCAGCTGCTGATACTGAGAAGGTCAGCAGAGCTGCGGGGTCGGAGCTTACGGTTGATGAGCAGGAAGTGCTTGATTTAATAAATAATGAGAGAACTGCAAATGGACTTGCTCCTCTTGTAATTGATAAAGAGCTGGAAAACATAGCCAGATTAAAAGCCAGAGATATGGTGAATAAAGACTATTTTTCCCATGAGTCGAAAGAATATGGGTCTCCATTTGATATGATGAAAGATTTTGGAATTATTTATAAAACAGCTGGCGAAAATATAGCTGGAAATGAGAGTAATGCAGATGCAGTAAAAGAATGGATGAACTCGCCTGACCATAAAGCCAATATATTAAGCAGCAGCTATACCTGTACAGGAATAGCTGCTCAAAAAGGCTCAATATATGGAAAGATTTTTGTTCAGGAGTTTGTAGGGAAGTAGATTTATGCCATTTTATGATACGGCTCCATGTATACAGGCATGCCGTTTTGATGCTTCATGTCAATGTTTCCCTGTATTAACGGCAGTATATAGTTAATAGCGTCTTCTGTTATGCCGCTGTAGCCATCTAATATCCATTCTTTTGGGAAGAATTTGACTTTGTTGGCAACATCGGCTACGTTTGCAGAGCCGAAAGAGCTGCTGTATTCTTTTCCTTCATTTCTGATAATGTTTATCATTTTTCCTGTAAAGTTCGGGTCTTTGCTTTTTATAAGAGCTGTTTTTCCTACCTGCATAGATTCTTCTACATCTGTTTCTGATAGTGATGGAGAAAAACATCTCTGAAGAAGCCCTAAGTCCTGGACTTTACAATTGGCTGACAGCTTTTCTTCCGTAATAAGACGTTTAATAGAGTTTGCAATCATGCCTCCTCCTAGTTTGGCATGGTTAAATCCATCATCTGATGCAGCCTCTGGTTCTGCCAGATTATTATCAGGGTCGCTTAATCCTTCGGCTGTTACGATATAGCATTTGTTATTGCGATTCAGGCATTGTTCCACTTTACTTAAAAATTTTTGCTTATTAAATACATCTTCAGGAAGCAAAAGAATGTCAGGTATTTTATTTAAGTATGCTGATGCTGCAAGCCAGCCGGTGTCTCTTCCCATTGTTTCTACAATAAATATTTCTCTTCTTGTGTATACATTATAATCATGATTTGTTGCCAGAACAGTAGAAGCAATAAATTTTGCCGCACTGCCGTACCCGGGGGTGTGGTCTGTTGCCACTAAATCATTGTCTATTGTTTTAGGGCAGCCGATGAAACGCTTATTTATTCCATGCTTTTCGGCGTATTCTGCAAGCATCTTGACTGTATCCATAGAGTCATTGCCTCCAATATAAAAGAAGGTTTGGATATCATATTTGTCCATAATATCCATGATTTTAACAAAATCTTCTTCTTTTTCTCTTCTCAGTTTATATCTGCAACTTCCCAAAATTGCAGCAGGAGTTTGCTTTAATATGCTGTTTTTCTCGGAATCATGCATCAAGTGAACAATTCTTTCCTGCAGAATCCCTTCAATTCCATGTAAACCACCGTAAACTTTATCATATACTTTTTCTTTAGTGTTTGCCTCAAGTATTCCTGCCAAAGTAGCATTTATTACAGCCGTAGGGCCTCCCGACTGAGCTGCTATACAATTTGCCATTATAGCCACCATCCTTTATATATATTATTTATTAATGTATGAGGATATTCTTCTTAGGAAAAAGAGTAATCCCTTACATAATAATACAATATATAGTGATAAAAATAAAGACGTTTTTTGTAAAAAAATGAAATATTTTGAAACTGGGTTAAAAAGTTTTATAAAATATCATAATATATATATTCAAACGGCTAAGATATGTGTTAAAATAACAAAGTAACAGGAGAGAAGCAAAAGTGAAAGTTAGAAAAAGGATTATTGTTTATATCGCAATATTAATAGTTTTGTTAGCTGCATTGCTAGTGCTGTTTTTATATGACAGAAATAACAGGAATGTTCAGAGTAATGAGCTGGATTCTGCTGCGCAAAGCTTTTTGGACAAGCTTAAAAATGGAGCTGGGGATTCAGAATATGAGCAGGAAATAAATGATGCATCTTTAGGCACAAATGCAGATGGCGATTTGACTAATGCATTTCCTGATAATGCGGCTATGCAGGCGCCTATACTGGATAGTTCTTCTAAAGTTGCAAAAATAAACGGGCAGACGATTCTGGGGATTATTACCATTAGTAAGATTGGTGTAAAATATCCGATTATTCAGTATGTTAATCAGAAGTCGCTTAATATATCAATTTGTAAATATTCACAGGATAAGAAACTGAATGATTTAGGCAATGTTGCACTTATTGGGCACAATATGAGCAATGGGCTTATGTTTCATAATTTAGACAAGCTTAAGGATGGAGATATTATACAAATTACAGATGCTTCGGGTCAAACGATTACGTATGGCATAACAAGCTCATATATAATTGAGCCGCAGGATACAGACTGCCTGAAGACTGCAGACCCGGAAAAACGAGAGCTGACTTTAATTACATGTGTTACAGGGGATTTCAGCAGAAGATTTATAATTAAAGCAGAAGAGATATATTAAATCAGGTCATAATAAAGCCTGTTTTTGTAATGACATTGTAAATAAGAATATTGACATTATACATAAAATATAATATAATTGCATATAATAGCAATAGGAGGTGGTTATAATGTCACAAACAATTAATGTAAATATACGTATGGATGCAGATTTAAAGAAACAAGTTGAAGAACTTTTTGAAGAATTTGGTATTAATATGACAACTGCAATGGTAATGTTTGCAAAAACTGTAGTAAGAGAAAGAAAAATTCCTTTTGAAATATCAGCACCCAAAGATGATTTCTATAACGAATATAATCAAAAAGTGTTGTCTGAAAGAATAAAATCAATGAAAAATGGCACAGCCAATTATATTACAAAAACAATCGAAGAATTGAAAAAAACAGATTAATATATAGAATAGAAAATGATATAATTGAAATTGCACAATGCAGAACTCATTATGGAGACAAATAAATTTGGAGGAAGAAAGAAAATGAGAAATCCAGTAAGAATTAATATGAAAAAGGACGAGATAGTAATAATGATAAGTGAAGGTGCAGAGCATGACGAAATTATAGAATGTCTAAATACTAAAATACCGGCATTAAAAAAACTGTACAAAACAGAGAAAACACCAATTTGTGTTATGGGGAAAGTGCTGAAGAATAAAGAGATAGAAGAAATAAGAAAAATAATAAAAAATAAAATTGATGTTGAAATAACATTTGACAGTCCGAAAGTTCTAGGATTGCACGGAATAAAAAAAGTTTTTGAAAAAGATATAGAAAATTCAGAGACAAAGTTTTATAGAAATGGATTAAGGTCAGGACAGAAAATAGAATTTGAAGGGAGTCTGGTTGTTTTAGGAGATGTGAACGGAGGGGCAGAAGTTATAGCAGGAGAAAATATAGTTGTGCTAGGCTCTTTGAGAGGATTGGCACATGCGGGTGCAAAGGGCAATAAAAAAGCAATTATAGCCGCAAATGAAATAGACTGCCCACAGCTAAGAATTGCAAATTTGGTTAAAGAGATGGAAAAAGAAGAAATTGAGTATGGATACCAGTATGCCTATATTGAAGATGAGAAGGTTGTTATGGAGTGAATTTTTAATGTAGGAATGTACGAATGTAGGAATGAATGAAAGAATTTTCGCTTTGTTCAAATTCTAAATTTAAAATTTGTAATTTAAGAAATTCGACGTAGGAGAATTTCAACGATCATTCTTACATTCTTAAATTCCTACATTCCTACATTATTAAGACATCAGCAGCAGTATTAGTGCAATAAACAGCATCTGATCCTTCACGCCTTCATTATACAAAAAGAAAAGAAGACCTATTAAAATAAGGTCATCAAGATAAAGCTTAATTCCCATTATCTCAAAAATCGGAGAATCAGTATTATTTGTAAGACCGGATAAAAGACCAAATATATTATTATTCATTATTCTTTTTGTCACCACCCATAAAAGGAAAAATTTCCAGAATCTTGCTCATATTCATGAGCTGTATGTACTGGTCCACCTTGCCTTTTCGGCTTTCTTTCAGATACGGTTTTAATGACATTAATAAATTTGAGCGGGGATCATCTTTGGAATTCATTTCATCCATTATGGATTTCATTCTAAGCAGAGTCTCCATATCAATACCTGAGCTATTGGATTCATTATTGAAATTATCAGAAGTATAGCTAGTATGGCTGGTTTCATCACTGCCGGTATGTCCAAGCATGTTTAAAAAATTATTTATTGAATCATCAGATATACTGTTTTTATCGATATTTAATTTTTTAAAAATGCTTGATAAATCCTCACTATTCATGGATATAGAACCGCCTTTTATTAATGTAGGAATGTAGGAATGTAAGAATGTAAGAATGTAAACCTACATTCTACATTAATTAGTTTTAGTATCTTCTTTATTTTTGCTTTGTAAAATCTCGTTAGCTTTTTTTATTCCTTCTTCCAAATCTTTTGTATCTACTCTTGAAAGCATAGCCATTAATGCATCCATATTAAAATTATTCACATATCATCACTCCTATATCAATATATGCTCAAAAAGAAAAAATGTGCATGCCAATGCACATTCTTAAACATTCTCATTTCTAATCTAATTTCAATAAAATTGATTGCTTAATTTTATTGAAATTTATTCGTCTGCATAATTGTCAAAGTAGCCTTGTATTAGTACAAATGGAGTTCCTTTATCACCGCTGCCTGTTGTTAAGTCGCACAAACTTCCTACTAAATCTACAATTTTTCTTGGGGTCGTTCCCTGTGATTCCATTGTAGTGTTTACATCAGGCTTATTATGTATTAAATCAGCCATAGCCGTTTTGGCTTCTTCTTTTGAAAGCCCTGCAAGTTTTGTATCAATCATATATTTTAATTTTAATTCATTTGGGGTTCCGCTCAAGTCCTTCTGTGTACCCAGGTGATACAACCGGGTCAGCCAGTTCCCATATTTTAGCGCTCGGGTCTTTAAATGCACCGTCTCCGTAGACCAGAACATTTATATTTATTCCGAATTTTGCATCTATCTTTGATTTGACTTGTTTAACAAAAGCATCACAGTCTCTTGGGAAGAGCTTTAGTTTATTATCTGTAGACAAGTTTGAACCTAATAGTCCGTAATCATGGTTATATCCAGAGCCATTTACAGGAGATGTTAAAATATCATCCAAGCCGTATACAACCTCGCCGCCGGCCTTTTTAAGGATGTTTTTTGTTCTGTTTCTTGTATGTATGTCCGCTGCTAAAACATGTTTGGTATATTTCAAAATTGCCTTCGGGTCATTTGAAAATATTACAGTTGCCTTTCCTTCACATATTGTTTTATATAATTCTACATAATCAACATTTGTCCATTGATGATTTGCCTTGCCGAATAATTCTGCAAATTCTTCTTCTGTAAGGGTGTCTGTATATGGGTTTACATCTGTGTTATCCAGTTCTTCCTGTGAAATAAGATAATTGCCAACTTCGTCTGAAGGATAACTAAGCTGAATATATACCTTGTCCACACCTTTGCTGATTCCTTTCAATATGTTTGAAAACCTGTTTCTGCTGGTTATAGGGAATAATACACCTACTTCGCTGCCGAATTTATTTTTAATATCTGCACCTATTTCATCAAGTGTTGCATAATTATTCTGCGATTTGGCAACAACCGATTCTGTTATTCCTATAATATCATTATCTCCCAGCTTGATATTGTCCGATTCTACTGCGGCAGATAAAGCATCTACCACAAGCTGAGGCAAATCGTCTCCAGGTCTGATAATAGGACCTCTTATTCCTCTTGATACAACTCCAATATTTCTACTCATAAAAACACATCCTTTCATAAAATCACATCTATTTTTACATCTATTTTTTGATTTTGTCAAGTGTTTTTGTGAGATGATTTTTGCGTATCCGTAAGAAATGTATGGCTTTTGCCTTCGAATTGCAATCAAAATGAAAAGAAGATTTAATATATGGCAGGCAAAGCGGGGGAATGCAATATCCGTAGCGGCAGCTTCGGAATAATTAGGAAGTATCTACAGTGAGTGCAGAAACT
>Ga0209629_10004320_pt1 | contig 10479 bp, 6 predicted proteins | sample TergutCu122P5_FD_187286 | JGI IMG/M metagenome (GOLD analysis project Ga0209629, IMG submission 187286) | Cubitermes ugandensis P5 segment gut microbial communities from Kakamega Forest, Kenya - Cu122 P5 (SPAdes) (version 2) | ecosystem: Host-associated > Arthropoda: Insects > Digestive system >... | reverse complement strand
ACTACATTGAAGGACAGTAAAACTTCGAAACATGTATCTATTTTGTATCAGTTGTAAATAAATAGTTGCCACTATTAAAGTTCCAACCCTCATATGTACGATATGGAACTGATCTGCTTTCATTTCATATTTATCCTACAATAGAACAGTCATTCTTGATCTGGACTACAAAGTGAGTTATGGAATACTCCATTATGCTTAGCACTAGAACTTCAAGTATTGTGTCATACTGGACAGTTCACATTCTTCATTGTAACGGTGGTAGCTTCCAAGACGATGATGATGATAACAAAGAACATATATTCTCAAATCTCCATGTGCACTTGAATTTTTTAAGCTGTCCACACTAGCATTATACCATGGAACTCCAAAGAGTAACATCAGTCAGGATTTACAATGGCTCTGTAGTACCTGACTACAAAACTGTAAGGAAGGTTACTGTTCAATTCAGCATTTAAAACCATGTAATACAGAACACAAATTTGGAAATATTTATTAAGTTAAATAAAAGTCTCTGTGTCTATAAAAATTATGGAAAGTGGGCTCGGATGGCATAGTCAGTATAGCGACTCGCTACAGGCTGGACAGTCCAGGGATCACATCCTGGTGGGGGTGAGACTTTCCACACCCATCTAGACCAGCCCTGCACCCCACTCAGTGTCCTGTATGATGGGTGACCAGGTCATTCCCAGGGGTAAAGCCACCGAGGTGTGGCATTAACAACACACTCACCTCTAGCACTGTGCTTAAGCACAGAGTAGAAATGCACCTCTAATCTCTCTCTGGGCCTTCACGGCCTATTACAGGGTCCAATTTACCTTTCTTTTTACCTTTTTATAAACATATGGAAATATAAAAACACATCAATTTTGAACTATTCAGTCCTGTCAGACACTGGCGCAATAAAAAAATCAATGGATGAAGAGTCACTAAGTGCTTCTTCATATTTCATTCATCAATTTTATTCACTCTTTCTGTCAAAATACTAGCACAGGACATGTCAATAAAATATACAGATATGAAAATATGTTTTCAAATTACATATTTGGAAACATACTTGTCAAAAAGTATACTATATTATGGCTGTGTTTAAATGCTCTGTTAATGCTAAGGAAGCAACATGTGACCTGCAGTCCACATGTGGCCCACCTGAAAATTTTAGAAAAAAATAAATTTTATCTATGTTGATAGCATACATTATTTAATATGGCAGAGTAGAACCCACCCACTTAGCTGCTATGACCATCGTGTGGCTACTGCCAGGTGTCAATGAATTAAAATCAGTTTTAATACTAAAAAAACCCACACTTATAATATTGAACAGGTTACACAAATGACTGTTATCACTAAAACGTTCATGCAACTTGCATGCATGGATTTCTGATCATGTGGCCCACCAGGGACAACAACTGGATGCCCCTATAGTAGGAACTAAACACTATTTATAATTTAATTTAGGAACCCAGTTGCAATCTGAGTCCAAATACTGTTAATTGTGAGCCTAAAATTCATACAAGAAAACATACTTGGAAAAAAACAAAGCAAAATTCTTGTAATCCAGTGTCTGATAATTAGGAAATCCTGACAATCCAGCACTTGAAGATGGTAATCCCAAGAATTTTTGCCAGAAAAAAATTTCCTTAATGAAACATGCAGATCTTAATATGTTCAAAAAGGTCTCTAATAGTGTCTGTACATGAACTATTGTTGTATCTCCTCATTTCTGGTCTCCTACTCCATCAAATTTGTCAGCTATCAAGACTCCAGAAAACACAAAAGAGGACCATGATGAACCTTATTACCGTTCGAACCGCACTACACCTAGCTAGCTTTACGGATTGCAAGTTCTTTCTCAGGGAATATTTCGTGTAAGGTTTTCAGACGGACTTCACAAGTCAACACCAGTTTAGTACAGTTCTCCTTTTCACTGTATGTGTATTTATTCACTGTATTACAAATTTGTTAGTCAACGGCAACTGAATATATCACTTGTATATTTTACGTGACTTTCCTACTTAGTCTTCCTTCTACTCTGTAGACCACAGCAACACTCATTTACATCCTACCCGCTTGCTTGATACTTCCACAATAATGAGTGGATAACGTTTTCTCTTTCTTTCTTTAATCACATGTTGCCAGTATCGCCTGACTTCATGATCGAAGCTGATTGGCTAAAATGCGCCGCCCCACAATCGTAAGTTCCTCTGTTGGCCAGCCAATATCCATTTCTTTGTTACTTCCCCTTACAAAATCTCAATGCAAAATCTAACGGTTACAACCTGAACCAGCAGATGGAGGAGATACCCAAACGGAATACTCCTCTGATTGGTTGCACAGCCCCAGCAATAAGAGCAGTAGCAAAAAACTGCCCACAAGGACTTCAGTCTGTGTAAGTACTGTCTGATAAGCTGAAATATTCAATAATTCGGTGCCTGTCTGGTCCTGTGTGTCGGATTAATAGAATTTTCCTGCATATCACAATGAAAATCGTAAGTATATAGTCTATTTAATACAAACTGTAATTACTCAATGATCATGGAGATTATATTCCACAATCCAATGGTAACAGCGCTGGCTAGCTTGGAAACTTGATCCTGAATGACACCAACAAAAATAGGGGCTATTACCTGTGCTGTTAAGTCGATACCTCGGAATGCAGAGTTGAATTCTGCAACCAAGAAACACCTTTATTATCAATTATGGTGGTTATTACATGTATGTCTTCCAGTTCCATGTAATTCTTAGCCATACAAAATACTGGGGTTAAATATACATTTGACCACTGCTTTAAAATTAATGTTTGTTAACATGTGAACTCTTGAACAAAAATTTGTGTAGAGAAGCATGTGACAAAATGTAAAACTTACCACATGTAAGTTCAATATTCTTTAATGTTGTAATAATTATATGGGGCCTATAACATGAGCTGCTGGGATAACAAGTTAGTATAGTGACTAGGCTATGTGCTGGTTGATTTGTGGTTTGCATCCTGGCAAGGGCAAGATATATTTCTCTCTCAAAAATGCCCAAACCACTTCTGGGGACCTCCCAGCCTCCTATTTAACTGACACTGTGAGCTTTACCCTAGGGGTGCAGTGGCTGTGGCATGAGAAGGACCACTCATCTCCATCTCCTGCTGAGGTTAAGGAGTGTAGCTATAGCCCCACTCCCACTATATGCTTTCATGACAGTGTAGGAAAACTTTACCTTTTTAATTTTATGTAATAAATACATTATAAATTAATGTACATAACCTTAATTTACATGGAAGTACAAAAGTAGCTTTACATGTGTCCAGAGCAGCATTTTTCAAACTTTTTTATCACAACCTTGAATAAGGAAACCAATTCTGGTCCATGACCCAAAGAAGTAATGTATAATCCAAGCTTTGTAGGAATATAAACATTCTTTTGACACTACTAAGCTCTTTGAAAACAAACTGCAATAATTATAAGCCAAAGGAGAATGTTATTATTATTTAATATCAAAGACTGCATGAATCAAGCAAGTCAACTGTACTTGCACTTGTACTGTAAATAATGATGATGTTTGCTTTATAAGAAAACAACAAAAAACTGAAATAAAATTTATTTATTTATCTGTCTGTCTATCTAATGTGATATATCCCTGCCTGTTGTTCATGATCTCATTCAAGTCCAGATTACAGTGAGTGCTACATCCACATTGGGTGTACTGCTAAATCCTTCCCTCTCCTTCATTGTCAAATGTATCAAAGTCAAAAATCAAAGTTAACACATGTAGAACTAATGGACACTGGTCTCCCAACCATACAGTAGATGGCCAGTGGCACTATACACAGATGTGGAGAGGTACATGGGACAGCAATTGCCTTCCCTCCCTAAAGCATTTCAGAAATTGCCCAGCAATAATATTTTGGTCATTGGATTCAGTGTATATAGTCTTGTCTTGTCTTGATGGAAAACTCAGAGAAGACTCCATGTAGATAAAACATGTGGTGGAAAACCCGCAGGAAGATGATAAAACAGATGAAAAGCACAGAAAGAACAGCAGCAGCAACCCAGTTACGAACCTCTCACAGCTACTACGACAAACAGTGGTCTAGGGAATATGTCTATAAAATAATAATAATAATAATAAAGAAATTACAAATATAAACCTACTTACTTGCTAAGTTGTTTAAGTCTCCCTCTGCCAAAACAACAATCCAATCTTTTTCAACAACAATAGTTGTTCCAACACTGGCTAAACGAGACATGGCAGCAGTTAATACAATTATACTCTGCAGGACAATTATAACATCTCCATCCCACAGAAAATAAATGCTATCCCAGAAGAAAAAGGTAAGAGCAACAGTTGTGGCACATATTACTAGCAGTGAATTCTGAGCAAAGATAAGCACTCGGGCAGCTGAAATACAAAAAGTAGGTTATAAAAGCTACATAATTTTACATTTTACATAATACAAATAATGTTGCCATCGTAGCAGTGAATATTATTCTATAAATTTAGTTCACAATCTTACACATTCTGTAGTTAATTTACCCTTCAGCCGTGCTGTATTATCAACCCAACGACCAACAGCAGCACCAAATGCCACAACAGAGCCCGATAATGCAAATGTAAACACTCCGGTTAACATCAGGCTATCATACTCAGAACCACTTAAATCCTGCATAAACATCCCAGCAGCAAACCACCACATTCTATCACCCCATGAAGAGAGTGCATAGCAACAATAGATCTTAAACAATGACCCATGTAACCATCCAACTGAAACAGTACAGTCATAAATAAATTTTCATTCATATCAAACTTCTGTGTCATAATATGTATTCTGTAATTCTTGTCACAAAATTAATACAAGCACATGCCACTTTCAGCATCAAGCTACATCAGTGTATCACACTAATGCTAATTTAAAGCTGATATATATTATGTTAAAATGAAATATGTGACAAAAATAATTATATTAATGTGTTTAAAAATCGGGTTATTCATAACAAGTTTCTAATATCACGACTTACATCCCACCATAACGACAATGAATATATGCATCCACGTGATTGCTACCTATCAAGCATCTGACCTTCGGTCAGCTCTACCTGTAATCTAAAGTTAAGATCACAGATACTTAACTCAATCATACAGCACGCGAACTAGCGAAACCCGTTGCACCCAATTGGAAAAGGCGCTTCTGCAGCCTGTGTGCAGTTGTCGCTTGCGCATTTCGCACCGTCCCCAGCCGACGGCGCTTACCTATTGTATTATCATATAGCGGGCTAATCAAACACTTCCACCACGGCTACAAAATAACAGCACACATCTATTCCAGTCATTCACAACTTTCTATCTCTTAACGCGACAAATAACAGCAACCAAAACAAGTTTCAGTGTACTTCGCGGCGGCAGTCTGAAATCACGCCAATAGTGTACTGTTTGTCAGTATGATCCCACAAATCATTCAGCAGGGTGCTTTTAATTGCTTGACCGATAAGCACCGGCCCAACGGTCTTGTCAGGTTTTACTAGACTTTCTAACGGTTATCGCTGCGATCGTTCGTCTAGATCCCGTCATCGGCCGTTAACACTTCCCCGACACAAGGCGTACAACGTAACGCTGGCGGAGCGATGGGCAGGCGCTTATCGTTCACACAGGGGAGAAAAAAAAACTACACTTCGGATGTGACGTTCTCACAAAAATGACTATGAAAAATACTCTTCACTGACCTGAGACCACACAGTGCAGTGGAAATTTGGCGGTATTTCCGACGAACGTCCTACTCTCACCTCCTACCTGAAGATGAAGGCAGCACATTTCTCCGAAACGTCGGTAAATTTTTCCCATACCACATAGCGTCACAGCCCATCAGACAGAATTCTTCACAGCATTGCCATGTTTAATTTTGATTTATTATTTCTCTGTTAAGACAGCTGATTGTTGCACCCATTACAATAACAAATAGCATATATTTCATTTCCATTCAGATTTGGAATTGTTGCACCTAAATTTTTCATTTACCTTATCAATTTTTATCAGTATTTAAAAATTAATTTCCTTTAGGAAGGACAGACCATCACACAGCTGTTGAAATAACTTCGCTAATAAATATTCGTAAATATTTCCACTTCAATCTTATATTGTCATGTACCATTAAAAAATCACAAAATTAAAAACACTCTTCATGGTTACAAGGCACTCACTTCCTGTACACGTTTTCATGACAGCTTCCTCTTCATTGTTCCAGGTGAAGTTGTTTTAAATGATTTGATGTAACATAACTTGTGCACATATGTTCCTGGTGGTAGTAATGCATCTAGTACAAAATGAGTTATTATTGCTGTCATCCCCCATATTCTATGTTCACCCCCTATAAATACTGGAAGTACATAACCACTGCGAAATTGTGTAGATTTACAATTATCAGGTTCAATTAAGTGTATTAATGGCACGGCAAAAACAGACTCAACTTCCTTCCTATTTAATATTAATCCTTCAAGAGACACTTCTCCGAGATAACCAATAAATGGCATTACTGCCATGTCTTTCTGCCTTGTACCAACAAAACATCCATTACCCCAGACATCAATCTGAGCTCTTTGAATCCCAAGTTCTTCGAAGGTCTCACGAAGAGCCGTTTCTTCTAAATTTTCGTCTGTTTTGTCTTGTACGCCTCCAGGAAATGACACCTGTCCTCTGTAACTCTTCAAATCTGATGATCGTAGTGTATATAAAAAAGATAATTCATTATTTACTGTACACAAAGGCACGAGCACAGCAGCTTTCCTTGTTGGTTCCCTTCCATACATCCTGATTGGTTTCACTCTTTTCAACTTGGTAATACAGTTCTCTCTGTTCTCTTTGCTCAGTATGAGTTCTTTAAGCACTGTCCTATCATAACTATTACTAAAGACATTAACTTTGGGTGTCAGGTCAACAGACCAGTATTCCATACATATGACAGACATAACCTGTCTTTTCACATGTGTTCGTAAAATGGGGCTTGAAATGTAAATCATGTTCCTTTGAAGATTTGCAAAATCCCGGACTGTGTGTTATCTGACAAAATTATTCACATTCTTACCAACGAGACTTACTCATAACTTTTAATCCACACGTCACTAGCAGATAACGCTCCTACCACATTGCCTTCTCCTCCTTTTTCGAACTCGACACGTGATATACCTCACAAATCATCTAGTGCACAGATCAAGTGATACCTTGCCCACTATAAGATCTGTGATCTGTGTTACCCACCACAGGAATTTCACCACAGAGTAAGTCAGTATGTATAATCTGTGGTCAGAGATGTAGATTTGTGTACGATGAGGACAGCGTTTGTCATCGTGTGTGCTCGTATCTTACGTGGAGTCCTGCCATTAAATGTGATTTGGAAAGGTTGTTGAGAAAAAGTTGGTCCATACCAGATACTTAATTTTTAAACAATTCGTATTCCTGACTTTAAAAGTTCTGGCTAATGACACTGTTTTAGCTATAAAAAATACTGCTTAAGAAAATGACGATAACATTTTAGTTAACAAAAATACATATTCTTACGGTACCGTCCAAGCCCCTGGCAGGTCAATAATTTGGGTACCCTTAAAACCGATATTCCTTAAATTTTTTTCGGCCTAGGACAGGGCTGGTGAACGTTTTTGAGAGCGCGTGCCCAAATTTCGGATAACTTTGTTAACTTTACCTAGTTTCGCCAGCGCCTTATTTCCGATTATTCCAGTCATTCCACTTGACCCGCACATTAGTCCGGCCGTGACAGCAGCCACAGAAAATGGTGTATAAATAAAAAAGAACATTTAATCATATACATATTTCTATGTTTGCCGTTTTTAGACAACTGATAATATTCGATTTTTTTTTAAAATAATGACCGATACTAAGCAAAGTTAAATGCATTGTGACCTCAAATAGATCATCCAAATGCCAAATTTCAACGAAATTAGTATACTGCTATGACCCATAAAACGTTCGCACAGCTGGATAGACGCAACTTATTTTTTTTAATTTGCAAAAACAACCAGGAGTTCCAAGAAGAACTCATTTTGCATAGATTCCCACTTCTACATAATAATGTCATTGTTACTGTTGTGTAAAAAACTGATTCCTTAAGTACAAATTCTGTTTACATAAAATTTGTCTAATGTGTAGGTCTGTTTATTGTCTTGTAGTAGATGAATTTCGTTGTTTTTTTTAAACCCACGGGGATGGAACAAAAAAAGACCTTACTTAAAGAAAAGGGATACCAAACACTTGTAGCTGTGGATAAAGGAAGTTGCCTGCCATGTTTGGACAAAGGGTATGTGAAACATATATTATTGATTCAGGAGCACTCAACCTTTTTTCTCTCTCTCCAGATTTTGTCTATGACCTATTTTATATAATTAAGTGCTACTTCTCAACAGGCAGCTCTGCTCTTTCCTCAGGTGCAAACCTATCTAGTGGTCACTTTAGAAAGGGTTTTTTTTAATCACTGAAGGGAAAAATTATGAGAACCACCACCACCAACAAGGGAGAATTTTTTTTGTCATATTTTATATGCTAATCTAATTTGCAGGGGGGAGGGGGGAAGTCATGCATTAAATTAGTGAAAATGAGTGCATTTGTTCACAGAAGCACCAATTTTTATTTGCAATGACAATATTCACACTGTGGTCTTCTAGGTTCTGGCATCGTGTAGTCTTTTCTGTAGATGTTGTACCCACCTATGTGACTACACAATGTCATGACACAGAAGATATCAGAATTACAAGTTTTCATTCTTCACAAGGTCCCATTTTTGCCGTGCCAAGATCTGAAACAAAACACATTTATAATAATTAATTTTTTATAACCGTATACCCATCATTATGCCCTACTTGCAATATGTGTAGAAGAACATTACAGCTGTTTCTATGGCGTTAGATAGAAGGATAACCAATTTTATTTGAGGCAAATTGTGCAGCTAGATGGTGGTCCATTGTAACTAAGTTTATTGAACAAATTGGTAGATAATGCATCACTTGCTTCATAGTTGAAGAACTCATCTTTCTCCCCTGGGGTGTACTTTTGAATTTCAACTGGCTTTTAAATTAAACTATGATTGTTTCCATAAAACTCATGATTCCCAGTTACAAATAAAAGTATCTATCTTAAATTAATATAGTAAAACTTACTTTCTTGGTTAAGTTTATAAAATATTTTGCATTGCATTACTCCTTCCACATATATGGTAGTAGAATCATGGTTTTGCAGCTGGCATTGGTGTTTTTCTGTCAGCAATACCCACAAATTTATTCCAACTCCAGGAAATGTAAGGGGATGAGATAGGTAGAACGTGTAAAGACTTCAAAGAAGTGAAAACTGCATGCAAAATTTTGGTCCAAAAATATCCAGAGAGGGCATCACTTGGGGAAATTATACATAAAAAGGAGGACAATATTAAAATGTCTTTGGAAGGAACAGGATGTGAAGGATTGAAATCATCTGTTTCAAGATATGGTGTAGTGGTGGGCCCTTGTGAACACAACAATGAGCACTTGATTTCTAGAATAAGTGGGGAGCTTCTGACAACACTGAGTGACTGTAAGCTCCTTCATGGTCATAGACACTTATTATTAACCTACAGAAGCATGACTGTTACTTTGCAAGCCCCTGTTTCTGTCATTACTATTGGACAGGTTACTATAAGTGATAATTCATCTGGCTGGTATCTTGGAGGTACTCAGTTCTATCCTCTGTCGGATTATTTGGAAGTCACGGAAGTAACAAATGGTTGCAGTTTGTTTGTAAAGCCACGTTAAGCCAGCAACAGTGACAAACAATTTAGTAATTTCTTTGTCAAAATCATTGGTTTATTACTGTCAACTTGGTTTTCCGTCATGTCACCTTCATGTTTCTGTCTGCACAACTTACAACTGGAATGAAGTTGCCTGCCAGTGCAAGTAGCTTGAAATACTCCCATTAATTTATAGAAGCAGGAAGGGGTGATATGATTCCCAGACATGATGCCACATTGTCTAATCAGTAAAATGGACAATAATGATGTTAGATTAAATCATGCACTTTGGGTCTGTAAAGAGCATCTTCTGTGGACTGGGATAGCATAGTCAATGTAGTGACTTATTATGGGCTGGATGGTTCTAGAATTGAATCACAATGGGGGGTGAGATGTTCCACAACTATCCAGACCAGCCCTGGAGCCCACCCACCCTCCTGCACAATGGGTATCGGATCTCTTCACCGGGGTATAGTGGCCAGTGGGTGGCATTGGCCACCCACTCCCATCTATCACCGAGGTTAAGGAAAGAGTGTAGCTATACCTATACTCCCCCTCTGGGCTTTCATTGCCTGTTATAGGGTGCACTTTACCATCTATACCCTGTGTTCTATATACCGTATTTTCCGGCCTATAACGCGCGCGTTATCTATACAAAAAGGATCTGAAATCGTAAAAAATGAACATGCGCGGTATACGTTAGAAAGATTTCCGACCGATAACGCGCGCGT
>Ga0209629_10004319_pt1 | contig 10479 bp, 8 predicted proteins | sample TergutCu122P5_FD_187286 | JGI IMG/M metagenome (GOLD analysis project Ga0209629, IMG submission 187286) | Cubitermes ugandensis P5 segment gut microbial communities from Kakamega Forest, Kenya - Cu122 P5 (SPAdes) (version 2) | ecosystem: Host-associated > Arthropoda: Insects > Digestive system >... | reverse complement strand
AATGAACAAGATATGAAGTGCTACTTGGAAAAAGACTATGTTGATGCTAAAACTCTTGGAAGAGTTAAGGCTAAGAATTTTACTGAGTTAAAGAATTATAAATAATTTTTAAAGGGAAAAGCCTTTATAATTAGGCCTATTAAAAAAATACTAAAGATATGATGCCTTGGGAAAGCAGTAAGTCACCTTAAGATGCACGACAATAAATAGCAAAAGAACAAATTTAATAAAACATTGCAAAAGTGCAAAAATGACACCATCAAGTTAGTGTGCCTTTTTTTATTTTTTGCAGGAAAATCACTTAAATTAAATTTAATATTCTTGATAAAATAGAGTCTTTTTTAGCGTGATTGGGTGATGATTCATAAAACATGTTGAACGGTTTTTTATTAAAATGGTTCTAATTTTGAAAAATAGATGTGTACAATTTTTTGAAAGTTAGACCCTAGCAAAATGCGTCTTTCGACATTTTTATTTAGACTCTGTGAATTTGATTTGCCAAATGATGAATTTGATATGATGCTACTTATGGGAGCTTTATATCATTTACAAGAAAATTATATGATTTGTAAGCAGAATATTGTTGTTTAAAGGTATACTCATGGGCGACATTATAATGCATTTTTAATTTATAAATGATATACTATTATAAATATCTAATAGAATTCCGAGGTGTTTAATGTGGTAAAGGCTACAAAATTAGATGGTTTATACAGTGTTTTAAAAAAAGATGCTTTGACAATTAAAAACATGGATGATTTTTACTATGATGGTACAATGGAAGTTAGGACAGGTGATAAATACATAACTCCAACTAAAAATATTTTTAATTCTATATACAAATTAGATACTAAAATGGCTTTCTTATTTATGGGTCATCAGGGATGTGGAAAATCAACTGAACTTAATGAACTCAGCATTAAATTAACAAATGAAGGATTTATGGTAAAAACTATAGATACATCTTTAGAAATCGATATGCAAAATGCTTCCTATTGGGATTTACTCATCTTAATAGGCAAAAAAATGATTGAAATGGCTGAGGATTGTCATTGTTATATAAGTGAAAAAAACTTAAATAAACTTAAGAGTTTCTGGGATAGCATTGAAATTGAAAGCTTTCAATCGAATGCTAGAGAAATGAATGCATCAATAAATGCCGAGGGTGGACTCCAAACAATGATTTTAAAATTATTTGGAAACGCTTTGGCAGAAATTAAATATAGCAATGAAAATCGCAAAACGATCAGGCATAAAGTAGAACAAAGTGCATCTGAATGGATTGAGATAATAGATTCAATCTCTAATGCAATTTCTAATAAGTTTGAAGAAAAGCGTCCTGTGATAATATTTGAAGATTTGGATAAATTGCGAGAAGAAATAGCATGGTCTATCTTTTTTGGATATGCTAATGTCATGTCTGATATCCCATTATATGTCATTTATACTTTTCCAATAGCTCTATCTTATAGCCCCAAATTTGGCTCAGTTGCTCCATTTTTTCAAGTTGAAACCCTTCCGATGATAAAGATCCATTATCCAAACATGGATGAATGCCAGGAAGGGATTAGAATAATTGAGGAAATTTTATTTAAAAGAATAGATAAATCTCTTGTTTCAAAAGATGCCCTAAGAGAAGCTATAATCTATACTGGTGGCTCATTAAGGGATTTGTTTAATATATTATCAGATTCAACTTTTAGAGCTCAATTGAGAAATTCTAATGAAATTGAATTTGAAGATGTGAGTTATATGCTTACAAAATTTACTTCTGAACTTACAAAGAGGATAGAAAAAAAATATTACGATTTTTTCAAATCCATTTATGAAGGTAATAAAACAGAAATTGAAGACAAAGAAACATTACTTGAAATGATGCAAGCTCAGGTCGTCTTAGAATATAATGCTACCAGATGGCACGATTTACATCCACTTATCGCAAGATTCTTAAAGGATCATGGAGTAATATGATGCTTAGCAAATTGAACAATATAGAAGGCTTAATATATTTTAAGGTTGCATTAAAGTCAGCTGATTCTGGAATATTTTTCTTCACAACAAAATCTCCTAAGATGCAGCAATTAATAGCCGATGAACTAAGTATCTATGATATAGCATTGTTTGACTATGCTAAATTTAATGAGGATTACTCTTATTATACATTAGCAAAATTTGCTGATCAAAATGAAGATAAGAAGATCCTTGTAGTTCTAAACCTTCAAAATGCCATGATTGGAAAATATAGCATACTCAATTTTAATTTGAGCCGCGATATGCTATTTAGCCATAAAAAGGTTTGGATCTTTGGCATGACAGAATTTTTAAAAGATATAATATTGCGTAAAGCTATAGATTTGTATTCATGTGTAAACTTAAAAGTTAGTTTTGAAGATGAAAATATTGAAAGAGATTCTCATTATGAATTTATATCTAGCGAGGAAAGATTTTTAGATCCTAATTTTATCGATGATTTGTTAGAAGGCTATGAGGAACTTTTAGAAGATAGGGATGATTTATCAGAAGATGAGAACAAAACCAAGGAAATTTTCTATTCTGGTGTCTATGAAAAAATGGCTTCGCTAAACAATAAAAAGTTTGAATACGATGAAGCGTTAAATTGGTATTTTAAAGCATTAGATATAAGAGAAAAATTTCTTGACAGTGAACATCGAGCTATTAGTGATTTGTATAATGGCATTGGAGTAGTTTATAGAAATAAAGGAGATCATACTAAAGCATTGGAGTATTATTTTAAAGCTTTAAATATAAGAAAAAAAGTGCTTTGGAAGGAACATACAGATACTGCTTTTACTTATGTTAATATTGGAATAGTTTATTGCGATATAGAGGACTATGACAGAGCATTGGAGTATTATTTTAAAGCTTACGAAATGTTTGAAAAGACATTGAGAAAAGAAAATCCATCCTATGCTATTCTTTATAATAATATTGGAGGGGCTTATGGATATAAGGGAGACTTTGATAAGGCATTAGAATATTATTTTAAGTCTTTAGAAACCTTTGAAGAAAGCCTAGGAGAAGAAAGTTTAGGTGTGGCTGTTTCTTATAATAACATTGGATCCGTTTATAGAGATAGAGGTGAGTATACTATAGCTTTGGAGTTTTATAATAAAGCTTTAGAGATTAGGGAAAAAAGATTAGGGGGAGGATAATGATGTCTGCCGATGCTAGAATCGCAGCATGAAAAACGAAACTAAATTCAAAGTGCAGAAAAGTTAGTCGATCATGATAAAAAAGGCTAAGGGTTATTCCTTAGCTTTTACTATCTTTAACTGATTAATTTATTTATGCCTATAAACTTGAAATCCCATATAATTTGAAAAAGCCTCTTCCAGGATATCCGCAACATGTCCTCTTGCCATAGACACATGATGTTCAAATCCATTTTTGCATATATAATTCAATAGTTCTTGAAGATTATCTATTTTACAAAGAGCAACTCCGCCTTTAGTATCTATATTGTGCTCAATAAATTCACCTTCACCTATGTAAACTTTTATCTTTCCATTTTTATCGTCAGTGGTTATCTTAGCAAATGTCATTTCACCTGGTGAAACCCTTCCTTTACAAGCTCCAAAACACTTTCCCACATCGATAGTCGTTGAAAGCACATCTAAATTTTCTATTTCAATATCGTTATTACCAAAGAAGCTCTTAGGGAAATTAGAGCAATGCAAATTTATGCACATATTTCTATCTTCATCAAAATTATTATTCCAATCCAAATATCCAGAAGGAATCGACGATGCTAAATAAAGGGAATACATAGTAAGAGCTCCTGTAACATCCATTTCGCAGGCACTAGGCATCCCTTTTTCCCCCATCATGCTCATAGCAGTACAAGTTGCACATCCATAATTATATTGAATGGAATTCCAGCATTGAATGGCACTAGCACTGCAATCATTTTCCTTTATGAAATTCTCAATTACAATACAAAGCTTAGCTTGGTTCCTTAGCTTAACATCAGAAATCTTCGAAGAAACCTGTCCATAACTTTTAATCTCATTAATTTTACTAGAGATAGCATTTTCATCATCAAAAGAATTAGCTTTAGCAATTATTTCAGATAGATCAGTGACCACCGTAGTTATCCCTGAAGCTTGCAATATTTTTTCAGAAAATCTAACAGTGTGAAAAGCATCTGGCCTTGCTCCAATAGCAGCTATCCTCAAATTCTTTAAACCTTTTACCACCCTACAAACTCCAGAAAATCTAATCAATTCTTCTGTCATCACATCGCTATTTATTTTCAAAGTGTGAATCTTTGTAGTTGTAAACTTTATATTTCTTTGATAAAGATTATTGCAAAGAGAAATTTTACCGCAAAATGCATCACGCCTTCTAGCTAAATCCAATTTATCAGTCTCATCGTCGCAAGCCAAGATCAATATAGGAACACTTAAATTAGATCTCTGTATGGTTTCAGCTACAGATGTCTCATCTCCAAAATTAGCAAGGACAACTATTATGCCATCTATTTCATCAACATGTTTTTTAAAATATTCTGAATACACTTTAGCATCATCGTAAGAGCTTACAGATCCTGCAAATGTAGCATCAATATCAGGTATTATGGCTCCATGTCCTTCTAATTTTAACTTATCTAAAATATTATTTCTTTCGGTTTTAGCGAGTTCACTTGAAAAAAAACTTCTAGTGGTAACTATAACTCCAAAATTCATCATTTTCTACCCCCTCGTAATCAATTTTTTTAAGTTATCATAAATACCTTTGCTATCTAATCCATAATATTTAAACACTTCTTGAGATTTACCTGAAACTATATCCTCATCAGGAAGCCCTAATATTTTCATATTCATAGGGTGATTTTGAGATAAAAATTCAGATATAGCTCCTCCAAGTCCTCCATAGATGCTGTGTTCTTCAATGGTTATGCATATCTTTGAATTCTCAGCATACTTTAAAATAGCTTCAGTATCTAAAGGTTTAATGGTATGCATATCTAAAAGAGTTATATCTATCCCTTCATTAGAGAGCATATTGCATGCATCTAAAGCATTTGATGTCATCTCTCCACATGCTATTAAAAGGATATCTTTGCCTTCTCTTAAAACATTAGCTTTTCCAATTTCAAAACTGGAATTTTCATCGTAAATCACTGGAACTGGGTTTCTTCCGATGCGCACATATGTAGGCTTCTTATTGCTGCATAAGAGCTTTGTTAAATATGCCATCTGAACTCCATCGCTTGGAATTATCACATCCAGTTTAGGAAATGCCCTCATGACTGCGATATCATGTAACGAATAATGGGAAAAACCAAGTGCACCATAGCTAATCCCTCCACTGACCCCGACGATGACTACACTGGATTCATTATATGCAATATCGATTTTTACTTGTTCAAGACACCGTGCCGAAAGAAAAGAAGCAGGACCGCAAGCAAATACTCTCTTTGAAGTAGAAGAAAGCCCTGCTGCGATGCCGATTAAGTTCTGCTCAGCGATTCCAACTTCGATTGATCTATCGGGGAATCTTTCAAAAAAATCGGTAAGCGAACAAGATCCCCTGGAATCACTGGCAACAACTAGTATATTATCGTTATTTTCTGCAATTTCGCACAATTTTGAAGTGAAAGTCGATCTAAGAGCTACACTTTCCATCACAATCCCTCCAGTTCATTTAAAGCTTTTTCATATTGTTCATCATTTAAAGTACCATGATGCCATTCTTTTTTGTTTTCAATAAATGAAACTCCTTTACCTTTTATTGTATTCGAAATAATGACGGATGGCTTCTTAGAATCCCTTTTGATGTTTTTGAGAGCATTTATTACCTCATCCATATCATTTCCATCGATCTCTTTAACATTAAATCCAAAGGATTCCCATCTTTTAGCTAAAGGCTCGAGACTCATCACATACTCTGTAGTTCCAGATATCTGAAGGTGATTTCTATCGATTATTGCGACTAAATTATCTAAATTATAATGAGATGCAGCCATTGCAGCTTCATAATTAGAACCTTCATCTAGTTCTCCATCACCAATTAAAACATAGACCATATAATTTTTTTTATAAATCTTCCCAGAGAGAGCGACACCAACTCCAAGTGAAAGACCATGCCCTAAAGCCCCTGTGCTGAATTCGATTCCTGGTATTTTTTTATTTGGATGACCTATGTATTTTGAGCCAAATTGTTGAACTGTATCTAAATCTTCCTTTGGGAAAAAGCCTATATCTGCTAAAACAGCATAGAGGCTCTCGACGCAGTGTCCTTTGCTCATTATAAATCTATCCCTATTGGGATCATTTGGATCATTAGGGTCGATATTTAAAATCTCATAATAAAGTGCGCATAGAACATCTATTGAAGAAAGATCCCCTCCAATATGCCCTGATTTTGATCTATATACCATGTTTACGATATCAATTCTTCTTTCATTCGCTTTTTTCCGTAAGTCCAAAATAAACACCCCATTTATTTCCCACGTGCCTTTACTATAGCTTCTTTCCAGCCTGTACAAAGTTTGTATATCTTTTTTTCATCCATAGAAGGGAAATACTTAGTTTTAACACTAGTTAAATTCTCTACATCGCTTAAATCATTCCACATTCCTACAGCGAGACCTGCGATAAATGCGCTGCCAAGGGCTGAAGTTTCGGATGTATTATTTACAGATACTATTGCATTTAAAATATCTGATTGAAATTGCATAAGGAATTTGTTCTTGCAAGGTTCGCCGTCCACCCTGATTTCTTTTAAAGTAAAGCCTAGCGAGGAAATCATAGCATCTAAACAATCCTTAACCTGATATGCTATGCTTTCAAGACCAGCTCTTACTATATGCTTTTTATTTGCACCGAAGGTGAGTCCAGTTATTATAGCCTTAGCATCATTGTCCCAATAAGGAGCTCCAAGACCAGTAAATGAAGGCACAAGATATACGCCTAAATTTGAATCGACAGAAGAAGCAAGACTTTCAGCTTCCTCTATTTTCATCATCTCTAAATTTTCAGAAAGCCATTTAATAGTAGCTCCTGTGGAATTTATATTTCCTTCAAATACATATGATATTTTATTTCTAAATCCAAATCCAATGCTTGTTACTATTCCATTTTTGTTTAGCAATGGTCTTTCTCCTATATTTAACATTATAGAGGATCCTGTGCCATAGGTTGCTTTAATATCCCCTGGATTAAAACAATTTTGCCCAAATAAGGCTGCATGAGAATCCCCAAGCACTCCTGTAATGGGTATTTTATTGAAGTATCCAAATATTTCATCTGAAAACTTCACCTCTGGTAGGATCTCTTTTGGTATTTCAAATAAATCTAAAATTTCTTCGTCCCATTCTAAAGTATGTATGTTAAAGAGCTGTGTTCTGGAAGCGTTTGAAAAATCCGTAAGATGCTTCTTATTATGTGAAAGCCTATAGATTAAAAATGAATCCATAGTTCCGCACAATAATCGATTTTTACTTAAGAGTTCTTTTGCAATGGGAACATTTTTTAAAATCCAGCTTATTTTACTCGCTGAAAAAAATGGAGATAGAGTAAGACCTGTTTTTTCTTTAATGATATGTGAATATCCTAACTTTTCTATATCTTCACATATTTTAGACCCTCTGTTATCCTGCCATACGATAGCATTATATATCGGCGTTCCACTTATTTTATCCCATAAAACTATGGTCTCCCTTTGATTTGTTATTGAAATAGCTTTAATATTAATAGCTTCTTTTGATAAAATGATGATTGCTTTTAAGGTGTTCAAATAAATCTCCTCAGCATCGTGTTCTACGTATCCTTCCTTTGGATAAAACTGTTCATGAGGAATGCTCACTTTATTAATAATTTTAGCTGATTCATCGAATAAAAAAGCCTTTGTTGCTGATGTGCTTTGGTCAATAGAGAGGATCATATTACACCTCCTTAAGGTTTCTAACGCTATTTCTCTTTATAAGCGTCACATCCAGGGTAGTTTTACTTGTATACTCTAATTTTTCGTTCATTGAAGATAATAGTTTTTCCACAGCAATCTTACCAAAAGTTTTTTTATTCACGTTTATGGTGCTTAAGGGAGGGTCTATAATGGTGCAAAATGGCATATCATCGAATCCGACTATGGAAATATCTTTAGGAATGTTTATGCCCATTTCTTTAAATGCCTTGATAGCACCAAAAGCTATAAGGTCATTATCTGCAAAGAGAGCTGTAGGTAATTCATGAGCATCCTTTAAATACTTTATCATATCCTCGTAAGCACCTTCCATGCTAGGGGCAAGCTTTATAATAAAATCTGGATTTGCTTTTAAATCTCTTTCATTCAATGCTTTCAAATATCCTTCGTATCTTTCATTAAAATTTTTTATCGGGTAAGAGCTCATGAGATAACCGATTTTCTTGTGGTCACATTCTATTAGATGACGCGTCCCAAGATATCCACCAGATACGTTGTTTATGACTACGTAATCCGCATTTATCCCTAAAAAATAAGCATCTAAAACTACAATGGGAATATCTAAACTTAAAAAGCAAAGCATGTCTTCTTCGTCCATTTCAGTTGCAAGTATCAGCATCCCTGAAATTTCATTTTCTTTTAAAGAAGCTTTTAAGCCTTCAATATCCAATAGATTATTTGACATATAATTTATAATCAAATTATAGCCATTATGCCTTGATTTTGATTCTATGCCTTCGATAAGTGCTTGAAAAAAAGGGGTATCAGCAATTACTTTTGAGTGTTTTTTATATATGGTAAGCTGAATATTGCCTTTATTTTTTAATTCATCGTTTTTTATTAAAGAAGTAGAATATCCTGATTCATGGACTATTTCCATGATTTTCTCTTTAGTTTTTTTGCTTATTCCATTTTTATTATTTAAAGCCATAGAAACGGTCGCAATAGATACATTTGCCTTTTCTGCTATTTGTTTAATCTTAATTGCCATGTGACACCTCTAAAATAAATGTGAAATCTCTAAATAAATTCTATTAAAATAAGTATACCATTTTAAATATTATTATCAATAATATTATTTAAAAAAATTAAGTTTTTTATTAAAATATTTCAAATTTTCATTAAGAGTTAAATAATGTAATCGATTTGTAAGATATGATACTCGTTTACTACGTTGATAATTTAAGCAATTAAGATCATTTATTTAAAAAATAAATTAAAAATTTTAAATAAATATATTGAAAAATTTTAAAAATGTTATATAATGAAATTAATAAATTAGTCGAATAGAATATAGGCTTCTTAATTTGCAAATAAAAGAAAGGATGGGAATCATGAAAAAACGTATATTTGCTAAACTTATCTCAGCATTTTTGTTTATATCGATCTTCTCAGCATGTGGCACTTCATCACAGCAAGGGGGAAACACAACAACCCAAACAAATAGCCAAGCTTCTACTACTACCACCACAACAACAAGTAGCAACCAAACCACCGCTGATATAAAGAAAATAGTTGTAGCTTTCCCAACATGGACCGGTGCCCCAAAAGACCTTAAAATTGTTCAGGATGCGATGAATGAAATCACCCGCAAATCTATCGGTGTAGAGGCAGAGCTTTTAGTAACCGATTTTGCTTCTTATAACCAGCAGATGACCTTGACGCTCACAGGTAACGAGCCACTGGATGTATTCATAACAATCGGCAACCTGTATGTACCATCGATACAAAAGGGTGAGTTAATAAACTTAGAGGAAAACGATCTTCTTAAAACATATGGTCAAGGTATCATCGACGCTGTAGGCATGACTTACATAGATGCTTGTCGGGTAGGTGGAGTATTATATGGTCTACCTAACAATAGAGATATGGCTCAGGGAAGAGGATGTGCTTCCGTTCGCACAGATCTCTTAGACCAAATCGGATATCAGTCCAAGAACACTGGTGAGATTGAGAAAGTTACATTGGATGAACTTGATAATATCTATGCTCAAATTTACGCAGCTAACCCTGGACTTGAAATCTATCGTTCAGTCACAAATTCCATGGCTCAGTTCTCTAATGTAGACATGCTCGGTGGCAACGCATTTGGTGTGCTCACGGATTACGGTGCGAAAAGAGAAGTAGTCAACCTGTTTGAGACCCAATTCTATTCTGATTACTGCCAAAGAATGTGGAAAATGTATAACTTAGGTTATATCAGTGCAGACTCTGCAACAGATACCACTGCTGTTGGCGAGCTTGTAAAGGCTGGTACGTTAGCTTCTTATACAACTGGAGGCAAGCCTGGTATCAAGCAGCAGGAAACTAATCTCTGTGGCAAACCGATGACAATTTTCCAGACCTTAGGTGACTATATCTCCTCTTCCGCTGTTGCAGCTTTCCCTTGGTCTATTCCACTCAACTGCAAGGATCCTGTTTCTGCAATGAAGTGGTTAAATGAGATGTATACTAACGCTGACCTTATGAACCTCATCTCCTGGGGCATCAAGGATGTACATTACCAAGTCCTTGATAGTGGCTTGATCGATT
>Ga0209629_10004317_pt1 | contig 10481 bp, 9 predicted proteins | sample TergutCu122P5_FD_187286 | JGI IMG/M metagenome (GOLD analysis project Ga0209629, IMG submission 187286) | Cubitermes ugandensis P5 segment gut microbial communities from Kakamega Forest, Kenya - Cu122 P5 (SPAdes) (version 2) | ecosystem: Host-associated > Arthropoda: Insects > Digestive system >... | reverse complement strand
GGAGTTGCCGGTTGGGACTTAAGCCAATGGGGAAGAGGATATCTTGACTCTTATTTGGCGGCATTGAATGTGCCGGGCTGGTATAGCCTTGAAAACGGAACCACGCTCCCAACTTCAGTTTCAACTCCCAAAGGACCAACTAAAAGAGTTATCGGCGCTCTCGGACAATTTGACTTTTCGTATCAAAACTGGGCTTTTTTAGGCTTATCATTACGTAACGACTGGTCTTCCACCTTGCCTCCGGGTAAAAACAGTTATTTTTATTGGGGTCCAAGCGCTTCAGTCATCATTACCGATGCCGTCAGTACACTCAAAAACAACAGCGCCCTGAGTTTTCTAAAACTAAGAGCCAGTTGGGGACAGACAGGTAACGACGCTCCTATTTACAAAACGAATTCTTACTTTGCTCCTACAAAAATCGGATTGGGATTCGGAAATCTGTTTTTACCGTTGAATGGCGTTGCAGGCTTAACGGAATACAACACTATTCCTAATATGAATCTGAAACCGGAAATTACCACCGAAACAGAATTCGGAATCGACTTACGCCTGTTAAAAAGCCGGGTGAATATAGATTTTGCCTGGTATAACAGGGAAACAAAAGATCAGATCATCTCTGCCAGCGTAGCTCCTGAAACAGCTTACACATCACGCTCTCTGAATGTGGGTAGAATCAATAACAATGGAATTGAAGCCGCTGTAAGCTTAATTCCTGTTCAAACAAAAGACTTTACATGGACATTTGGTTTTACATTTGCAAAAAACAACAGCAAGGTAAAAGAACTGTACAACAGCTTGTCAGGAGAACCTGTAAAGGAGTTGACATGGAACAGCTCTTACGATGTTGTTTATAAAATCATGAAAGACCAACCGCTTGGCATCTATCAGGTTCCAAAAATCAGAAGAACCGATGATGGAAAAATAGTTGTGAATGCCAACGGATTACCTATTTCATTAGCTAATGAATACGAAACTTTGGGGAACTCACAACCGAAATTTACGATGGGTTTCAATACCCGCTTCACGTATAAAGGAATTTCAGCTTCTACAGTTTTGGATTGGCGCAAGGGAGGTCTCTTCTATAGCAACACCGCACGTATGCTGGATTGGAACGGAAACGGAACAAATACATTGTTCAACGAACGTCAAGCGTTCTTGATTCCCAATTCAGTAAAATTGGTGACTGAAGCTTCAGGTACAAAGCCGGCGGTATATGCTGAAAATGATATTCCTCTATCAACCTCGGCAGGTGTACTCAATTACTGGAATTATACCACAGCTAATAAAGGAATGGAAAGTAATGCCGTTTTGGACAGGACTTACCTCAAAGTAAGGGAAATAGTAATCAGTTATGCTTTACCGAGAAAAATCCTTAACAAAACGCCTATAAGCGGTTTGGAATTGAGCGTCATCGGAAGCAACCTGTTTATGTGGACAGCAGCTAAAAATAACTACGTTGATCCTGAAATCACTAACTACGGAAATGATATTACCGGCGAAATGGGTGAGTTTAATGCCGCTCCATCCGTACGTACATTCGGGGGTTCAATAAAAATTACATTTTAAGTGAAACACTACTAAAAAATATATTTATGAAAAAGAATAGTATATACAAATTATTTATTTTGTTGCTTCCATTGCTGATTTACAGTTCATGCAGCGAATTTCTGGATATCAACAAAGATCCGAGATATCCTGCAGTAGCCGGTACGCCTTTATTGTTTTCATCCGGCGTAACATGGTCTGCATCGCGTCTGGGAAGAGATGCTCAGTTAGTCGGTTCTCTCTGGATACAGCATTATGCACAGAATAATGCCGCTAACCAATATAAACCGATGGACTCTTACAGTGTAGCTACAAACTCCACTGAACCCACTGCTATCTGGCAAAGTATGTATTCCGGCGCATTGCCTGATTTCCGGATTGCCATCGCACAAGCAGAAGTGAACGGCGAATGGAATTACTGGTTGCCTTCAAAAGTTATGATGGCTTTTGATTTCCATATCTTGGCAAGTTTTTTTGAAACAATTCCATTTTCTGAAGCTTTGTTAGGAGAAGGGAATATGGCTCCAAAATATGACGACGGCCCATCAGTGGATGCCGGAATTATTAAACTGTTGGATGAAGCTATCGCTAAGAAAGCCGATGCCGCTGCGATGGCAAGTATTGGAACCAAAGATTTTGTATTCGGTGGCAGTGTAGATAATTGGGTAAAGTTTGCAAAAACTTTGAAACTCAAAATACTCATGCGCAGTTTCGATGCTAATAAAAGCGCTATTCAAGCTTTATTAACGGAAAACGATTTATTGACTACAGCAGATGCCCGTATGACCGGTTTTGTTGATGAAGTAAATAAATCCAATCCTTTATACGAATCTGACCGCCGGGCATTAAATACCACTCAAAATATTAGATTAAGCGCAACTTTAGTTGAATTTTTGAATAATTACAAAGACCCGCGTGTTGCTATCTTTGGCGAAAACGTTACAAAAAATACCGATGGAACAGATGCTCCGGCCAATACTTACAGGGGTTTGGATCAAGGTTCCGCCGACGCGTTCACTCAAGCTATGTTCCCTTCAACAGCACATTCCAGAGCTCGTCTTGCAGCTAACGATCCTGTTTACTTTTTATCGGTTGCCGAATGTTATTTTCTGAAAGCCGAAGCATACGCTCGTTTAGGAGATGCCGCCAATGCAAAAACAAATTACGATTCAGGCGTAAAAGCCGCTTTTACACGTTGGAGTCTGGATGGCAGCCCGTTTGTTGCAGCGGGGGGCGCTTATGAATTTCAATCCACCAATCAGGATGCCATGCTGAAATCCATCCTTACTCAAAAATGGATAGCCAGCGCTCGCTGTCAAGCTTGGGATGCATTCTTTGATCAATGCCGGACGGGAATTCCCGCGTTAGGTTCTCAAACCGTTAATCTGTATAGCACAGGACAAGTAGTTAAAGACAAGAATCCGGCTTATGTTTTAGGAACTTTAGCTCCTTCTATATATTCCGTATTACCAGCCGGAGATTTTCCGCGACGTTTCCTATATGTTAAAACATCTTCAGATTATAATCCAAATGCTCCAAAAGCCGACGTAAATCCGTTAAGCAAAAAAATGTGGTGGCATAAATAATTAAATAAAAAAAGAATACAATATGAAAGCATTTAAAATAATTATGTTTTTGTTCACGCTGATAACAATTAGCAGTTGTGAAAATTATTCCGACACTCCGATAGAATATTCTCCGATTTATCCGATATGCGGCGAATGGCGGGTGAAAATTACCGATACAAGTACAGGACAATTGGTAGCGACTACTGTATATACTCTGAATACCTATAATACTTCAGATAATGATGTAGATAAGATGTGGATAAGAGTTACAGCTGCTATGGCCGGAGGAATCGGAACGGTGAGAGGTAAAATATCCTGCGATGTTAAAGGTTTAAGTTTTAGCGGTTCAAATGTGGCGGATATTTCCGTTACAACAGGGGCTACGTTCTCTATTACCGACGGAAGTATTACATTGAATGCGATTGATATGCCGTCCGGCGTAAAAGCGGATAAAATATCATTCAAATACACTACGACTAAAGTAGCCGGAAAAACTTTCCTAATTGAAGGATTCCGTCAAACATTATGGCCTGCCGATCAAAATTTTACCGGTTATTAATACTTGATCCGAAAGAAAGAGAATCGTAAGGTTTTAATAAAGAAAAAACTGCTATCGAATAAACAAATTCATAGCAGTTTTTTTTTATTTGAAAAGCAGGTTTTTTATGACAGAAGATGTTGTCTTGAAAACTTGTCATGGCGGGATTGACCCGCCATCCCCTGAAAAATTAGCACTGACTATCAGGGGATTGCGGATCTCCGCTTCGCTACGTCCGCAATGACAGGAGGCTTTTAAGACAGCTTCTTTATTACTCTATCGCAAAGATTATTTCCTAATCTCTTTAACCCTCAGCTTCTCCCCATTATCCTTCACAATCTTCCGTAAATAATCTTCGTCAAATTTCGGACGATTGGGATATTGCGAACCTCCGAATTGATTATGAATAAACTGTCCGTTTTCTTCCTTTTTCACTACCCCATCCATGTATTTTACAATGAGGTATTCGCCAAAAGATTTCCATTCAGTAAGCGCGTTTTGCGCTACCGAAATACTGTAATCTGTCAGGTAAGAAACAGCATCTTGGCGGTTGATTTTTAGCAAGGAGAGCGCTTTTTGTTCTACCTGTTTTTGGTTGTTTAAATAACCGTCTTCCAATTTTGCCTGCAAAGTTTCGGCATCAGGAAGTATCTGACTATAACGGGCATAAGCCATATTGGCCACCCAATTGTGAATCCAGAAAGCCGAAGTCCACGAAAAATGTGTGAAATCGCCGTTACCCACGCGGTAACATTCGGGCGTCTGCGTCATACAAGGATACATCGGCGTATAAACTGAAAAACGGGCATCGTCAACGCCAAACCAAAAAACGCCTCCAACTTCATCCGGAAGCGTATTCCGCATCTGCCCGACAAAGGTGAAACCTGTTTGCTGCGTAGAAGTTGGACGCTCAAAACCGTATTTAACGCTGTCCACTTCCCACGATAATGGATGAAAACGATAGGGTGCGTGAAAAGGTCCGGCAGCCAAATCCAAAGTCGGGTCTAAATAAGTGCCTTCATAATGATCCCGCATCGAACGCATTAAATCGCTAACACTCAATTTGCGGTTGGGTTTGACATACAAAGGCATCGGCGTCGGGTCTTCGCCGAGGATATAAGGCAACCATAGAGCGCCCTTATCCGTATATTGGTTGAAGTAACTCCAAACGCGCGCTTCGCAAAAACGCAACCCTCCCCACTCCAAAGGATTATAGGCATCGGCAAAACTGAATTCTTCGTCTTTTCCCTTGAAAAACCCTTTTTCGCGGGCAAAAGAAATCACATCTTTGGAATACATACAATTTTCTTTGTCGTTCAAAGGAAACCGGTGGATACGCGATTGATTGGCATGGGCGGCGATACAATCGTCGGGAATGCGAACGGCTACCCAAACGGCGCCTTTATTTCCAACTCCTTTCCCAATCATCTCCAATATCCATACTTCATTCTTATCTACAACCGAAAATGATTCGCCTTCACTGTAATAACCGTAAGCCGCTACTAAATCGGTCATGATCCGGATGGCTTCGCGGGCGGTTTTCGAGCGTTGGAGCGCGATATAAATCAAACTTCCGTAGTCCATAACAGCAGTCGAATCTTCCAATCCGGAACGGCCTCCGAAAGTAGTTTCCCCGATGCAAACCTGGCGCTCGTTCATGTTTCCGATTACGTTATAAGTTTGTGTTGCTTGCGGTATTTTTCCCAAAAATTTACCGGTGTCCCATTCGTAAACATCCAGCATCGTTCCGGCGGAATAAGTTGCTGCCGGCCAATGATACAACTCCCCATATAAAGAATAAGAATCAGCCGAATAGGTAACCATCGTAGAACCGTCTACTGAGGCCGCTTTGCCGACCAACAGATTGGTGCAGGCTATGGCAGGCGTAAGCGTACAAACAAAGAATATTAGGATATTAAATACTGTTTTCATGAAAATCACATTTATATTGTTTTTTTAATTCGTGTGGATAATTATTATTTTGTCAATTTTTTTTTATGATATCGCTCATTATTATAAAATCTTTTTTACAAAAGTAACAAATATTTTTTTATTTAAGGTATTCGGATTTTAAAGGCGAAATATTTTTTTGAAGGGCTGAGAAAAAATGCTGTTCGCTGAAAAGGGCTGAAAGCCCAAGATACCACAGCCCAATGGCAACGCCTTGGGAGAAAAAATGTACCCTGCAAAATTGCGCCCTGAAAGGGAAGCATAATCATTTCCACAAATAATTTTTGTCAAAATTAACCTCGTATTCCTCCAAGAATTTAAGGTATTCCTCCTTGAACGACAGTCTTCGATGGTGTTCTTTTTGACGATCGATGTAGTTTGCCACAACAGCAACCTTAGATTGACTCACGGAATAGCCGGCGTATCCTCCCTGCCACGCAAAATAGTGATAATGATTGCTCTTAGTTTTAATCCAACGACTGCTGCTTTTCTTGATTGCTTCAACAAAATTGGCCAATGATAGATTTTTTGACAGGGTGGATAAAACGTGAAAAATAATGTGAACATACAATTTAGATAAGGATTGTGACATAATTTCCTTGGTTTTGTTTTTTTTGCAAATATAATCAAATTATTTGTATATCGGGCTTTCAGCCCTCAAATAATTGGGTTTACATTTTCTCCTGAGGCGTTGCCATCAGGCTGGGGTATCTTGGGCTTTCAGCCCTTTCCAGCAAACAGCATTTTTTCTCAGCCATTCAAAAAAAATATTTCGCCTTTTAAAATAGCAAAAGGTACAAAGAAAAAAACCCTTTTTCCTCATACCTTTCACCCTGTACCTTGCACCTTTTTTATTATTTCAACGCCAAAAGCGCTTTCTTCACTCGAGCCATAGCTTCAATCAGATTTTCATCCGAAGTTGCATACGAAAAACGAATGCAATTTGGAGCGCCGAAAGCTACTCCGCCGACAGACGCCACATGTCCTTCTTCCAGGAGATACATCGCCAACTCGGCCGCATCGTTGAGCTTTTTACCATTAAACGATTTACCGATATACGGACTGCAATCGGGGAAAATATAAAAAGCGCCCTGCGGCTTGCGTACTTTCAACCCCGGAATATCCGAAGCCAATTTAACGATAAGATCGCGGCGGCGTTCAAAGGCTTCGCGCATTTCTTTCACACAATCCTGAGGACCGAGATAAGCCGCTTCGGCCGCTTTTTGCGCGGCATTGCTGGGGCTGGAGGTGTATTGTCCCTGCAACTTGTTGCAAGCGTCGGCAATCCATTTGGGAGCGGCAATCCAGCCCAAACGCCAACCGGTCATTGCGTAGGCTTTTGAAACTCCGTTCACGATGACTACCCTGTCGCGGATATTCTCAAATTGAGCAATGCTTTCGTGTTTTCCTATATAATTAATGTGTTCATAAATTTCGTCGGCAATGATGGTAATATTGGGATATTTTGCCAAAACATCCGCTAAACCTTTTAATTCTTCTTTTGAATAAACGCTTCCCGTAGGATTGGAAGGCGAGCAAAGAATAAATGCTTTTGTTTTGGGAGTGATAGCCGCTTCCAACTGGGCCGGCGAAATTTTAAAATCCTGATCGATACTTGCAGTAACAACCACATTTTTACCTTCCGCCAATTTCACCATTTCAACATAACTTACCCAATAAGGCGCCGGAACAATCACTTCATCGCCTGCGCCGACAATGCAAAGCAGAACATTGCAAACTGCCTGTTTGGCTCCATTGGAACAAACAATCTGATCGGCTTTGTATTCTAAATTATTTTCTTTCTTTAACTTACCTACAATGGCATTTCTTAAAGAAAGAAATCCCGTTACCGGAGCGTAGAAGGAAAAATTATCGTCGATTGCTTTTTCCGCCGCTTCTTTAATAAAATCGGGCGTAAAAAAATCGGGTTCCCCCACACTCAAATTAATAACATCAATTCCCTGAGCCTTCAACTCGTTGCTCTTCTGGGACATAGCCAATGTCTCGGAAGGAGACAATGCTGCTAAACGTTCTGATACTTGTGACATAATGATTTATATTTATTGCTTTTAGGTAGCAAAAGTAGTAAAAAAAACGGAAATAGAAAATACCTTTTACCTATTCTACGTTAAATATAGTTAAATATTAGTACTATGCAAAACAAGGTATAATTATTTTATTTATCTTTGCAGCGTAAATCATAAAGAGAAAAAAAATATGAACGCAGAAAATGTAAAATCTCAGATGAGAAAAGGAATTTTGGAATATTGCATCTTGCTGATACTCAAAAGAGAACCGGCGTATGCAAACGACATCATCAAGATGTTGCAGGAAGCGCGCCTAATCGTAGTCGAAGGGACGTTATATCCCTTATTGACGCGGTTAAAAAATATGAACCTGTTGAATTATCAATGGGTTGAATCAACGCAGGGACCTCCCCGAAAATATTACGCTTTGATGGATTCGGGCGAGAACTTTCTGAACGAATTGGGAATGGCTTGGAGTGAAATAGAAGAAACAATTAACATATTAAAAAAATGAAAAGGACAGTTACCGTAAATCTCAATGGTAGAGTATTCACAATGGATGAAGACGCTTACCAGTTATTGGATAAATATCTGAATAATATTCGGATTTATTTCCGCAAGGAAGAAGGTTCAGCAGAAATCATTGCCGATTTTGAAGCAAGGATAGAAGAACTTTTTAGCGAACGAATACGTTTAGGGCAGGAAGTTATCACTGCAACGAATGTTGAAGAGGTAATTTCAAGAGTAGGAAAACCGGATGATTTCGGAGACCGGGAATCTGAAAACCGCAGTCGTGAAGAAGAAAAGCAAAATTTTCAACAAAGCGCTCAGCAGGGTTATCAAGAAGTAAAGAAGTCTTTTTACAGGGATAACGACCAAAAAATGTTGGGAGGCGTTTGTTCCGGTCTTGCAGCATATTTCGATTGGGATGTTTTAGTTGTAAGAATCATTGCCATCATTTTAATTTTTGGCACATCCGGCATGATTATTCCTATCTATTTATTGGCTTGGATAATTTTCCCGGCAGCAAGAACCGCCACCGAAAAGTTGCAAATGCAAGGTAAACCTATAACCGTCGAAAATATCGGCAAAACAGTAGCCGCAGAAGCTGTACCTGTAAACAGGAGCGAACACGGAGGTTGTTTGGAAGGATTTATCAGTGTGATAGTTACATTGATGAAAATATTCTTAATCGGCATAGGATGTATAATTGCATTACCGTTAATTATCGCTTTATTTGCCGTAATCATAGCTGTAATCGCCTCACTGTTTGGCGTTGGCGGAGGTTTATTGGGAATAATCCCTTTTGGTTTGGCCGACAATCTTTCTTTTTTAACGTTTGATTATCCGATTATGGCTTCCATTTCATTTATATTTTTCATCGGCATACCTTTGGTTGTACTTATTTATAGCATAGTAGCAAGTATAGCCAAGTTCAAACCGGTAGAAAAAAGCGTAAAATGGATACTCTTAGCCGTTTGGATAATATCTTTTATATTGATTTTGAGTTCAGGAATTAAGATAAATAAAAATTCCGGTTTCTCATGGTCGGGTTGGAACAATGATTCAACACCGTCTGATAGCGCTTCATTAACGGAACAAGAATATGTGATCGACCAGCCGTTTGATACTATTCTAATGGATGAAGGAGTCATTGGCAATGTAAAAATAGAACAATCAAATATCCTACCTGCCACCATCAAAGTCAGCGGGAGCGAATTTTTAGTAAAGAAGATTCAGCACGAGGTAAATAACGGTCAACTCCGTGTTTCCATACCGAATGATCAAAAATGGACGCCATTTAGATTTGGAAGGAAAAAAGCTAATTTATCTATCAATATCAGTACACCGGGCGTAAAAAGTATTCAATCAAGAGCAATCGGAAATGTATCAATTCCTAATGCTTTTAAGGTTGACGATTTAAATCTTGAAATAAAAGGAGTAGGAAAATTTCAAGCCGACAGTTTGTATGTTCAAACTTTGAGAACGAGCGCTGAAGGCGTCGGATCGATTATTTTGAGCGGGCAAGCCCGAAAAGTTTATATAGACATGAAAGGCACCGGTTCGATAGACGCTTTGGGATTGGCTTCCGATTCTGTGTATGCGGAAGTAAAAGGGATTGGTTCCGTAAAAACCAACCCAGCATCTTATCTGAAAGGAAAAGTAGAAGGCATCGGGAGTTTAACTTATAAGGAAGAACCTAAGGAAAAAAATACCGAAATGAGTGGGATAGGGAAAATTGGGAAAGAATAGAAGACAGCATGGCTTTAATAAAATCAGTAAGGGGTTTCACCCCTCAAATCGCAGAAGACGTTTATCTGGCCGATAATGCAACAATTATCGGAGATGTAGTCATTGGAAAAGATTCAAGTATATGGTTCAACGTCGTTTTGCGCGGCGATGTAAATTCAATCCGTATTGGCGAACGGGTAAATATTCAAGACGGATCGGTCGTTCATACTTTGTATGAGAAATCGATTGCAGAAATCGGCAATGATGTCAGTATCGGACATAACGTAACCGTTCACGGAGCAAAAATAGAAGATGGCGCATTGATTGGCATGAATGCAGTGGTTTTGGATCATGCGGTAATCGGCGAAGGCGCTTTGGTAGCGGCGGGATCAGTCGTTTTAAGCGGAACAATAGTAGAGCCGGGCAGCATCTATGGAGGTATCCCTGCCAAATTCATCAAACGGTTAGACCCCGAACAATCGAAGGAAATCAACCGGAAGATTGCTAAAAATTATCTGATGTATGCGGGTTGGTATAAATAATCTCTACCGCAGTTTCAACACATCCCCCTCAGTCGGGATAAAATCGGATTTTTTCTTGTTTATTTTGTACAGGTTTTTC
>Ga0209629_10004316_pt1 | contig 10482 bp, 4 predicted proteins | sample TergutCu122P5_FD_187286 | JGI IMG/M metagenome (GOLD analysis project Ga0209629, IMG submission 187286) | Cubitermes ugandensis P5 segment gut microbial communities from Kakamega Forest, Kenya - Cu122 P5 (SPAdes) (version 2) | ecosystem: Host-associated > Arthropoda: Insects > Digestive system >... | reverse complement strand
TTAACCTTTTGGAGCCGGAATTTTACATTTAAATTTTAGCACACCCTGTAGGTAAAATGCGAATAATACAGGAACCAAACAAGGTAGCATTATGAAATAAACGGCATTTTGAAGAGAAAAAAGCGGAGATTATGCAGCATGTTTAAAATACTGAGTATGTATATTTGTTGAATAAATATTTAAAATGTAGCGTCTGGAGGTTAGCGCTGCGGTACGACATATATATATGTCGTTAGGCTTTAAAAGGTTAAAGGAAAGATACTTGTCGGCTGATACGTATGATGAATCAAATTGCCGGACCGCCAGACTAAAATGTTTTGCAGGCTGGAACACAAGTGAATCTCTTTGGTTTGCCTCCCAGACAACGAACATTAGAACACTGACACCCTCCTTTATATTTCCCCAATCTCCGTTCAGTTCATGCACCTAAGTGTTATATCACCACTCTGTATCCAAATGCTTTTACTTTCCAACAACATTACTGCACTGTTTTTGACCTCGTGTATTGCAATTGTAATTTTCCAGATACAAGAAAAAGATTCTGTACTCAGTAAACAAGGTGGACTAGAACTTACTTGATAACTTTAATGAGCAATGTAAAAAAAACCAAAACGTCACAATGACACAAAATCACTAGGCAACGTGACAAGTACACAAATATATTTACTGTGGTTTAGTGTTTTGTTGACCGTGCATCTTGATATAATCGTGTAGAGAGAAACCAACTTGATGCACAACTTACTCTTAGTATATTTCGTCAACCTCTACATGTTTCGGGCGTATCTAGGCCCATCATCAGGAGGTACAACAGTATGTATACAACAATTGGCACTTAATGTTCTTTTTAGATGACTGTCTGTTGTCCAATCCAACCAGAACAACAGCCAGTCATCTAAAAAGAATAATAAGTACTAATTGTTGTATACATACGGTTGTACCTCCTGATGATGGGCCTAAATACGCCCGAAACATGTAGCGGTTGACGAAATGTACTAAGAATAAGTTGTGCATGAAGTTGGTTTTTCTTTACACGATTATATTTATTGGTGTTTGTTATGAGATCATTTTGTTATTTTTACGTACGTTACGTAACGACGATCTCAGGCGCTAATATTTTATAGCATCGGTGATATGTGGTTGAACGAATGAATACATACCTGATTGAATGAATGTGTGAAGCATTATGCAGCATTGGTGGAATGGCACTAACAGGGGAAAATCAAATTACTCAAAGAAACACCTGTCCCAACGCCAGTCTGCCCACCACAAATTTCACATGGACGGTCCCAGAACATAACCCGGTGCTCCACGGTCAGAAACCAGCGACTAACCTCCTCAGCGATGCAAGACCCCCTCCTTGGTTGCCCTTCAGATGGCCCAAAACAGTCTGCTTATCCGGATATTCCTGGTCTATCAGGTTTACATTTTTTTGCGACGCTGTACAAAACCAGGAGACGGCACCGTGATTCTTCAGGACAGCACCGCCATATTTCTACATACATAGAGGTCCACGCGTGTAACGACGTGGTAGTTTCTGGTAAGTGGATTGGAAATGCAATGCATATTCCATGGCCCCCAAGTTCACCAGATATGCATTTTTAAATTCTCAAATCTGGATACTAGTGTAAGATGTTATGTATGTTCCTCTGATTCCTACAGCCCTCCGTGAGCTGCAGTATCGTTACAGAGGCGATAAAGAATGTGGAATCAGATATGCAGCGACGAATGTGGGAAAAAATAGAACATCTGTGGAAGGTGCGCAGGGCCAGAACACATGTCGATAGTGTTTCCTTGTATCTTACAAGTGGTTTCATGTCTGAGTCTGTCTGAAATTTCTCAGTATTTTATTAAATTTGTCAAGTAGGTTTTGTCCGGCTCTATATTTCCACAACCGATTTCGATCAGAATACTATCATCAGGTAAAGGATTCTGTTTTTTTGGAGGGGGTTAACATAATCCTATTCTATTTGTTTAATCAATGTTGGTGCGTAGATTTTCTGAATAATACAACACTATAAATTATTCTTTAAACAATTATCCATCACATTCACTACGACATGTTTCGGCCATAAATTGCGGCCATCATCGGTTAATGATACAATTATATTAAAGGGAAGAACTGAGGAAGGGGCTGTACCTCAATTTCTCCATTTTATACAATTGTAGCCCTACCCGATGATGTACGCAATGGCTCCGAAAAATGTCGTAGTGAATGTGAATAATTGTCTATACAATAATTTACAGTGTCGTATTATTCGGAGAATCAACACACCAACATTGACAGAATTCTGTGTTGATTCCGTTGAAATGTAACTACTTGAACTCTGTCATGATTTTATAAAACTTAGAAGTGACAGATAAGATTAATTTAAACTACTGAAAAGATTTATACTGCATTTCAGTCTTGCTGTGAATGTAAATTTTATGTTTGTATTCAGAATTCATTAAATACACAAAGAATGTAACTTTACTGTCGTGTTGTGTAGGTGTGAAACTGCTGTCTGTCTCTCATCCACAGGGAAACATATAGATTGAGACTGTTTGAGAAAAAGGCGCTAAGAAGCATATTTGTACATTACCAACAGGAAGTAAGAGGAGGCTGGAGAAAATTACTTAACGAAAAAATTTTTAATTTGTACACATTAACGAATTTTGTATGGGTGACTAAAACACTAATAAAGAGATGTGGGGGAAATGAACCAAATGGCCAATGGAATGTTATTACTCGTACAATTAACTCCCACTTTAAAGGACTTCTAAGAAGACTACCTAACCCCATGCAGCGGAGCCCTCGAGAAGCTGACATCTGTCCAGCTCGCTATGCTTGGTAAGGATGACGAAAAATGCATAAAATATTTTTAGGGGAAACTAGGAAGGAAAAATTTAAGCGTTTATGACAGGATAATATTAAAGATGATCTTAAAGAAATATTGTACGAAGACGTGTACTTATTGCTCTAATTACTCTAACCCAGAATACTGACAAGTGGCGAGTTCTTTCGAACCCATTAATAAACTATATATTAATCACCAACTTTTGTGCACTGATTATTATTTATTCATAAAATATTAATCTCCTCTACATGTTTCGAGCCTCAAGTGCTCATTTCAGGAGGATACAGTTGTAGACATGCAGCATATGGTACTGTCACTCTCTATGAGAGTTCCTGGTGGCTTGTAGGTATTTACAAGCCACCAGGAACTCTCATAGAGAGTGACAGTACCATAAGCTGCATGTGTACAACTGTATCCTCCTGAAGATGAGCACTTGAGGCTCGAAACATGTAGAGGAGATTAATATTTTATGACTAAATAATAATCAGTGCGCAAAATTTGGTGATTAATATATAGTCAATTCATGATGCACGGTCAGAAAAACATCAACCTTCAATAAACGCTTCATCCTACTGAGGTGGAAAATTTTATTAACCAGAAAGTAGGTGCAGACAATTACCATCTCGAGAGGGGCTCCGCTTCATGGAATTGTACAAAATTCTTTATTTATAAAACTTGAGTTAATGACGGTAACAACTCATACCTATTTTTGGCGTTCAGGTCTTGCTTTTTTTTAAATTTACTCCTAGGTTTGAAATTGTATATTTAACAGCAAGACTTGCTGCCGGATCACGATTATAGATGCTCCTTTACTTCTTTCTCTTCGTAATGTAAAATCAATCCACATTTCATGTGTTATTACTGAAGGTCTAAGGAAAATTTATTGACGAATGGAAACTACCGCGTCTGTGCCAAACGAAGTTTTATTAATTCAAACGCTTGGGAACTAAGAAAGTTCCTCACGCAATACTGTTAATTACTGTAATACATAGCGAATGGCCTCTAATCTACTGTACCCTGTTTCAGTTTCCCTGACCCGATCAATCCCGTGACATTGTTCCTAACAAAAAATAGGCCAAGACCAGAGACGTTTCATCCACTGCACAAGGATTTCACAACCGGCGACAGGGGTGTGTTGACAAGAGCTGGCCAAACCTAACGCGTAGTATCTATTTGTGGTTCATTTAAGATGCTGTCAGTATTTGAGACTATTATGGTAGTTGCCTAAGGAAACCGTGAAAAACCACTACAAGCCTTAGGATAGAAGACGATAGGCCTATGGGCGATATTCGAAGTGGGCAACTCCCAAACTGAAGTAAAAAGTAAAAGGAGGTAAAGCAGTCCTGTTGCAGGCCTGGAGTGGCCCTGAGGGTTCCAGGAAGTTAAGGTTCCCAGATTTCATGACAATGGCACAGGATGGTGGTAAGGTTGTCAGCCTTACGTACCGGCCGCCCTTACTCCAGGAAATACACCTGGTACTCATTTCTGTTAGAGGCTGAGTCGACTCCAGGGCCATAGTGCGACCGGAAGGATTATGTCATTGAAAAATTCCAATGGCACTATCGGGATTTTTTTGGGTTCACACATGATCTTGAATAATGTTCCATTTACATATGTTGTGAGATCGGTAGCTTAAGTGAGTATACAATTCGGTGGATACAATACATTGATGTTCTATCGGCAGTCCGGTCGTAACGCTGTAGTCTTCGCCGTTAGAAACCACCCCTCTGTCTAACTCCCACTCTCTGAGCGTTTACATCTCCGTGTCTATGACAGTGAGATAATTCGCCACGTACTTCCTACGATTACCCCTCTGGTACATATTCCATTTGGTCCGCCTCATAAATTCCAAGAAGTCATCTCATGAGCCACTCACTCGGTATTCGCCCCGGGATGGTTCGTAATATCCGCGCTATTCGCTGTCTCGTCATGTCCATATTAATTCCCCTTCCCCGCATTCAATGAGCCGATGCTGGGCGGTGTCCCGTTTATCACAGTGTCTACACTTATTCGTTGGGGCTATACGTATCCTTTGAAGCCTTTCTTTCGTTGGTAAGATGCCGTTTATGACTTTATACCATGTGGCTTTTGTCTCCCCAGGTACTGGTGTCTCGGCCAAACTTGTCCACATCGTAAGCCAGTCTATGTTCTGCCATAAGGGGTGATACTCATCTCTCGCTGACCTGTTCCATTCTAATGTAATGGTGCAGCGTGTCATACACACATCTCTTATATACTGTAACGGATTCATTCGGCTCTTTGTCTGATACGAAAGCAGAGTCCACCGCGAAACGTCGTAGGTACTCCATCTTCGCTGTTATCCGGTCTCCGTATGGCGGGTTTTGGCTCGGTCCCCTTAATCCCCATTTTCGCAACCATTCTGCTGTTATCGTCCCCGGTCGCGTCCTTTATATTCTCAGTCTACTAAGGAAAAGCGCGCGGCTCTACGCGGTTAGGTGTTTGAGTTCCCAGCCTCCGTCTTCCTTTCTCCTGTGCAATGTGGACAAAGGCACACGGAATATATCTCCCCTCCATAAGAACCAGGCGATTGTGGAGTTAAGTTGTCACACACATACACACACACACACACACACACACACATACACGTCCTGTGGGGGGTATATTTGCGCCGAATGGCATACTCTTGCCATAAGGTGGCCATGCACGTACTGTATCCTCTTGTCTAAACTCAAGTCCCTGTAGTAGGCTTCATGGGTTTGTGCTCGTGGGTAGTGTCCAAATCTTGTGGGCCGAAGCCTGCACCGTGCTCGTGATATGGAATCCCAAAATTGTGGTCTCATCATGGTATGGGATATCCATAAACCTGAGCGATGTGTCCCAGGAACCGATTGCAACTGCCCGCGATTTCCGAATGTTCACTTTGGCCCCTGTCGTCCCCTCATAGCAGTATAGGGTGTCCTGTATTTTTGTGATGTCAGATGGAGACGTTACAAATATTGTTACGTCATCCGCATATGCTATGACAGATGTTCTAGCACCATCTCTCCCTATGCGCAGGCCAGTGGGATGTTTGTCAAGTGTGCTGAGTAGCGGATTTAGGCAGATGGCATATAGAAGCATGCTCAGCAGACACCCCTGCCTGACAGAGCTTTTGATCGGAATGGGCTTGGATCGGAAGCCGTTTTTCTGTACGGACGATATTGCCTTATCACATACGAGTACATTCCTGATGCGCCGCAGAAAGTGCTCACTGAAGCCGTGTTCCCTGAGTATCGCAAACAAGTATTCGTGGGAAATCTTATCGAATGCCTCTTTGAAATCAATTGATAGAAGACATAGTCGAGCACCCGTCACCTCTGCATATGCCACGGCATCTCGTATCGTCGCAAGCGCCTCGAAAACCGTATTTCCCGGTATGCCACAGTGCTGGGTTCGGTGCAGTATGTCAGCCAACCACGGGCGCAGGCGATTCGCTGTTATTTTGGTTAAGAACTTATAATCCGTATTTAGCAGGGTCAGGGGTCTGTAGTCCTCTGGGCGTGTTGGTGTCGCCTGTTTTGGAATGCAGACAACTATGCCGTATATCTGCTGGTCGGGCAGTTGTCCTTCCCTGTACATGTCGTTCATTATGTCGAGTAAGTCCTGTTTAGTAGTCCCCCACGTTTTCTTGTAAAACCCCAAGCATATTCCGTCTCGTCCAGGGGCTTTGTGTTTGCCTAGTTTTATCGCGTAGGACAATTTTTCCATCGTTATGGGTTCCTCCAGAGCCGCATTTGCACTGTCCGGTATCGCCCGTAGCCCACACTCCAACAAGCATTGCATGCTCTCTTCACTGGTGGGTATAAAATCATACTTGTGTTTCAAGTGTTCCGCAAAAACCCGCAGTATGTCTACTGTCTTTGCCTTCAGGGAGCCATCCTTCACACACACTTGCAGGACTGTTCGCTGTGTTTCCCTCTCCCGCCCTTGGAGGAGGTTATGGAGGGATGGTTCTTCTCCCCGGAGTCTGTCCCTACCACAGACATCTATTTGTGCTGCTTGTTGGTGCGTGCTATTGAGCAGTATTCGCTTTGCTTTGAGTCGTTTCAGGATTATGGCCTTCGCTTCGTTATTGTTTTGTTCTTGTAGTGCGTTCTAGATTGCGCTATAGTAGAAATTCTCCATTTCTCTCCTGTCAGGTCGACAGTCCGCTCCTTCTCGGCTAAATAGGAGTTGTATCACGCGCTTCACATACGTGCACCACCACTGTACGCGGTTCGGATAGTATTTGAGGTGCCGCCGCCACGTCTCCCAGGACTCCTGTAGTCTAAGTTGGAAGTGGGGTTCACTCATATATGACACTTTCATTCGCCAGTACCCTTTCTCACGTATCACACATGGAAGGTCTAATAACAATCTTATGATAAGGGCCATGTGGTCGGTGAAGGCGGCTGCTACTGCCTCTGCACCTTGTTGTGTCCGTCTGAGGTTCGTCGTGACGTAAATCCTGTCGATGCGTGACGCGCTCATGGTAGTGTAGTGCGTGAATACTTTTCTTGCCGGTGTCGCGTCCCATGCGTCTCTCAAATCGAGTCCTTTTACCAGTCTCACGAGCGCTCTGCTATGGTTGCTCAGCCCTATGGTGCCAGTAGTTGCGAGCACACAATTAAAGTCTCCCGCCAATATGATCTCCGTACTGGATCGGGAAATCATGGATACTACGTCCCCGTTATAGAATGATTCCTTTTCACGCCTCTTCTCCGATCCAGATGGTGCATATATATTAACTAACCGTATTCCATTGAGCGTCGCGGCTATCCTCTTCCCGATGGTATCCTCTGAATGTCGGTAATAGTGATCCCTTCCTTGGCGAGAACTGCAGTTCCCCGGCCGTCCGTTCCTATGTTCATATCAGCGGTGTATCTGTCGATCATGGTTATGTTGACGTGTGTCACTTCTTGCAGAAATATCAAATCGATGTGTTGTCTCCTTAAAAATTCGTCCAACATCCAGATTCGTGCGATTGCTGATATGCCATTAATACTGAGTTTTGCTATTCGATATGTATAAGCCATGCCCGCAATGTTATTTGGGAGGGGTATGTGATCGTGCGTTTCACATTCTTTGCGGTGTTTTGTGGCGCGTCCTGCTCCGTGTTCTGTCTCTCGAGTGTACCGTGTCCCTGTCAGTCTTCAGCTTTTTGCTTCGCTTTGGACTCGTTATTGCAGGTGCTACATGTGTCTCCATGTCTGTCGGAGAAAGAGTCGGGTCCTCTTGTGTCATCGTGTCACCATATGGTTTGTTACTGTGTGTACCGTTCGATCGGTCAGGGGAGTCGTCCCGTAGTATGTTCAGCGTGTGGGGCCGAGCAGGGGGCTGCTTTTCGGTACCATGTTACCTGTGACTGTGTGCCCTTCATCTTCCACGGCAGGGCGTGTCCGCATCATTCCGTTTGCTGGCAATGACCTTCGATACCTCTTGTGTTGTGGTTTTCGTCGAATATCGCTCGACTCTGTTGTAGGTCATCTCTTTCTGGTGAGTCGGCATCCATTGTATTGTTGGCATCAAATGGGCCTCCTCGCACGTCCTGACTCTCGCTTGTCTCCTCGTCCTGTCATGACGTCACTGGTCCTTGTACCACTATCTGTGCCCATGAGACACTGTGTGAAGGCTGTTGGGGGGGTCACTGTCTGTCTGTGGGGGCACTCATTATTCTGGTGGCCAGCCTCATTGCAGCCATAGCATATTGTTGGCTGGCCCTCGTATGAGATACGTACCCTATGTCCTACTATCAACATATGCGATGGTATGTGCTGCTTTAAACGGAGCTCTACTATACGTATACCGTTTGGTAATGGGTATCTAGACACTCGTGACCATAGTTCTTCAGATATGTCTTTACGTCTCCATATTTTGACACTGTGTCTCGGAGCACCCTGTCCGGGACTTCTGGCGGCAAGTTTGTTATCTGGACTTGGTCCATCCCCGCTATGTCTATTCGAACTATTGATACCTCACCGTCCTCATGACGATATTCCAGTTGTCCCTTCGTTGAGCGGAGTACGGTCTGCTTCTTCTCATTGGTTACAAATTTTATGAACACTCATCGACGTGGGCCTTCTATCTGTATCATGCGAATCATGTCCTCTTGGACCCGCAGTTATTTGTATATCCATTCGTGGATGTGATATGCGGTTATCCTCGGACTCCTCGGGTCAAAGATACACACTAGCGTATTTTGCCGGTCACACATTGTCATGGCTATACTCGGTCCTGCACTCGAAATTGTCCACTTTCGCTCTCCCGTGCACACAAACTAGCGTAACGCAAGCACGTCAGCACTGTCGTCTCCGAGCGACCGCTCACCACCACGACACGTAGCAGATTGTCGAACCCGCGACCTGCCGGTTTGTAGCGTAGTGCCTTAACCATTACGCCACCGTGCGCCCTCCCAAACTGAAGTATACACCGAAATGCACTATGTGTATGTATTAAGGTGCAGGGTATATTGTTCATCACACCGAGTGCTCGATACAGTCCTATCTGGATAACATCCGCGCCACGTGGCCCAAGCTAACAAATGTTTCAGAGACCGACTCCATCATCATTATCAATATTCTGATATTTCAAAATACTACAAAGTTAAAATTATGTATTAAAAACAACCATTTTGTCCACTATACTGTGTATATTAAATCACATAGCAATTTTCGCCCCAACAAGTTTCGGCATCCCTTGATGCCATCTACGGACAGTTCAGTTTCTTCTCAACACATCCGAATAGTGATTTCATATAAGCGACACAGGAATTACTAAAAGCGCTTATTATCCTTCTGTTATATGATCGTACCTTAAAATTTACTGCGGAAGGTTTTTGAAACGCCACGAAATTCTTCAGTGAGTTTTAAATTACGACGATACAACAGAACGATTACAAGTGGGGGGAGGGGGGAATTAGCATTGACCGATTGGTCTTCATACAGGAGACAAAATGCCCACTGCGAGGCAGGAACTGAAGACCTGCACATAGCGTAGCGAATTTTGTGCTTCAAAAGCTTCAATGTCTCGCTTTATCAATGTATTGCCAAAGATATGTCTATTTTTATTCGCTAAATTTTTCTGCTGACTTACATGCCAAATATATTCACGAAATATAAGCTTCTTCAACGATAATTACCAGCGGGCACAGATAATACTAGCCTGTCTGAGAGGCGTTTAATTATAGGGTAGGGGTGTGTGGACGTAATGTTGTTTTTCTTAACCTCGACATGGTGGAACGCAAATTGCCTCTATATACAGTTCTTTACTAAAATTAGCCTTCTCTAAAACTCAATGTAAGAGAGTGGCAGTTGCGTTGCAAAGGAAATTAGTTTCTAATTGAATGCAGTTAACTAGTAATCGCCTGCGGTTTGCAAAAAAGGAAAGTTGGAGGGTCGTGTGAAAACGCACTTAGCAACAAAACTTGTTCAAAATTTTTGGCTTCTGGAGGAGAGTGCCAGCAGGGAATACACATGAACCCCTAAGGGTTTACTGCGCACACAGATATATTTATTACTTTCTAACACTGAATTAACCGGGATAGCTCAGTCAATATAGTGGCTAGCTACGGGCTGTACGATTCGATTTCTGTTCCTATCAGGAATACGGAAAGATTCTCTTCGCCGTCACTATTTCGAAATCAGTTGCAGCAATCTTAGGTGACACCTTC
>Ga0209629_10004315_pt1 | contig 10482 bp, 6 predicted proteins | sample TergutCu122P5_FD_187286 | JGI IMG/M metagenome (GOLD analysis project Ga0209629, IMG submission 187286) | Cubitermes ugandensis P5 segment gut microbial communities from Kakamega Forest, Kenya - Cu122 P5 (SPAdes) (version 2) | ecosystem: Host-associated > Arthropoda: Insects > Digestive system >... | reverse complement strand
CCCCCAAACTCCATCCACCACCAAACAGGTAACCAGTACTGCTGCAGTTTCATGATCCAAATGAACGAGGTCTTAAATTTTAATTAAACAACAAAACTTATGGTTCATTCACTATAATTCACACACTTCAAAAACTGCTGCCACAATTCTCAAATATGTATTGTGATACAAGGATGACTACAAAATTGAGTATTTCAATGTGAGAAAGAGAACCTTTCTTCAACAGTAAGAACATAATATGAATTCATGTCAAGTACACTTAATGACAAGTAACCAGTTACAACAACAGTGCTGGAGGAAAAATAAAACAATTTCAATACGAGTGCACACAAATTCAAACTTCTTCATACACTGGGTATAAACACAGACACATTTCAACTACTCTTTTAAGTTTGTGGATCATAATGGGAAGCAATTACCAGAAAGTGTAAAGCGTAAAGCAGAGATAAATACAACTGCAACTCTGAAAAATTTCTTTATCAGCAGACACAATCTTAGTACAAGCGTAAAAAGTCACACATTACTATAAATTAATCTGTTACCAGTCTTAACGTACCACGTGCTTAACTCTACCATTTAACTACCACCATAAAAATGCATCATCTAGGGGTTGTGTAAGTACAATAGGTAGAAAAACAAAATGCATCTTCTTAAAAACTTGTGTTGTATTTCCCTCAAATCCACACACTTTGTGACTTATATAAAGAAATGTTCATAACAGTACTCAAAGAACAGAATGGCTAACATATAGCATTGTGAAAGACACCTCTGATCCTCTTGGCAACCAGAATATTAGCCGCAGGTAAAAAAAAAATAATAAAATTACCCTGCTCTTCATGGAAGATCTGAGGATAGATGAAACAAGAACTATGCTTTTTTTTCTTTCTTGGTTGTATGCACTGTATATTTCTTGCCAATGCTGAATGGTTTTTATTAAGTGATCAAATACCAACATATGTAGAAGATTAGACTTCTCCACCAAACTGTTCAGCCAGGGATCAGTTTAATTTTTTAATTAATGTACATTTTAAGCTGTTTTCACAATTATAAATTCCACATGTACAGGAAAGTAACACTGTATAAAGTAATATTCAATGCTGAAATTTAAGGAGGATATCTACAGCAATTTTGTGTAGTTTATCCAAAGTTCATCCTGAGATTCCTCTGTATCTTATTATGCAATATACATCACTCATTAATTTGTGAACATCAAAGTAACATTCATTCCAAATGTGAGAATCAAAGATCAATAAAGAACACGTGCCACTCTGTGCAAGCTTATATGATGTAGAAAAAATGCACATCCCACGACTTGGAAACACATTTTGAAATACATGAAGAATTTTTAAGTGCCACCTTGATGTAAATAATGTACATTACCCAAACAAACATGGTTCCATCCAAAAACCTCATTCACAGTTGTGATGTTTGTTTATAATATCCGACCCATTTTCCTTTCTAACATTTGTCTTTGTAAACTTTTCATCTGAAAATAACTTACTGTGAACAACTCAAACCAAGCACTGGTTACTGTTCAGCTTCAGTTTTGGAAATGCTGTTTAAAGTAACGTTATTTTGTGATGCAGGAGAGGCATCAACATGATTACCAGATTCATTAGAGATCTCATCACTTGAAGAACTCCGGAGGTCTCCTTCCATCTGAAATCAAATACATATTTTGGAGTCTGGTATGTGGTTATGAAGTTTTGGAGGAAACTGCTGCCTCCATACCCTAAAAATGTAGAATGCAGATTCCTCCATAAAGCTGGTAAACACTGGTGTCACAACCCTTCTGACCACACCCTAATCTCATCCGCCTTGCAAACTTAAAATCTAATGTAAGTGTGCATTTCCACAATACGGTAAAAATCAAAATACTCAGAACTTGTCCTAAAGCAAAGATACCTAAATTTTCTTTTGTAAGAGACATTTCTATCATATCTTACAGGGCTTCATACTTCAGATATTCATTATCATATCTTTATTGATAACCAGAAATGAGAGTGGCCTGTTTACTTAAAAAATCAGAATATCATCTACAACCAATGAAGTGACATTTCTAAATTATAAGTATCAGCTTGAACATGATAATGCAATAACATATAACATATATTTAGGCTATCATGTACAGTAAAACCATTATATTCCACCAACAGTTATGATGGCTACAATCTCCAAAATTTAGCCCACACTGAATACCTTTTTGACAGCACAAAATTTGTGCTCCTGTGACAAGAAATAAAAAATGTTTCGATGAGACTCGTACAGTACTAATGCCCACCAGCATACACATGTCAGTGTCAGTGTTTGAAACAAATGATCACCTAACGAACAACCCAATTTTTCTCCCATCATTCCCTTTCCACCTTCAAACTCTAACACATGGGTATTTTTTATGACTTCCTTCTGTCTCAATGGAAAATATGTGGATTGCATGATCACAAGACTGCAACTTTCTGATTATCAATTAACTCCTGAACAGCTTGACAACACAAGTGCAGTTCTTGAAGGACAGTGGTCTAAAATAATGGCATTTTTAGTGATGTAATACTGCAATGCACAGACAACTCTATTGCACATACACTGCTGCAAAATTTCAACACACAACCAATAAAGCTTAAAAAATGCCACCAAATCAAAACCTTGAAAATCACAGTAGCAAACATTAGCTTTCACACAGACACACACTTAAAAAAGAACAATTTTAACATACCTGTCCTGCAACCATGGCCTTATACGCTATCTTCATTATCACGTATGTCCAGAACAAATGTAGAACCAATAACAGGATAAGCAGGGAGTTGAAAATGTAGTATGCAGGAAACATTGCCACTAAAGTTGGAGCCTCAATGGATGTACTGAAGACAAAGACATCAAGTTAAGGTAAAAACACTGTTCTGCACCAAGTTTCATTTTGTTTTCATTTATTAGCAACAGACAGTAAATTTGTAAGTCTACACCAGACACACTGCAACTGAGTCATGGTTCATATACATTTAGATCAAGGGTCAGCAGACTTTCATTATAATTATATATAAATTCACATCATACACAACAACAATAAAACACACAATATTAAGTGCTACAAATTAGTGGTTCATGGCTACATGTTTCGGCCGCATTGAAGCCATCTTCAGGCCAACTTATACAGATCAAGTACCTTCAATGTGCGTACTGTATGGGATCCCATAGTGTGTACAAATTATAATGTATGGGAGATAAAAACCACTATTGGAAAAACATTTGCAGGAGGCTAAAAATATGTATAACCTTGATTCAGATTGCACTTAATTATAAGTAATAAAGGTAAACGGTAAAAAACATAAGATAAGAACAGTTGTTATACAGGCACATATGCAAAGTATGTGTCAAAAAGGTGTGATGTTATATAATTCATATAAAATTATGGCTTTGAAAGCGAAAGTGCATTATCACCAGAGAATCAATCATATAGAGAATTAAGTCTGATTTCAGTGTTCACTCAATGTACTAAGGTATTTTTTGAGTCATTCAGAGTAATAACCTTCTTAAGGCACTACCTTGTGAATTATATCATGTATGGTCAATTTTATATCTTGGCTTATAGTGGATGAGGTCACACACTGACAAATGAATCTCACTGGACTGTTCAGGTTTTATATCGTCTGAGAACATGTGCATACGAAGTGTACTTTGTCAACACGCACTTTAGAAAAAAACTTTATGTGATCACCGTACTGCATGTAGCACTGTGGAGCCCCAGGTTCACTTGTTGCTGATATGTGTGGTACAGGGGTAATATACTGTATACTTGTACCTCTTATCTTGGGTTGTATATTAGCTTGAAGTTCGGGAGTATGGAATCCAACTAGGTGTTCTCAACGACCGTTACTGGGCTGTCATTTTGATGACAGTGATTAGATGTATTTTATGTGTGTGTCCCAAACAAGAGTGAGTTAATTGTTATTGCAGCACTTTGTTGAGTTGTATGTGTGTGACTATTGGGTGTCCTGCCAGTTAAACGTTGCGTGCATATGGAAACCTGTCTGGACACTGACAATGTGGCCAAAACATGTGGCCATGAACCACTAATTTGCAGCGCTTTATATTGTGTGTTTTATTGTTGTTGTGTATGATGTGAATTTATATATAATTATAATTGTCACACAACGGGATGGCTTCCGTAAAGACTTTCATTACCATGAGCTGAACTGGGTGTTCGTATCTTTGTTGATGTCCACACAGAAAATTAACGTCATGAACAGTAAACCCAAGTGTATGTCACTGAAACAGTACAGCTGGTACATATTTAAAACTGGAGGCTGATCAATCACCTCCATTTAGTGCCGTACCTTCAATCCTCCTATGCGCCTTTTCGCACATATAGGAACAACTTACAATCTTCGGGGATGACTTCCCATTGTGTCACTGTAACTCAGTTTTATACAAACAATTCAGTCCTAATTTGATGTGATTTTGACTGTGCATCGTCATTAATATGTGGAAATAAAGTGCCAACTAGATGCAACAGAGGTTTTTATTGCAGTTCTTATTGCTTGCTCAACATGTTTCGGGCACCACTACGCCCATCATCAGGAGCTCAAGAGTATTATACCGGACACATAACCCTCAGCTCCACACCAGACCAGCAACTTGGAAACCACAGCACGAAACACCACAGGCAGCAACCACTGTATAATACTCTTGAGCTCCTGAAGATGGGCATAATGGTGCCCGAAACATGTTGAGCAAGCAATAAGAACTTCAATAAAAACCTCTGTTGCATCTAGTTGGCATTTTATTTCCACATATCAGTTCAGTCCAACACAACTACCTTTATCAAAAACAATTCTGTTTTGCAAGTTTCACTACATGTTTCAACCCACAGGTCATCATCAGGTGAAGCTGTTACAAAAATATAGTAATAAAGGCACAATTAAAACTGCCAGAAGCCTCTCTCTTACATATCACTGTTGTATTAATGAAAAGTATAACAATCAATAACAAGGCCTGAAGTTGTAAACATCATAAACATGCAACTATTCGAGCAACAGATTATCACAACTTCAGGACCTGGTACTGACTGCTATACTTCGTATTAATATGAATGTGATACATAAGAGACAGGCCTCTTCCAATATTAGTTCAGCTTTTCTTAGCATATTTTTGTAACATCTTCACCTGATGATAACCTTATAGGTGGAAATATGTAGTGAATGGTGTAAAACAGAACTGTTTTTGCAATAAAGGGAGTTGTGTTAACCTGAACTGTCTTCATAAAACTGACAACCTTACTTTCCCCTTTTAAATTTTAAAACATGCACCTTAAGTAGAACGTTTTATTGTTAGTATGCTGACACTAAAAAGCAAAATATTCATATTATAAATTCCAGATGTCAATGGAACTCGTAAAATCACTCTGTCAGGAACAGGAAATTCATTGAATGGTTATGAAATACAAATCTTTCCAACGTCCAGACAGACTAATATGACCTTCAAATGGGTTATTTTTCATTCTTACATAACAGCTAAAAAAACTGTGGCTTTTTGTAACAGATGTTAGTGATACTGTTAACAATGACAGAGAATACATGTATTCAAATGCCTGAGCATGCCATCAAAATTTACTATAACAGAATGCATTATACTACGGAATTCTTTTTCCATTCTATTCACATATTACAAGGTTGGTCACTAGCTGGGTTCCTAACAGAGCCAACAGTATCTAGATTATGATGACATACATAAAATTCAACACACAGACGATGTATCACATTAGTCATGATCTGATCAATCCCTTACAGGCCAACCTGCCGCCTCGTACCTCATGGACCTGTACTTTATGTAACTCAATATGTAGGTACCGTATATTCTTGAATCTAATCCGCACCCTTTTTACAGTTTCAGATGGCTATAAAATCAAATATGGATTTGGATCACATGTGGATTAGATTCGCGGTCGAGAGCTGGATTTTGGAAAAATGAGAGCCGCTGTACAAGCCGTAAGAACAATGCAATAATTTATTATTTTATTTATTATTTATAATATTATATAGGAACAGGAAACATGCCTAACCCTTCATGAACATGATGATGATTATAATATTATATAATACTTATAATTTATTAATCATCAGACTCGCCGTCATCTCTCATAACTGAATTGTTATCAGTCACCCAGTCACTACTTCACACATGGCGCGTTAGTCGGATAACGGTTAAAGCACTGGTAACATCCAATATTATTCAATCAGTCTGGCAAGGAGCGGTTGAAGGAAAGGTGCGGATTAGAACCACGAACCAATTTTTTTTTTTTCGTTTAAGAAATCGGCAATAACTAGTGCGGATTAGATTCGAGAATATATGGTAATTTCCCAACAACACTTAAACTTGTTTCCTTTTAAAATTATACTAAACTTGTCACCTATTACCCCATTATTTTCTTCATGTACTATTGAGAGAGCAAGACAATTAACAAAACACTACTGTGCAATCCAGCATGAAAAAGTATTCTTCATTAGTCCATACAATATCTGAAGCATAAATAATGATTCATTCAGGTTCTATGAAACACTCAGACATACCTGTAAATTATCCACATAGGATATACACCAAGACGTGTTGTAATCCACAGCAATGTAAATATCACAAACAATACGTCACATACCCTCTGGTAATTTGAGTACTTCGCCATTTTGGCTGCCTATAAGAAAGTAAAAATAAGTTCTTAATATTGTGAGAGAAGTGTACAGTTCTGTTGCTTAACCCTGAACAACCTAGTCCACTTCTGCTTTCTTATAACACTGAAAACTGTGTAACACAGTAAACTTTATTACTACAACAGCAAATCTCATAAACATCAAAACATTCAGCAATTACCTCTACTTTGACAAATAAATCACAGATTCTGAAAGTAACCTATTAATCCCTTCTAGTGCAAACAAAAGAGAATTTACTGTAAAATCTACATTCTAATGGTCTTGTTAGTAAAGTAATACACCATCATCAGAGCCCTACGGAGTTAAATCTTTTCAATAAATTTTGGGTATCCATTACAGCACCTACTGCATACAAACTGATAAGTATGATCTTCAATGTGACAAACGCATTAATTTTAGCTCAATGAATGAGAAATTCCTTCTGTAAGCAAATAAGAATTTGTGATCCATCAGTGTTCTAGGCATTGCATTATTTCTTTCCTTAATTACCAAATACATTAAAAATAACAGAACAATTTAGCCCACTGGAAACTATTTGTATTAAAATCAGTGAACATTCAAACTAGCATGGAAATAACTTCACGCCTTTAAGACAACCTTAATCTTTGTACATCCTACTGTGCTATATCTTGAGAATTAAAATCTGGATTTTCTGAACACTGAACACATTAATACTTCTGCTACATGACATTCACATTTTTCTCTGTTACTAGTCTTGCACACGTTCAGTTATTCTAGCAACCTTTTCATAGTCATCAATGAACAGTACATGCCTGTTTGTAGCTTCCAGATGTAAATTCATGCACTCAAGGATAAATTCTGCAAATTCTGAAAAATATGTCACATGTACCATATTTTTCAATAATGGTGGACAGTTATGGAGCAACAGATAAGCAGTGTAATACAAAGACGCAAGCATCTGAAATAGGTATTTACGAATTCACAGACAAATGTCAAACACATGCAGCTTACCTCAAGGAAAATGTCAGCACAATCATGAATCAGAAGCACCAGTGTTCCAATGCGATGGAGGTTGCACACCCATGAGAATGCCATAAGGCATATTGTGGCTATATGATGTACAAACATCTGCCAGAAATCCTTCCGCTTAACATCAAAGAATTGTGATACGGTCAATGACCAATAAAATGCCAGTGAGAACATGTAATACCACCAGCAGTCTGAAGTGATGCTCTAGTTCAGACAAAATAAAAAATGTCAAGAAAATTTATATAATACAGAACTGTTCTTATTCTTTATATAACTACATTTATCAGTGCATTCCTCTTTTCCACACTGAAATTATCAACATGATGTCATAAGTAACACATGCATGTTTGTACAACCATTGTTGCAGTAGAAAAGCAGTATCATGACATGCACTGTATATAAGATATGACATTTCTGTACCTGTACTGAATTTCTAAAGCTTAATGAGTACTTTGATATAATTGTGTCACCATCTGTGGCACTATTTTAAGTATTATTAAAATACAGAATATGTCAGCACTTTCTGCTGCAGACTCATAACACATACAAAAAAATGGACCTCCTGTCTGCTGTTTGAGGCTCAACACCAACAAAATGAATTAGGTAAAACTATAATCAACTGATCAAACAACAGCCCCTTTACTGGAATAGCAGGAGCTATAGCAGCAGTACCACATCACGAACCCAGAAATGATACAAATTCATTGAACTTTAAAATGTTACATACCAAAAGGATTAAGTTTCCTTGTGTTGTATCACTAATACCAGAAGCATGAAAATGGATATGTCCAACACACATACCACATATCCAGTAAATATTATGGAACCAAAAGCCTTATCACTTGTTTGAACATACTGTAGTAACATTGCATTTTCAATATATATCAGAAACATAATAGAATTTCAACTCAAATTTGAAGTTAAATTTCATACTTCACTTAATGGTGAAATCAAAATGAATAATTGTGACACACATATTCAGGTTTTATCAACTGCATGAAAATAGAGTAACTGTCATATCAGGAACAAATAAAATGCTGGCCCTCAAACACACTAATGGCACAATTTCTACTAGCAGACTTTCCACTGACTGGCCAGTAACCATTGAGTAGAAATCTTAATCACTTTCAAAGTAACAGGCCTACTTCAGAAAGGTAGCACAGCTCAATGATGTACAATATAGGAGCTTAACACACAGTTTACCAAATAGACTGGTGCTGTGGTAAGGCTACAGCTGTATTCCAGAAATTCCTGGTTCCAGTATGAGCCTGATCAGCTGTTCCAAGGTTTGTCACAGTTTTCCTTAGTCACTCCAAGCCATGACAGTCCAAATCCCGATTCATGAGTCACCCTATCATACAACACTACAAAGTCTTCACTTACTGACAGCACAAAAAAAAAAAAAAAAAAAAAAAAAAAAAAAAAAAAAAGAGAAAGTTCAAAGTATGTTTATAACCTGTCTCCATAAAATTTTTATGGTGAAGGCTCACCGGTTATAACCACCAAACAAAAAGTGAAACAAGATTTTGCACTACCAGTATGTTACATGAAGTTCTGAAAAATACCTCAAAGAAATCTACATAGTTTTTGAGATACATATCAATGCCAAGTTTCACAATTCTACATTAAGCAGCAATAGTGTAACCTCCACATCAGTCACAAGTATGCACATTCACCATCTTGATATCATCAACAACATGAAATTTAAACAATACGAACAAGGAGAGGCCTATAGTGGCATGTTTACATCATGTTTCTTGGACATGTTTCCTTTCAGAAGAAGGACAGTAGGCTAAACCACATTTGAACTGCTACTACATCAACAAAAAATTTCAAAAAGAACATGGAAACAATATAACAAATTCTGACATGAACTAGCTACATATGATCATTCCATCACATCTCTGCAGCAAGGTCTGCCTATGAGACAAAAGATTCACCAGCAACAATAAATTCCACATATTGTGTAATTCCAAAACATTTTTAAAAAGTAGGTCATTATCACATGACAGCAAAGCTGGAACTATCAGGACTCATGATCTCTTATACCAGACATCACTGAAATGTGTTTCATGAGGCAGACAGCAGATTTCAGCCTTTGTAAACAAGAAGAAATAAAACAATGCAAACACCATCATGAACTTCACAAACACCAGATTTTTATACAGCACTGCAGAGGCAATTATAAAACAAGTGTTGAAAGTATATGCACTTATATGAATAAAAAAAATCCTCATAAATATTAACCCATGAAGAGAAAACACTCAGAAAATACCCTCTAAATAAGGCATAAAAATTAAGATTTACAAGAAAGGACATCTTGGCCTAAAATGCAAAGGGTAGGAAGAATGTTGCCACCCAAGGTGGTGGTAGTGGTGGTGGTAGAGGAAAACACAGGGGGGTCATTCCATGACAAGTGAACCAATGAAAAAACCCGACCAACTCTGATTTTATTCATACTTGGTAGACTTGAAGTACCACGGGAGGTATGAAAAACTGCAAATTTTCATAATTTTATATGTTGTAGTTTTTCACTTATAGCCCTGTGAAATACGAAGAAATGCATCATTTTTCGCATACATGCAATTGTGAAAACACTCATAAATCAAGTTGTAATTGACACAGAAGGGTGTGATAAGCACGAAATTGAAGCTTTTGTTAAGAGCTTTAATTTGAAATGTCTAAAGACCAATTTTCGTAAATTTTCCATTTCAAGGTCATTCAAAATATTTTTGAAATTTGAATTTTTAAAAAACCTACCTTTTTAAAATTTTGAAAAAAAAAATCACCAAAA
>Ga0209629_10004314_pt1 | contig 10483 bp, 8 predicted proteins | sample TergutCu122P5_FD_187286 | JGI IMG/M metagenome (GOLD analysis project Ga0209629, IMG submission 187286) | Cubitermes ugandensis P5 segment gut microbial communities from Kakamega Forest, Kenya - Cu122 P5 (SPAdes) (version 2) | ecosystem: Host-associated > Arthropoda: Insects > Digestive system >... | reverse complement strand
CAATCCTCACGAAACCGATTGCCGAAAATTTAGGCGACGGGAACGACGAAAAATATGGCGCCGACCCTGTCAAGATTACCGATATCTGGGTTGGCGACGGTTTCCTGAATATCGTGTTTGATTTTGATTACGGAGGAAATGCAGTCCATTACATTAATTTAATACCGCGCAACGACGCGGATACGCCTTACTCTTTTGAATTTCGCCATAATGCTTATAATGACGACAAACGGTATCGCAGAAGCGCCATCGTCGCTTTCGACCTGTCTTCGATCAAGACAGAGGGTGAAGTGGAATTAGCGATTAACGTGCAAACATTTGATGGAGAGAAAGTTTATAAAGTAAAATTTGATTCGTCAAATCCGACACTCAAAACTTTCGCTCAAAACAAGTCTTACAAAAAGGATAAATTTATCAAAACAAGATAACTGGTTTGTTCATAATTATATATTAGAAAAAAACCGAAGCCCCATTCACAAGGCTTCGGTTCTTTTTATCCCCCTGATAATTTTGAAGGGGGATCGGAGACTAATTTCAATTTAAGGTTTTATCTAATCTAAAATCTTGATTTTGATATTTCTAAACCACACATCATTGCCATGATCCTGGAAACCGATGTATCCTTCGTGAGCTTCTCCTCCAAGCTGTGTCAAAAAGCCGTAAGCAAGCGGGAAATCGCCGCCCTTCTTGAATTTGCCGCTATTGATCAGTTCTTCCCATTTCGGAGTCCACAGATGATATTCAACCACCGTCTTGCCGTTTTGTTTGTGGAAAACTGACCCTTGGTAAACTGTGATGGATGCTGTATTCCATTGACCAAAAGGCTTGGTGTTTTGAGGATTAGCCGGAATCATATCATACAGTGAACCTGCCTTACGATTTCCATTTTCTCCTTGCTGCGCATCGGGATGATTTTCATTATCCAAAATCTGAAATTCCGGAGCCGAGATATAAATCGGTTCTCCCTTGACTTCACGTGCCAAAATGAAAACGCCGGAATTAGCGCCTTTGGAAGCTTTCCATTCAAAACTCAATTCAAAATTTTTGAACTTATGGGCGAAAATGAGGTCTCCACCGTTGTTTGATTGTGCTTCACCTGCCCCTTTACCAGTGATTTTCAATGTTTTATTATCTATCGACCATAGACCGGGCACGGTATCCTTATCGTAGCCTCTCCAGCCTTTCAACGAAGTACCATCGAACAAAGATATAATACCGTTTTTGTCTTTAGGAAATTCGTCTAAATTCACTTGAGGCTTATCAATCAATACATAAGACAATGTTGAATCTACTTGAATCAATTTTTCATAGGGACCTTCAGCAACTAATTTCGGGTCAACCGGCTTTACCTCAACAACTGGTGGTTCTGCCGGTTTCTTCTGGACACATGCAACAACTATACATACTGCTGCAATAATTGCTAAAAAATAACTAAATCTCTTCATACGCAATCAATTATGGCATTGCCGGGAGGCTCCATCCTTCGCGGTAATTATGTTTAACTAATTCTGCTGCAAATGCCTGCGCATTTTCAGGTTCTGTCCATGTCTTATCGAACTTGGGATCGCCGTCGATAATCGTAAATCCGTCTTTGATAACGGTTTTGATTTTCTCGTCAGCGCCAATATTCGTAAATTTCATGTTTGGACCATCCCAATCCAATATTTTGTTCAAACCTTGGAGGCGAACAGCCAATACACCCATCACAACCATTTCGTTGAATGGACCGGCTTCGCTGAAATCTGATTTGGTCGGAACGCGATTTGCCGGGCTTTCTTTACATGCACGTACCCAATCCATCTCGTGACCGCCATTCATGGCTTTTGGTACGCGACGTTGTGTTTGAGGCACATTCGGTACACGGCCTGACAATAACCACGGTTCGGCTGAATAGCATCCGCAAAGCAACGTGTCTTTCGTTCCGTGGAAGATGGTCAAACCTCCGCCTGAACCCATCAATTCTCTTCCTTGCGGGAATCCTGCAGGACGGTTAGGCATCATACCACCGTCGTACCAGTGAATTTCCACTTCAGGGAAAGCTACCTTCGGCATGTTTTCACGAGCCGGATAAATCAATTTCACATGTTGTGCATGAGGAGCGCAACGTTCAAGCAACAGTGTTGACGAAGCTTCTGCCGAAATCGGATATTGCAGTTTCAACGCTTTGAAAGCGCTGTGCATGATATGACAAGCCATATCTCCGAGTGCGCCTGTCCCGTAAGGCCACCAGCCACGCCAGTTCCACGGATGATAAATCGCATTGTAAGGATACAGCTTAGCCGGACCGGTAAACAAATCCCAATTCAATGTCTTTGGAATTTTATCGGCTTTATCCGGAACATTCAAGCCTTGCAGCCAAATCGGACGGTTTGTAGCACATTCCACTTTCTTGACTTCGCCAATTTCACCGTTCCATATCCACTCGCAAATCTTGTCAACGCCTTCGCCTGAAGCTCCCTGGTTACCCATTTGTGTGGCAACTTTGTATTTTGCAGCGAGTTTCGTCAACAGACGTGATTCGTAAACAGTGTGGGTCAACGGTTTTTGTACATACACATGTTTGCCCATCGTAATTGCATTTGCAGCAATGATAGCGTGCGCGTGGTCGGCTGTGGCAACGATAACGGCGTCAATTTCTTTCCCCATTTCGTCATACATCACACGCCAGTCCCAATACTTTTTAGCTGTCGGGTTGGCGGCAAAATTGGCGGCGGCATATTTCCAGTCCACATCGCAGAGAGCGACAATATTTTCAGTAGGCTTTACATTTTTTAGATTGGTATTCCCCATACCGCCGATACCTACTACAGCAATGTTCAACTTGTCAGATGGAGCTTGATATCCATGACTTTTTCCTAAAATTGTGCTTGGAGCAACTGTGAATGCGGCTGCTGCAACTGCACCTTGTTGAAGAAATCTTCTTCTTGAAATTTGTGACATAATAAAAAAATTTGAATGAATAATTATTGTTAATGTTTAATATAAACAAAATACACTATGTAAATGAATTACGGCATTGCCGGTAAAGACCAGCCTGCGCGGTAAGTATGTTTGATTAATTCCTGCGAAAATGGTTTGGCATAGCGGACTTTCCGTTGCTGCCTTGCATTAGCATTTGCTTCTCCTACGACGACGCCTTCAGGGCCTTGCCATGGAATGGTATCGTCATCACTGATGTTCGTGAATTGCATATTGGGGCCATCCCATAGCAATATCTTACCCAACTCCTGGAGGCGAACGGCCAATACGCCCATGACAACCATCTCGTTGAATGCGCCGGATTCGCCAAAGTATGAAGCCGTTTGAACGCGATTTTCAGGACTTTCTTTGCAGGCACGCACCCAGTCGGAAGTGTGAGCGTCAACCTTGAGGCCTTCCGGAGCCAGTATCTCACGTTGTGTGGCCGGTGATTTGGGGGTTCTGCCGGATAACAGCCATGGATCGCGACCATAGCAGCCACAGATCAGCGTATCTTTGGTGCCATGGAAAACTACGGGGCCTTCAAGCCCTCTGTCCCACCGTTTATCATCTGTCCATCCCTTCGGATAGTCCGGAAGGATTCCGCCATCGCTCCATGTCACTTCTACCTCCGGATATTTTACCTTTTTAGTATCGAACGCAGTACGTGCCGGAAAGACCATCTTGACTTTCTGGGCTACGGGAGCGCTGTCGGGAAGCAGCTTGGTCGAAGAACCGTAAACCCTTGTCGGATAGCCCAATTTCAATCCTTTGAATACAGGGTGCATGATATGGCAAGCCATATCGCCAAGTGCGCCTGTACCGAATGCCCACCATCCGCGCCAGTTCCACGGGTGATACGTCTCGTGATACGGAATCATCTTCGCCGGGCCGATAAACAGATCCCAGTTCAGCGTGTCGGGCACCCATTGTCCCTGTGTCGGAGCCGTCAAGCCTTGCGGCCAGATCGGACGGTTCGTTGCACATTCTACTTTGGTCACTTCGCCGATTTGTCCGTCAGCAATCCAGTCGCATATCTGACGTACGCCCGGCGCCGAACTGCCCTGATTGCCCATCTGCGTAGCAACCTTGTACTTGGCTGACAACTTACTGAGCAGACGCGACTCATAAACCGAATGGGTCAGCGGTTTCTCGCAATAGACATGCTTGCCTAACACCATCGCTGTCGAAGCAACAATGGCATGTGTATGGTCAGCTGTGCCAACTACCACAGCATCAATCGATTTACCCATCTCATCGAGCATCTTGCGAAAATCCCAATATTTTTTGGCTTTGGGGAAACGTTCGAACTGAGGCGCGGCCTTATTCCAGTCCACATCGCACAGTGCGACAATATTTTCGCCTAACGCGTCGAGATGGCCGAGTATGGAGTTAGCCCGTCCGCCGGGACCCACAATGGCCACATTTAACTTGTCGGATGGAGCCTGAACCCCATGGCTTTTCCCTAATACACTGTTAGGGACAATCGTAAGCGCCGCAGCAGCTACACCTTGCTGAAGAAACAACCTTCTTGAAATAGTTGACATAGTATTATCAATTAGTAAATGAATATGTATAAATTTTCGCAAATGTAGTAATTTTGAATCAGAAAGAAAAAATATCAGCCTAAATTTTAATAAAAAAAATTAAAAGTCAATAACTAATATCGCCGGCAAGCGATCATTTTCAATGAAGATGAAACAGTGAAATTCAATATATAATATTGATTATCTGTATGTTGAATATGCAAAGATGAAGTGTTTATATGACAGTTTTTCTTTGGAATCCTGTCTAAGAAAATGTTGGACAGGACAGGCGATTTCTTTGTTTTTTTCGAGAAAAATCGTATCTTTGTAGCCTGAATTGAAGAAAAGATGTTTTTGTCCGAATTAACTGCAATTTCACCCATAGATGGACGATATCGGAATAAAGTAGAAGCGTTGGACGCTTTCTTTTCCGAATTTGCCCTGATCAAGTATCGGGTGAAAGTTGAAATAGATTATTTCAATATGCTCTGCGGTTATTTACCTCAGCTTAAAGCGTTGAATACGAATGACAATAAACATAAACTGCAACAGGTTTACCTGAATTTTTCATTGAAGGACGCCCTCCGCATCAAAGCAATTGAAAAGACAATCAATCACGATGTGAAAGCTGTTGAATATTTTCTCAAAGAACAATTCGATCAATTCTTATGGCAAGATTATAAGGAGTTTATACATTTTGCCCTCACCTCGCAAGACATCAATAATACGGCTTTGCCGCTCGCATTGAAAGAGGCTTTGGAAAAAGTATACTACCCCGGTTTACAAGCTGTCATTGACTGCTTAAAGGGATATGCTGAAGCCTGGAAAGAAGTCCCTATGTTAGCCAAAACGCATGGGCAGCCGGCTACGCCTACCCGAATGGGGAAAGAGATGAAAGTATTTGTTTATCGTCTTGAAAATCAATTGATTTTGTTAAAACAAGTTCCAATGTCCGCCAAATTTGGAGGAGCGACAGGCAACTTCAATGCCCATCTCGTTGCTTATCCCCAGATCGACTGGCGAGCTTTCGGGAATCACTTTGTGAATCATGTATTGGGATTGAAGCGCGAAGAATGGACAACGCAAATCTCCAACTACGATAACCTGGCGGCTGTTTTTGATGGATTAAAAAGAATCAATACGGTCTTAATTGACTTATGTCGTGACATTTGGCAATATATTTCGATGGATTATTTCAAACTGAAATTCTCGGAAAAAGAAGTCGGATCGTCGGCAATGCCGCACAAAATCAATCCTATCGATTTTGAAAATGCAGAAGGAAACTTAGACGTCGCCAATGCACTCTTGACGCACCTCAGCATGAAACTGCCTGTCTCCCGCTTACAGAGAGACTTGACGGACTCAACCGTGCTGCGCAATATCGGAGTTCCTTTGGCGCATATTGAGATTGCCCTGCAAAGCATGGTGAAAGGGCTGGGGAAATTATTACTCAATAATAATATGTTGGAGAGAGATTTAGAAGCTCACTGGATCGTGATAGCAGAAGCCATCCAAACGATTTTGCGCAGAGAAGGCTATCCTCAACCCTACGAAACGTTGAAGAAACTGACCCGTACCAATGAAGAGATTACAGCTCAGTCGATTACGCAATTCATTGAATCGCTTCAACTCAGTCCGTCTGTCAAAAAAGAATTAAAAACAATAACACCTCATAATTATTTAGGAATCAATTAATTATTTAATCGCGAGATTAATATTGTATAACAATCAAATCAAAATTTCAAAATGAATGTAGAACAAAGAAATGATTATCAACCACCTACAGCAATGAATGAATCTGAAAATCAGGCGAGAAGGTTTAACTCGCAAGCGCAAAACCGGGAAAGAAAACCTGTCTATCGAGAACCCAGAGAAGGGAATGTTCAAGCGTATGATGCGTCAAAAAACGCAATAGGACGTCGTCCCCGTATCAAAGACAGTCAGCGAATTAACTATAACCGTCCGCCGGCATACAATTACCGTCAGGATGAAGGGAATCGCAATGTTAGCCAGCAACGTTATGTTGCTCCATCGGATCAGAGAGAGAAACGTCCTTATCAGGCGCACATGCCTCAACGCCCGCTCTATACGGAAAGGGTTAATGAAGAAGGAAACGTACGCGAAAAGCCAAAACCAATAAACCAACTGAATCATGCCGGCGCCAATAAGAAAGTATTCAAAAAACCGGCCGGCAAGAATGTACGCAATGGAGGCGACTTTAATCCGAACAAAAAATACAGTCGCCAGAAGCAATTGAAGTACAAAGAGTTACTGAGTGATCCAAACGAGCCGATCCGCCTCAACAAATTTTTAGCCAATGCAGGCGTTTGTTCGCGTCGCGAAGCCGACAATTACATCCAGGCCGGCGTGGTAAAGGTGAACGGCCAGGCAATCACTGAATTGGGAACAAAAATATCTCGCCTCGACACAGTCATGTTTCACGACCAGCCTGTGAAAATCGAAAGCAAGATTTATATCGTGTTGAATAAACCGAAAAACTGTGTGACGTCTACCGACGATCCACAGGAACGACTGACCGTCATGAAGTTAGTAAAAAATGCCTGCGATGAACGGATTTATCCGGTCGGGCGATTAGACCGCAACACAACAGGCGTCCTGTTACTGACCAACGATGGCAACCTGGCCGCAAAACTCACCCACCCAGCCTTCAAGAAGAAAAAAATCTACCATGTCTGGTTGGACAAAAATGTAGCCATCGAGGATATGGAAAGAATTGCGACCGGTATTGAGTTGGAAGATGGTGAAATTCATGCAGACGCCATCAGTTATGTCAAAGAAGATGACCAGCATCAGGTAGGAATTGAAATTCATTCCGGCCGTAACCGCGTCGTCCGCCGTATGTTTGAAACGCTTGGCTATCATGTCACTAAATTGGATCGCGTGTATTTTGCAGGACTGACAAAAAAGAATCTGCCGCGCGGGAAATGGCGCTACCTGAATGAAATGGAAGTTAATGCCCTTCGGATGGGATCATTTGAATGATGATGAAACGGACTAAGACAGTTAATGTAATAGAGGTTTGTACAGCAGGAGAAGTTCACAATGTGAAAGGCTGGGTGCGTACGCGCAGAGGCAGCAAGCAGGTGAATTTCATTGAATTAAACGATGGATCTACGGTTAAGAACCTGCAAATAGTCGTTGACGTGGAGCGTTTCGGTGAAGAATTTCTGAAACCCATCACCACCGGCGCATGTATCAGTGTTACCGGCACATTGTCACAATCGCAAGGGGCAGGACAAAGGGTTGAATTGCAAGCCGAAGAAATTCAAATCTATGGCACGGCAGATCCTGCCACCTACCCCCTGCAGAAAAAAGGACATTCGCTGGAGTTTCTGCGCGAGATCGCACATCTGCGTCCGAGAACAAACACGTTTGGCGCCATCTTTCGCATCCGCCATGAAATGGCAATTGCGATCCATTCCTTTTTTCATGACGAGGGTTTTTTCTATTTTCACACACCGATCATCACAGGTTCAGACTGTGAAGGAGCCGGACAGATGTTTCAGGTGACGACCCTGAACCTGCAAGACTTGAAAAAAGACGCAAACGGCGCCATCATTTACGATGACGACTTTTTTGGAAAACCGACCAGTCTGACTGTCTCGGGACAGTTGGAAGTCGAGTTGGCGGCGCTGGCTATGAGCGAAGTTTATACGTTTGGCCCTACGTTCAGGGCTGAAAATTCAAATACACCGCGCCACCTGGCTGAGTTTTGGATGATTGAACCGGAAATGGCATTTTATGACATCAACGATAACATGCAATTAGCCGAAGACTTTATCAAACACTGCGTGAAATATGCTTTGGTTCATTGCAAGAACGACATCCAATTCCTCAATGATATGTATGACAAGGGATTAATTGAACGGCTACACTTCGTCCTGTCTCAAAAATTCATCCGTTTATCCTATACTGAAGGGATCCAAATCCTGGAAACAGCGATTGCCAACGGAAAGAAATTTGAGTTCCCGATAAGCTGGGGCTTGGATTTGGCGGCTGAACATGAACGTTTCTTAGTCGAAGAGCATTTCAAATGTCCGGTTATCCTGACCGATTATCCAAAAGAAATCAAATCGTTCTATATGAAGCAGAACGACGACGGGAAGACTGTACGGGCTATGGATGTGCTGTTTCCAAAAATTGGCGAAATCATCGGAGGCTCTCAGCGTGAAGAAGACCTGGATAAACTGATCGCACGCGCCCGTGAAGTGGGAGTGCCGGAAAAAGATATCTGGTGGTATCTCGATACGCGCCGCTTCGGCACAGCGCCACATTCCGGTTTCGGACTTGGCTTTGAACGTTTGTTGCTGTTTGTCACCGGGATGGCCAATATTCGGGACGTAATCCCCTTCCCCCGCACACCGAATAATGCTGATTTTTAACTGCAAAACAGATTAAATATGAACAGAAAAAAATGGTTATTACCGGTTTTAATGACGTTGATGATATTCACTGCATCAACCATGTACGCCCAGCTTCACTTTGGTGTCAAAGGAGGAGTGAATGTTTCGACGGTAAAATTCAGTAAAGATATCATCGCATCGGAAAACATCACTGGATTTCATATCGGTCCGATGCTTGAATTTATGCCGGGACCCATCGGCATCGACGCCGCAGTCCTTTTTTCCCAGAAAGGATTCCATGACAAAGAAGCCAACGAAAACTTTAAGAGTAATTATATTGACGTCCCTGTCAACCTGAAAATGAAAATCGGGTTGCCGCTTGTGTCACCTTACGTTGCAGCAGGCCCTTACGTGAGTTTTCTTGTTGGAGGTGATAAAGAAAAATTTACTGTGGATTACGATGCTATTAAAGGTCAACTGAAAGCCAAAACTTTCGGAGCAGGTTTGAATTTTACAGTTGGAGCCGAGATTGCCAGCCGTTTACAGGCAGGTTTGACCTATAATTTGGGGCTGACCGACAATTACAGTGAATTTAACGTAAGCGATGCAAACGCATATCACGGCAAACCGCATACATGGATGCTTTTTGCAGCAGTATTATTCTGATTATTAATAGTATAAATGATGAAAAAAATCAAATGGTTTTGGACGGCTGTCATTGTGTTATTGTTTTTTACGACATCAGCGGCAACCGCGCAATTTCGCTTTGGCGTCAAGGCAGGCGCTAATATGACGGCTGTGAAGTTCGACAATAAGTTTTTTCGATCGGATAATTTCATCGGTTTTCATGTCGGCCCCATGGTTGAATATATGCCACAATTAGGGATCGGCGCTGATGCAGCCATTCTTTTTACACAGAAAGGGTTTCAGGCTGATGATAAAAATGTTAAGATTCAATACATTGAAGTGCCTGTCAATGTAAAAGGGAAGTGGTCACTATCCCGCAGCATTGCCCCTTTCGCGGCAGCAGGCCCCTATGTCGGTTTCCTCGTCGGCAATAAAGAGCAAAGCATCAATATTATTGCAAATCAGATATTTGAAAACAAAGGAACGATACAATCCAGCAGAGTCGCTGCCGGCGTCAACTTTTCAGCCGGCGTCGAAGTGAAGCGTAAAATTCAGGTTGGAGCGACGTATAACTGGGGCTTAACCAGAGATTTCAAGACATTTAACACAAAAAAGCCCGATGATACGATTGGAATCGGCAAACATCGTACCTGGGTCGTCTCAGTAGCTTTACTGTTCTAAAAAAGATAGAGACGCGGCCTTGCCGCGTCTCTATCTTTTTATACAAGCGAGCAAAACAGATTTTCTTACTCTCTTAATTTTTAATTCTTAATTGAAAAAGTTAGAACCGAAAATCCAACCCTATTCCAAATGCCTTATTTGTACGGGCAAAAATATCTTTGGTTGCGTATGGGGTTATTGAAGAAGAATAAAGTGGATTAGGTCTATCCTTTGTCCAATCACTATAATTGGTAAACAAATACCCCACATTGATACGCACCGATTCCGAAAGATTGACTGCTCCACCAAATCCTACCGAATAAGAATTGAGCGAAAAACTCATATCCG
>Ga0209629_10004313_pt1 | contig 10483 bp, 5 predicted proteins | sample TergutCu122P5_FD_187286 | JGI IMG/M metagenome (GOLD analysis project Ga0209629, IMG submission 187286) | Cubitermes ugandensis P5 segment gut microbial communities from Kakamega Forest, Kenya - Cu122 P5 (SPAdes) (version 2) | ecosystem: Host-associated > Arthropoda: Insects > Digestive system >... | reverse complement strand
AGCAGAAGAAACTGAGTAGCACCGGGCAGGAGAGCGTGGTAGATATAATTTAACATTATTTCCTTGTGTTTGTTATGTGAGCAGAAGAAACTGAGTAGCACCGGGCAGGACAGCGGGGTAGATATAATTTAACATTATTTCCTTGTGTTTGTTATGTGAGCAGGAGAAACTGAGTAGCACCGGGCAGGAGAGCGGGGTAGATATAATTTAACATTATTTCCTTGTGTTTGTTATGTGAGCAGAAGAAACTGAGTAGCACCGGGCAGGAGAGCGTGGTATATATAATTTAACATTATTTCCTTGTGTTTGTTATGTGAGCAGAAGAAACTGAGTAGCACCGGGCAGGAGAGCGTGGTAGATATAATTTAACATTATTTCCTTGTGTTTGTTATGTGAGCAGAAGAAACTGAGTAGCGCCGAACAGGAGAGCGGGGTAGATTCCATCAACAATTCCGAAACCGACTTCGAGCCCACCGCATTTTATAAGACAGCGATTTTTCCTGAGAATTAAGTCAGTACTGCTGAAGCTTCTTAACCTTGCTGTCTTTAGTTCTAATACCGTAGAACAAAATTCAGAAGTAGTCTCATTTGGAAGCAGGTCCTACTGCTGTGGATGACCGGTTAGAGAACACCTGGAAATTTATCGGGATATTCTCATTTCCTCCTCAAACATGACACATCCCTGTACTTCAGAACTTCCTTAACATCCTCCGTCCTCCTACGTATTATCATTATCATAGTGCATTAAAAGAAGATTTTAGAGCTGGATATCCCTGAGCTAGACAACGGTTTTGCCCGCTCCACGCAGGAAATCGAACCGGCTGAATTCTTACCACCTTTCTTCCGCTCCTCTCTTTGACTTTCCTCTCACGCTACGGTTATAAGAAGACAATGAGCCGTAAGGAGAAAAATATATTTTTCATCGAAATATAACATTCCTACACGAAATCAATTCCATTGAAAACGGCAGCGTCGCTCTGCAATTATATTAACTTCTATTCACTTGCGTTCCTAGTCCTTGAGTAATCTTTCACCATTTTTACAAGGACTTTGTTAACAGATCTATTCACACAAGATGCCCTAAGATCCATAAACTTCTACAATGACAAAGCAGTTTCATCCCATTCAAAGTTCGTTAAGCTAGTTGAAAAAATCGGCACACGGTTCTTTGCAGAACGTTGCTCCTTGACTTATTAGGTTGATAGCCTTTGTTTTTATTTAGATTTGTAAAGCTCTAGACAGACAGTGTCCGGTACGAAATTACTATAACCACAATGCTAGTCTTTTGCACTTTGAAAAGTTTAGGGAAAATGTTAGAGGATTTAATTTGATGGGGGGAATGAAGGGCATTTCTTGGTGGGTGAGGGGTTCCTGTTAAATTCGCAAGAGCTGACATTCCGTGGAACATATTCCGTCCAAAGAAGCCGACAGTTTATCAGCCGATCAAGATAGTCGCCCCTCTCATGGAATCCAGTGGTGAACGGCCACGTTCAGAACAGCCCGTCAGTCTTACTTATCCTAGAACATAAGAATCTAGCGGTGAACGGCCACGTTCAAAAACCCGTATTTCTTCCTTATCCTAGGACATAGGAATCCAGTCCAAAACCTCCCATCTCGTTTAGTTGAGGTCCTTTTTTTATATCCTCTCATCTATGCCAAGCTCTAATAGTCGATAACTTCCCTTGTATTTTCAAATAAATTATATTTGCGTTTCAGATTTTTCTAATATTTGTGCAGTCCCTAAACATTTTCGTCCTCTTTAATTCGACCATACCAGTAATATCTTGAGGGGAGTAAAAACTAAAAATCTCATCATAAAACAATGTAATATACCACCCTGCTACTTGCTCTTATTGGGTCTAGTATGAGAACCATCTCATACACCGTGAAACTAAGTTTCACCCTCAAAGTAGGAGACCGAGATTCAAAAACCGTAAAACTTAAGTAGCGATCAATTTGTTACTAATATAAAATTGAAATATATTCCACTTGTATATTCTTTCAGTCCGGGAACATTCGGTTTTGAGGCAGGCTAACATGATTGCAGTCTTTTAAGATTCTGTACCGTCCCTGCAGAAAGTTACAGAATGCTGTCTCACACTAACATAGGACTGCTTACTTTCATATCCTTAACAATTCAGTATTCACTAATGCAACACTACAGGGCCTATATACAGAACTACTAATAATATCGTTAAGCAAATCGTAAACAAAATTTGTAATTAATGGAAATATTATAATTCTAATGGACATAATTTAATTCCGGAGCCTACGCCTTTAAATGGAAGGCAGAAAGACAAAAGCTTTTAAAACGTATTGTAGCAAGAATTTACCAAATTTAATCTATTTTCAGTCTATTCCTAGAAGTAATTTTGATTTATTGTTTCATCCACAATTACTTAGCTCCGCCATTTTGAGAAAGTTAATACGTCTTTCCTGTGTTTAACAGTCCACAGAACACTGTGAATTTGTCCTCTTTGTTCGTGAAGAGTCAGGAATTTCGAACAATCGGTTACTTGCCTCTGTTTTACTCTAGTAAGCTTGAGGAGTGGGAAAATAATTCTTTTAGTTGTAGTATTGTTTCGAAACTTGCAACTCTACCACACCTCGAAATACCCTGTAATCGGACCTACCAAGTTCTGAAAATGTTGTATATGTGGTCGAAAACAACGTCGATATGCATTGTCTGACCGGCGTCTTTGATCGGTGTTCAAACCGAACGAAACATTTGTTCAGAAGGCAGTCGTATCCATTTTATGATCAAACGTATTGTCAAGGCCCCAGAGTGGTTTTAACTCTGTCGCCCATGACCTTCGCTAGACGTGTACCTACCTGCAGGTTGTGGAACATTACGTGGGTGGATGCTGCGAGTTGTAGACCTTCTTGGCATTCCCTACTGTTATTGGCCAGTTTTACAGGAGGCAGTAAACCAATTAGCGACATCCTTACATCTCTACCTAGACAGCTATAAATGTGCAGAGTGACAATGCAAATTCGCGATCAGTGGCAGTGGTACAGTCATATTAACAGAGTATGGACTTCGTAAACTTTGTTGTTGCAGAATACAAGACCAGTACTGGCGAATTACATAAATCACATAATCACTCAGTAATTAACTCCACGAAACAGAATCCTTCCTGAGAAGCTAACAGGTCTTCATCAAGTCAAGAAATTCTCCGCAAATTTGATTTAGTTTTGACCGTGCATCGTCGTTAATATGTGGAAATAGAATGCCAACTAGATGCAACAGAGATTGCATCTAGTTGGCATTTTATTTCCACATATTAAATTCTCCGCAGTTTATGGAACCGTAAGCTTTACTACCGCATTCACACAAGCCTGCTACATGACCTTATCCTGAGCCAGACAAAACCAGTCAAAGCCACTCCGCCGTCCTATTTCTTGAAGATCCATTTTAATATTGTGTTCCCATCTGTGCGTAGTCTTCCAAGTGTTCTCTTTCCCTCAGGTCTCGTCAACAAAACATTGTACACACCTTCCCCGTCTCCCGTATGTGCCACACGCCCTTCTTTATTCATTTTAATTTCGCAATATGATAAATGCAACGTTTCAACGAGCCCTATTACCTACCACAATATGAAGAAATTTAGCGGGTTGTAAGCATAGCTCCAGACATTCTTAACTTTGGTCTTATATGGAGACAAATGGCCTTATAACTTTTGGTTAGGCAGCGATGGTTCAAGAGCCGATCTCAACTCTGGAGGAAAGAGAAAAAGTTCTACTTATGCCGGGAATCGAAGGTCAATTCTCCGATCATCCATTTCATAGTTAAGTCAGTATGGAGCCTCAGAAAAGAACCCATTCTTTTGCTGAGTCCGTAAATTTGTCACTGTACTGACAAGAGACCACTGTCTCCAGCCACTCGAAATCTTCAAAATCACTTAATCGAATATCGTTTTTAACATTACCCTCTCACCTGTAGACCCATCTAAATATCTAAGTAATCTCCTCCTGTGAAGTTTTCCATCTGTAATTCTATTTTGGGCATAAAATCCTGCAATTTCTTTCCTATTGACTGAATTACTTCATACATTAATACAGGCTTATGGAGAGCTGCATATCTGGTGCAGTGCCTTGTATCATTATTGCTACGAAAGTAAAAAAATTGCGCAACAAAGCCAGTCATTCTTGATGGAGCATTATTCATGTTGTGGGTTTATATGACTATGAAATTGAGGGATAGAAGGTGGAATGCAGAAAATTACGTGAATAGAATCTTCATAATTAACGCTCGCAAAAGCGGGATTATATAGAGGGTAGTGTAAAAGTTAAATATAGTATTCGTGGGGAAATAAGTAGAATACATGATGTCATTTTGAAAGTATAATAGAAAGTACCCTATATTTTGAGACAATAAGTATAAGGACAGTTGATTCGCATTTGTCGACTGTAAGGGACAGGCCTACATTGTGCAGAAACGATGTAATCACTTCCTAAATCGCATAATATCAAGATTCTGCCTCGCCACCAGTATAATATATATATTTATTTGTGTGTGTGTGTGTGTAAATATATATATATATATATATATATATATATATATATATATATATATATACATACACACACGTATAGTGTGTGAGCCTATATACATAATATTTATATAATTTATACATATATATATATATATACACACTCTCACACACAAACATAACACACATACGTAGAGCAAACTATATTTAGAGAAGCATGAATATTTCTGACATGGACAACAGAAAGTAGTTATCCCTTGATTTGGGGTACACGAGGCCGCAATTTCTAGAGAAACGCTATTGGTTGCGTTTTCACGACAGTGGCCCTGCTCAATCTGCCATGATAATGAAGTGCTTTCCCGATGTAGCGTGGCGGGGTGGAGAAAAGCCACACATCTTACTTACTTGTTACCTCAACAGCCAACATTTTTGCATTCCTTAAAGTGCAAACTAACCTCAAAGCAAAAAGGTTCTAGGACGTCGAAGACATCAAGAAGAACGTAACTGTCCAGTGAAGTACGGTTCGCTGGACGCCTTCGAGGACTATTGTTCAAATTCAGAAAGATGTATGACGGGTGTTATATTCAAGGGGGTTAAAAATACTCCTCTTATTTATTTCGTACGTATTCTTGCAGACCGAGTCCCGGAACCTTGAGCCCGGTTAGTGTAATCGGTGTAACGATTGGCTACAGGCTGGACGGTCCGGGGATCGAATCCCGGTAGGGGCGAGATTTTCTGAACCTGCCCAGGTCGGCCCTGGGACCAACCCAGCCCCATATGGGATACCGGGTCTTTGCCGGGGGTAAAGCGGCCGGGGCGTGTCGTTGACCACCCACCCCCATCTCTCACTGAGGTGCAAGGAAAAATATATTTATACCTCTGCCCTCCGTCTGAGACTTCACGTTCTGTTCTAGGATGAAATACGCCATTCACCCGGGACCTTATCCTTTGACTTCTCAATGACGCTAAGTCAGATTCTTAGCATTTGTGTAGACTAGCCGAGGGGAAATACGGAAAATGTTCGGCAAGCCTGTTGGGACGAGATTACAACCCGCGTCCTCCGTGAAGAAAAGAGAGCTAAGAATTAGTGCCCGACTTCCAGTAACTGCTGCAGAGACATGATAACACTTGCAATTATCTTTTAGTAGTAACAGGCGTACTGTTTCTCACTAAACCCGATTAACAAGTGATACTTAGCTTTCTTACACACTGATCATAACAAATATAAGAGTCGTACACTTTGAGAGCAACGCTGTGGACGGCAGTTTGTTTTTATTACAGCGCAAGACATGAATTGGATCAGAAGGCGGTCTGAGTCTTTACGTATGTATGTTAGGAGGGGTACACGATATCCCCACTCTTGATAACAATTAGTAGCTAATTACTAGTCAGGATCTCCTAGATTTTTTTTTAGGAACACTGAAGACTTCTTCGCTGACAGGTGGCCAGTGGAAGAAGAGTAGAGCGACCTCCATCAAATGGTGCATTGTTCAACGCGTCAAAACGTCAAGAGACGGGCCCTTTATAAGTCGTCCCATGCGTGACTAAGCATGTCTATTGATGATACTCACAAAGAATATGACGGAACACGCTGCAGAGCCCATTATAATGTGTAGTTATACAATGAGTGCAGTCAGCAGTCAATCATAGAGAAGCGGCACTCAATGAACGGTAACGTGTCCCGTGCTCAATCAGTGTCATGCCATCATCAATCTACCCTGAAGTTATTGCAGTTTCCCTAGATGCTTCAAAAAATGGGGACTCTACGAGCGCGAAAATACAGAGGGGGGCAAATAATACTTTGTACTATGCATTGCAGAATTGTCCAAATATTATCTTTCGAGATATATTAGAGAACAAGGAATGACAACACTGGAGAATACTGACGCTTGTGGTAACGTTCATGCCGTTGCCATGAAGGCACATGGAGGAGAGGATTTATAGCTCCTTTTATTTTTGATCTTGGTAGTAGATAGAGATAAGTGGTCAGGTTCACGCTTCGGTCGTATTACTCTCTCCCCCACCGGTTGCGAGGCCGCGGAACCCATTGAATAGGAGGCTGGGTGCACTTCTGCTGGAGAATTCGGAGAAGAGAAAACGTCCTTGCCTCTTCGGCAATCAAAGCAGTGTAGTCACTATAGTTACTGCAATGCCCCGGCTGTATATTCGACAATAAGAAGAAAAACACGCCGGAATAAATATTTTCAAAATACGTCCTGAATTACCCGCCACTAACAAGAGGTTGAAGTCAGGTGACGTGTGCAACATTCTTAAGAAATATATAGTGCACACTGATTAACTAATATGAAAAGGCTGTGAAAGATATCAATGATATGGCACTTTAGAAACTTTCAATGTGCAGAATATGATTCAGATCGACAAAGTGGCGCCAGCACGCTGGTTAAAACACTCTACTAACTCGTCCAAAGCTACAACAACGAAAGAAATGGAGAAATCGTGTAATAACATGACGTGTGAAATGACAAACTAACGGAAATTTCAATTATAACTAACAGTTTTACAGTTCATCACGTACATCTGTATTCATTTCCGGAAGTCAATTTTCAGACGTAATTTCAAAGTTCATATTATCTTAATGGTGTTGTTTTCTAGGAAGTGACCACGCCTAGTATAGTATAGGTAGGTTTCACCCTTTCATAGGCCACGAAGGCCCTTAAGGAGAGCAGAATTATAGCTCTACTCTATTTTTGACCTCGGAACTAGAAGGGGTGAGGGGGTCAGCGTTACGCCCCGGCCGCAACTTACTCTCGGAAAAGACCCGGTAACCATTTTACAGGAGGCTGGGTGGGCTTCAGGGCCGGCCTGGACAGGTGCAGAAAATCTCGCCCCCACCGGGATTCGATCAGCGGACCGTCCAACCTAGTATGTTATAAATCTGCCAAAATTTATGAGAAACTTACTGCTTCAATTTTCGACCCCGAAGTTGGAGACAGTTGGTTCTTCCGGAACATTTTAAATTTCTACCAGACCTCACCAGACATGGCGTTACATTCCAGTACAGATCCAGCATCAAAGCTCATAAGCTATCATCATATTTGTAACTCTGATGGAACAGCACAATTAGGTAAAAGTCACCGCATAACATGCCATTAAGAAGTAGAAAGGGGGAGTATAAATACAGTATATATATTCTGAACCTTAGTGCTAGACGGGGTAGGGTGGTCAACGCCTCGCCCCGGCTTCTTTGCCTCCGGGAAGGAGTTCCAGTACCATCGTACAAGATGCTGTGTGGGCCCCATGGGCGGTCTGGATGGGTGTGGAGAAGAGAATACGTCATGCCCTCACCGGGGCTCGAACCACGATTTATACATACGTTTATGATCACCATTATACCTTCCGCATGCCTCGTTACACCTTTTTAATAGTTACTACTGGTAAATGGCTGGATATAGTGCAAAGGTCATGTTCTGTCAGCTTGTCCCACGTTATTGTAATGTTCCGTTGTGCCTCATTTGAGGTTGCACAGTGTTCGAAATTCTGTTCCTACTCGGCTTTAGAACACATTACCGTGAACAAGACTAATGTTACTGTATTGCAGTTGGTTAGGAGTGATTACAAGTATGGTAGAGCGTATGTGACTAGGCTACGGGCTGGGCGATCTGGGGTTCAAATTCCGGGAGAGGGAATCCTCTTTCACTCTCCCAAAACTTCTTGGGCGGCTCTAGAGTGCAATCAGCCCCTTAACCTGCTCCTTTTCGCGGATGGAGCGCCTGGGGCGTCACGTTGACCACTCGTCTCCATCAAACGCCGAGGTAAAGAGTGAGACGGGCTATACCGCCACCCAGCCTACGAGGTATATGCTGCATGGCGTGGACACGGCAGATTTATTTTTTATTGATATTTACGATGGACAAACTTATGTCCACTCTAAGACCCATAATTCCGTGGAACCTAAGATTTGAGAGAGAGTAGTATAGAAATCAAGATAGTCTGCATATCAGGCTTGGGTTGAGGCTGAACTCAGAAGATTCTGGGCAATTCATTAAGGGAAGACGCCGAAGATAAGTGATGCTTTGACTCACCGTGTATCCTAGCGCCCTTCCTTACCCATTGTTATGAAAGTGGGACATAGTAATAGAGACATTTGGCTTCCCAGTCCTGCACTCTGCGGCACAGCATTACATGAACGTCGACCGTGGTATTTGCATGAGACAGTCACCGCAATATCGGTGTTTCAAGGGAACGAAAACATTCCATATGGTTTTTAAATAGAAATTCTGAAATTTGCTGTAACATCACCCATAAGTACTAGCTGTAAATCTAACGGTATATGCATTAAAAGCACTGCTTCGTGGGAGCAAGCTATTGCTAGCAGAGCAACACGCCGGGCACGACTCTGAGCAAAGATAATAAGCACCACTTGCCTGCTGCAAGATGAGTAATGCGTCACATCACTTGCGCAGTTCGAAGTGGCAGAACTGACCACATTCGTGACCAGCTGCGTGCAGCAGCCTCGTGATAATGCATGTGAGCATGCTGGACTACTACAAGCGGTCAGTTGCAGATAACAGGATGATCATCTCCGTTATATGTGGATTAATTGCATTATCATATATCTCTGTGATCTAGTTTAGTCAATTTTTAAAGTTATTCTTTTAGAAAGTTAAACAAATTACTGCCATACTTACACCGGTACTGGGGTCTGTTTCTCCGGGGAGACAACGGCCGGGCCGTGAGGCTGACCACTTACCTCCAGCTACTGTCGAGGTTAAGAATGTCTGGTACTATTTCTCTCCGCCATACGCCTTTATGGTGTGGGCATGACCAATTTTTCCTTTGCGCTTTACCTACATCCATCCATAATTCTTAATCATAAACCACTGCTTCCTTCCATTTGTATTTACTACTCATTTTCTTCTCTGGAAAAACTGATTAATTTCAGCAGGATATGCATAGAAAATAATTAGGGAAAGTTTGCGATAGATTTCTCCCCGGTGTACACAATGAAGGCATACGGGGGAGTGAAGCTACACTTACATTCATTCTTAACCTTGGCACTGATATGAAAGTGGGTGGTCAGATTCACGTTCCGGTCGCTTTGCCTCGTAGAAATAATTCAACGGTACCGGATTAATAGGAAGCAGGGTGGTGCCAAGAGCCAGTTTGGACGATCTGGATTGCCCTGCTGGGAATCGAAAGAACGTCATTAGAATTGATGTGTAGACTTGCTATGTTTTGATTGTTCATTGATCACACATTGGAAGATACGAACGTGAAGATATTGGGGCTAGAAACGTAAGAAATGTTTAATTAAAGAAAATATATAATTATAATTAATATTAATAATTATTATTAGTTAATGTTAGAATTAATTATATTATTATTATTTCCCAGTTTCATCCAAAAATAATGAAACAACAATTAAAAAAACACGATGGAGAAAACTTTCCAGGCAAATTCAGGAGAACAGTAACTGTTCATTCCAACTACATTGGAATTCATGAATCATTTTGAATCGATTCCATAGGCCTCTAACCCGACACTGAGATACCAGTACTGTCGTAAAATGAACTGCAACAAATAAGAGAGAAGGTAAAAGTCTGTAGAAGTTACGCAAGTATTGAGCTTTCTTGTCACTTTTTCTTCATGAACTACGGAAAATTAAACTTAGCATGCTCTTCCTAAGCAGTCTAGATGTGACAGATTTATTCCGCATTTTCATCAGTGGTCTACTCAGTGTCTGTTGTAGTCTCTTTATGTTTATCCCATGTAGGCTATTTACTGTAATCAGACTTTTGACAGTCTTAAATTTTACTGACAATATTTGACAATATTTTCTGCGTTTCCCTAGCGATCATTTCTCCTAATGGCCAGTACAGATCTCAGAAACTTCACTGTATACTACGAGGGTTGGAACTTTAATAGTGGAAACTATTTATTTACAACTGATACAAAATAGATACATGTTTCGAAGTTTTACTGTCCTTCACTGTAGTCACCAGCATTGTGTACAACCCGTTGCCAGCGAT
>Ga0209629_10004312_pt1 | contig 10483 bp, 8 predicted proteins | sample TergutCu122P5_FD_187286 | JGI IMG/M metagenome (GOLD analysis project Ga0209629, IMG submission 187286) | Cubitermes ugandensis P5 segment gut microbial communities from Kakamega Forest, Kenya - Cu122 P5 (SPAdes) (version 2) | ecosystem: Host-associated > Arthropoda: Insects > Digestive system >... | reverse complement strand
AACCGTTAAAATTGACCGGATTGTTGCGGAAGCAAAATTAGACGCCCCTCCTTTGAACAATCAGACGGTGTTTATCGCGCAGGACGCATATGCGGATACCTTCGCCGAATTGTTGGCTCTTGGCGTAACCGCCGGCAGTATCCGCATAGTCCGGTACGCCGGCCCCGACGCGGCGCTGGAGGACGCGTTTATGAAAGACGGGGAGCCCATTGTCTATACTATGACCAAGGTAGGCACGATCAGCATCCACGAATCGCTGAATCATTGCGGCATACGAAACCGGGTGACGCATTTCATAACGCCGGCTCCTCTTAAAATGCTAAAGATGACGCATGATTATTGTTATCCCAGCGAGGGCCTTTGCAACGCGCTGGAAACGTATTGGTTATGGTTCGCCGACACCATTTACATCAATGATTATATAAGCAACAACTTAAATCAAAGAACGTTGTATGTTGCCACCGGCGTCAGAAACCCGCTGGAACAGATGCTGTCCTTCTTTTTTCACCGCTACAGCGCGGAATGCAGCCTCGGGCTCAGGGCCGCGGCGAATAAACCGGACGATATTTATCCCGAGATCGCGGCCTGCGTCCGAAGATGTCACGAGCAGGGCGATTGGTTCGCCAGCGAGCTTGAACCGAACCTGCGCGTAGATGTATACCGTTTTCCCTTTGCCCATTCAAAAGGTTATCAGATAATCGAAGAGAATAACGTGCGCCTGCTGATTATCAGGCTTGAGAATTTGAGCGGGGCATGGGAAAATGCCGTCCGCGAATGGCTTGGGGAAGAGAGGCTTTCGGGCGCCGGCTGCGCTTTGCGGAGGGCTAACGAGTCCGGAGGCAGAGACACCGCCGATCTGTATAAACAAGTCAAGGCAACAATAAAATTTGCCCCGGCGTTGATCGAGGACATATATTCGACTCAATACGCGAAGCATTTTTATTCGGAGGATGAGCTCGCCGGCTTTAAGCAAAAATGGCTGAACCGCTAAACGCGCAGCGTTAAGACTTCTCTCCAATAATCCAGCATGTCCGACAAAGACTTTTCCAGCGGTATGCTCGGAACCCAGCCGCACGCCTCGGTAATTTTACGAATATCGGCCCGCACTGCCGGGACGTCCAAAGGCCTGAATTTCCCTGCATCTGTTTTGATTTCGGCCTTAACCCCGGATAACGCCAATATCTTCTCCAATACGGCGCTGATCGGTACGGACCTGCCGGAACCGACATTGTACGTTTCGCCCCGTTGCCCGCGCCGCATCAGCAGCACATATGCGCGGGCCACATCGCGAACGTCCGTAAAATCACGCTGCGCCTCCAGGTTTCCGGCGTATATGACGGGCGGGCGCATTCCAAGCTCTATTTCCGCGGCCTGCCTGCAAAAATCGGAAGCGGCGAACGTATCGCCCTGACCCGGGCCGATATGATTAAAAGAACGGGTAAGTATAATATCCAAACCGTACGCTCCGGCGTACAGCCTTCCGATATGATTCTGGCAGAGTTTTGTGACGGCATACAGATTCCCGGGGTTCGCGCGGCAATCCTCGCCGATGGGAACCTTATCCGCGGCTCCGTACTCTTCGGAGGAGCCAATCAGCAAAATCCGCGGTTTGCGTGGGCATGACCGGGCCGCCTCCAAAACATGCACGGCGCCCTTGATGTTAATATCTATCGTCAAACCGGGTTTTTTCCATGAAAGCCCGACGGAGCTCTGCGCCGCCAAATGAAAGATATAGTCCGGTTTTACGGTTTGCAGCAAATCGGTTACGCTTTTTTCTTCCGTAATGTCCAGGCTGTACAAGGGGACTCGACAATCGGCGCAGTCCGTTCCGGGCAAATCGGCCGCGTATATGTCCCAGCCGGTTTCTTGTTTTATGCAATTAACGAGGCAGCGGCCGACGAAGCCGGTTCCGCCGATGATCAGAGCGCGCTCCATACGAAGTCCTTTCGCCCGTTTAATGCCTGGCAGGCCGTTAAAAGGCTTTGCGGCAGGAAATATTCTACTATAACGTTAAAGGCCTTGTCAATGTTTCATTTTCTGCTATAATGGCTATATTATTGACACCGTATTATCGGCCACCGATTAAACGCCTCGCACGGAGGAAAAAGAATGGCGGAGACAGAGCGCATACCATGGGACGGACTGAACGGCGCTTATATCCAATCAAAATTCCGTTACGCCCTTGAACGGGACGAAACCGGCGGGCTCTACGCCGGCGCCGCGGACTTAACGGATTCGGGCAAAACCGCTTATCAGGCTCCCGTCAATCCGCCGGCGTCGAATCCCGTTGTCATTCTGGCGTACAAATATAAAAACGTGATTTTGCGCATCCCCATTCTGCGGGGATTCGCCAAGGCGGTCAGCCGCTCGTTGAAAAACGCGTCTCTAAAAGACAATAACTCCAGGGATTTGGATTATACCCTCGGCCTCGACGTCAACGATTTTATCTTTGAGCTGTATAAAGAGATGCTGGGAAGAGAGCCTGACGACGCGGGTTTCAAAACATACCAGCGCTTAATTTGCGCGGGTATGCCCAAGAGGGCGCTGATATACCTGTTGGCTTGCTCGGCCGAATTCGGCGGCAGGTATTCCGTGCGCGGCCTTTCATACGATAAAAAACTGTACAACCGTTTCAGACGGAAAATACGGCTGAAAAGAGTCCCGATAATAGGCTGGATATACGCGGCTCTGCTGAATATACGCAATATCAACACTTTGTCAATCAATCTGAACATTATGGACGCGGACAGGCGTTTCCGCGAAGGCCGGGCGATGCAGCTTTTTGCCGAGTTCGGCACTTTGTCGGAGCATAGTTTTGATCAGATCCGGCAAAGCATGGATCAAAGCCTTAAAAGCATTGACCGGCAGCGGGAACAGCTTGAACAATTCCGGCAGGCGAGCTTGCAGAGCATGGAGTGGCAGCGGGAACAGCTTGAACAATTCCAGCAGGCGAACTTGCGGAGCATGGAACTGAATCGGGAGAGCGTCCGCCAATTGCAGCAGACAGATCTGCAGATGACCTATCAGCTGCGTCAGATAATGTTTAATTTAAATGCCGTCCAGGATTCTGTCATTAAGAAATCCAAAACTGCCGTTCTCAGCATACCGGGCGGCGTGATCGCCGTTCAGGCCGAGGATTTTATTATCGGCGTGCCTTCCGAAGAATGGCGCCTGGCGATGTTCCTGTCTTTGAACGGACATTTTGAGAAGGGTACTGAAAAACGCTTCCGTGAATATTTAAGGAAAGACATGGCGGTGGTGGACGTAGGGGCTAATTTGGGCATATACACTTTGATAGCGGCGAGCGCCGGCTGCAATGTGTATTCCTATGAGCCCGCGCCTGCGATATTTAACATCCTGCGCGATAACATAAGGGTGAACGGGCTCGCTGAAACCAACCTGGCGCATCTGAACAACATGGCCGTATCGAATAAGAACGGAAGCGCCGATTTTTATATATGCGAGAATATCAGCGGGCACAGTTCGCTTTTTGGAGAAGAGTACGGCAAACCGATTTCGGTGCCCATGGTTTCGCTCGATTCCCATCTTGAGTATCTGGAAAGAGTGGATATCGTCAAAATAGACGTTGAAGGCGCCGAACCTTTCGTCCTGGAAGGTATGCTGGGCATTATCAGGAGAAATCCCCGGATTGTCATTTTTATGGAATTCGCGCCGTCCAATCTGAAGAGCGCGGGGGTCGAACCGCTTGATTTTGCCGATACTCTGCGCGGATACGGTTTTTATATGCAGATAATAGACGATATCAGCGGGGATCTGAGCCCGGCGGAAACGTCGGAATTGATCGGTTCGGACACGCGCAACCTGTTGTTGACAATAAAATAGCGTTGTTTATATATTTTTACTAGTACAGGGGATAATGATTTTGCTGCGGGAATTATTGATAATCGGTGCTGGGGGCCATGCCCGAAGCGTGCTGGATATAGCCCTTACAGTTGGTGAATACAATATAATCGGGTGCCTGGATTCCGTTTACCCTGACAGAAAATGCGTCGAGGGCTTCCCCGAAATACCGATTGTCGGCGGCGACGAGCGCATGGAAGATATTTTCCGCCGCGGCGCGCGTTATGTGTTTATAGCTATCGGAGACAACCGTCTTCGGAAGGAGCTTTATGATAAGGCGGTATCTATCGGATTCACCGCCGCGAACCTGATAAGTCCCGTGGCGACTATCTCGCCGAGGGCGCGGCTTGGGCGGGGAATTTGCGCGATGCCGGGGGTAATTATTAACGCCTGTACTTCCATAGGCAACAATGTAATATTGAATACAAAGTGCTCGGCTGATCATGACTGCAAAATAGGAGATCACTGCCACATAGCGCCCGGCGCGACTCTTTCCGGGTGTGTGTCAGCGGGGGAAGGGGCCTGGATCGGAACCGGAGCGTCGGTTATTGAAAAAGTGCATATCGGGAGATGGAGCTATATAGGCGCGGGCGCCGCGGTCGTCAGGGATGTTGAAGAGCACGTCCTGAGCGCCGGAGTGCCGGCAAAATATATTAAAAATATTTAGGAGCGGTTGCTTTGAAAAAGTTTATCCCTGTGGCAGTCCCAAATTTTATCGGAAATGAAAAAAAATATGTCAATGATTGCCTGGATACTACGTGGGTGTCGTCGGTAGGAAAATACATCGGAGAGTTTGAGAGCAGGTTCGCAGAATATATGGGCAGCGGACATGCGTTGGCCGTATGCAACGGAACGGTCGCCCTTCATTTGCCGCTGCTGGCTCTGGGAGTTGGGCCCGGCGACGAGGTGATCGTGCCGTCGTTCACTTATATCGCTACGGCAAACGCCGTGCGCTACTGCGGAGCTGTTCCCGTGCTTGCCGATTGCCTGGAGGACACATGGGACATCGACCCGGCGGATATAGAAAAAAAGATAACCCCTTCCACAAAGGGGATTATAGCCGTACATCTGTATGGTAATCCCTGCGACATGGATTCCATCGCGGAGATAGCCAAAAAGCACGGATTGTTTGTGCTGGAAGACGCGGCGGAGTGCCACGGCGCGGTATACAAGGGCCGGAAAGCCGGAGCAACCGGCGACGCGGGAACATTCAGTTTCTTTGGAAATAAGCTCATAACAACGGGCGAAGGCGGCATGGTCGTCACCGATAATGACGATCTCGCGGCCAAAATGCGGATACTAAAGGGCCAGGGCATGGATCCGAACCGCCGTTATTGGTTTACCGAAGTCGGGTATAATTACCGTATGACCAACATCGAAGCCGCCATCGGTCTCGCCCAGCTGGAAAATATCGCCGTACATATCGCGGCCCGCCGTAAAGTGGCGCAATGGTATATCGACGAATTGCGGGGTTTGGAAGACTATATATCATTTCAGCGGGAGACGCCTGGCGCGGAAACTGTCTGGTGGATGTTTTCAGTGCGGCTTAAGGAACGGGTTTCCATCGGCAGGGACGAAATGATGTTGCGCTTAAAAGAAATGGGTATTGAAACCAGACCTCTGTTTTATCCAATGCACGTGATGCCGCCTTATTACGATCCGAACGCCGGATGTCCGGTCAGCGAAGCCGTGGCGTACAGCGGTTTTAACCTCCCGACCTTTGGAGCTTTGCAGCGCGAGGACGTTCATTATATTTGTGATTGCGTAAAACAAAATTTAGACCGGGACTGAGCGTATGAAGATAATCATAGCCAGCACCGTCGTACCGTTTGTAGAGGGCGGCGGCACGTTTATCGTGGATTGGCTGGAATTGAAGCTTAAAGAGTACGGTCATCAGGCGGAAGCGATAAAGATCCCGTTTACGTCTGATTATACGAAAATGATCTCTCAAATGCTCGCATTAAGATTGTATCACCTCGAAGACGCCTGTGACCGTTTGATCTGCATACGTATGCCGTCCTATATGATCAAGCATCCCGATAAATATCTGTGGTTTATCCACCATTACAGGGAAATGTATGACCTTTGGAAAACAAGCATGGACTATTTGCCGAAGGACGATCAAACGCTTGCGATCCGGGAATATGTGATGCGGGCGGACACATGCGCATTTTCAGAGGCAAAAAAGATTTACACCAATTCGAAAATCGTTTCAAAAAGGCTTAAAACCTTCAACAATATAGAATCGGTCCCTCTTTATCCGCCGATTTTCGATCCGAAGCAGTTTTACTGCGAAGGTTACGGAGATTATATATGTTACGCGAGCCGTTTTTGTGAACCCAAGAGGCAGCATTTGGCGCTGGAAGCCATGAAATACACAAAAACGGACGTCAAGCTGGAAATAATCGGAAAATCCGACGACGACGCTTATTTTGAAAAGCTGGTAAGCTTTATTAAAAGAAACAAACTGGAAGATAAGGCGCGGATAGAAAACAGGTGGGTGTCGGAACAGGAAAAAACCGGCCGTTTAGCCGGATGCCTCGCTGTTTTATATATTCCGTTTGACGAGGACTCATACGGCTATCCTTCTTTGGAAGCGCACCACAGTTCCAAGGCCGTCATTTCCTGTACGGACAGCGGAGGTACGGATGAGTTGATTGTCAACGGTCAAAACGGTTTCCTCATACCCCCGGATCCGAAAGAACTGGCCGCCGTATTTGACAGACTTTATTTGGACAGACGTTTAGCCGAAAAGATGGGTCAGGCGGGGTTGGCCCGGCTGTCGGAACTGAATATCAACTGGGACGCGGTCGTTAATAGTTTTACCGGGAAGGGGGCGGCGGAATGAGGATAGCCATTGTCAACTCACTGTCGCCTTTTGTCTACGGCGGCGCCGAATTCCTGGCGGACAGCCTGAAGAGCAAACTCGCGGAATACGGGTATGAAGCCCAGGTTATACGATTCCCGTTTTCATGGTATCCGGTTGATCGCATTTTGGACAGTATGTTGGCGGCCAGGCTCACACAGTTGCCCAATGTTGATCTGATGATCGGCTTAAAGTTCCCGGCGTATTTGATAGAGGCGCCCAAGAAAAAACTGTGGCTTCTGCACCAGTTCAGACAAGCCTATGACCTGTCCGGGACAGAATACGACATGTTTCTGGGCGCCGAACACGATCAGCATGTAAAAAATGCCGTGATCGCCGCTGATAATCATTATTTGAAAGCCCTTGAGGGTTCCATATACACCATCTCGAATCTAGTGGGCGAAAGGCTTAAAAAGTACAACGGAATATCTTCCCAATTGTTGTATCACCCTCTTTTTGACGCGCATTTATACACTTGCGGCAGCTTCGGGGACTATATCTTTTACCCCAGCAGGGTGAACCGCTCCAAAAGGCAGAATATGGCTGTGGAAGCCATGCGTTATGTAAAGACGGGCGTTAAACTGGTGCTGGCCGGCAAGGGAGACACAAAGAATGATGAGGGGCACATACTCTCTTTGATAGAAAAATACGGATTACAGGATAAAGTGACCTATCTGAACCGGTTTATCACTCAGGAAGAAAAAGCGGAGCTTTACAGGAATGCGCTGGGCGTCGTATATATCCCCTTTGACGAGGATTCCTACGGTTATGTGACATTGGAAGGCATTCAGTCCGGAAAACCTCTGATCAGTTTTACGGACGCGGGCGGCACCGACGTGGTCGTCATAAACGGCGTTACCGGGTACATGACCGAACCTTCGCCCGTGGCGCTGGCCGAAGCGATGGACAAGCTGTTTGAAAACAAAAGCCGCGCGGAGGATATGGGGCAAAACGGTATAAAGCTGGTAGAAGAACTGGAAATCACATGGGAAAACGTAATCCGGAGGCTTATACAATGAAAATAGCGTGGTTTACGCCGTTCAGCGCGAAAAGCGCCATAGGACGTTATAGCAAATACGCCGCCCAGGCTCTGTCGAACTGGTGCGATGTGGATATTTTAACCTTTGAACGCGATGAACTAAATCAGACAAATCTTAAGGTCATTTTTTTTAACGGCGATAGCGCCAGCACTGTACTCAGGAACTACGATCTGGCCGTATATAACATGGGTGATTCCAGGTCGTATCACGCGCCTGTCTTTGAAGCGGCCCTGCGCAATCCCGGCGTTTTTATCGTTCACGACGCCACATTGCACAATTTTATGAGGGACTATTTCGTCGGGCGCGACGCGGACTTGAAGAATTACACAAAAGTGATAACAAAGCTCTATGGGGAAAAAGCTGCCGAAATGTTACTGAAAGCCGCCGATTCGCTGGAAGATTGGAACCGGCTCGACCTTACCCGGTTTTCCATGTCCGAGTTGTTGTTTCCGAGAGCTTACGGAATAATCGTCCATTCTGAATATCATAAATCCAAGCTCAGCCCAATGTATAAAGGCCTGCTGGATGTTGTTCCTCTTGTCGACATGAGCGAGTTCACGGTTACCGAAAACCTTCCGTTCGACGGGTATCCGGCGGATAAGCTGAACATTCTCACCGTCGGCAATGTGAACTATAATAAGAGAATACATTCAATGCTGGACGCGATAGCATCGAGCGATTTGCTGCGAAAAAAAGTCTGCTATACGTGCATAGGCTCTTTGGAAAACAAGCCGTATACAGACATGCTTAACGACAAAATCGCAAAGGACGGTTTATCGGAAAACGTGCGATTGCTGGGATTCGTGCCGCATAGTGAACTGGCGCAGTATTATATGCGCGCGGATGTGATATCAAATCTGCGTTACCCCGCGTTCGAAGGCTCTTCCGCGTCCCTGCAGGAACAGATGCTGATGGGCAAAAGCGTCTTGGTCAGCGATACGGGCGTTTACGCCGAGATGCCGGATGATTGCGTGTTCAAAATCAACCCCGAAAACGAGGCGGCGGAACTGAGAAGCATCCTCGAAAAACTGGCCGGCAATCCTTTGATACTGGCCGCGTACGGCGAGAAAGCAAAAGCAAAAGCGCGGGAATTGTTTTCCAGAGAGAACTACGGCCGCAGGTTATACGATTTTCTCCGGCGCGTGCAGTTTACGCTGCCCCTGCAGCGCCTTACGGACATGCTCTGCGCGGAGCTTGCCGTTATGGGGGTGTCCCCCGATATGGCGTTATGCGCGAATGTCTCGAATGAAATCGAACATCTTTTTAAGTCGCCGGCGTAAATCCATTACATATAAGGAGATGCTTTTATGGGAAATAAAAGAAGCGGGATGCGCTTTCTCGCAATGTGGGGATATTTAAGAAAATTCGCTTTATCCATAGCCGCAATCAGGCATAAAAGACTCCTGTCCTTTCTGATAGGATTTCTGTTGCTCTTCGCGTTTTTTCTTTATAACAATGTCACCGCCTTTTATCATGACACCAATGGTTACTGGATCATGAGTCACCTTTTTGTTAAAGACGGAGCCTTTACTTTTAATTTGGCGGGCCATGCGTCGACTGACATAGAGGTCACATTGACCAAGTTCAGAGGATACTGTCTCCCGTTTTTATTTTTTTTGCTGAGATGCGGTCAACAGTCTTTCCCGCTGTACTGGCTGCTCTACTCCGCTTTCATTTCATTCCTGTTCACATGCGTGGGAGGGGATCTGTTTGAAAGGATATTCGGTAAAACGGCAAATACTTTTCAGAGACTTGTTCCGATTATTCTTGTTTTAATCTTCTGGCACGGTCTTGTATATTACCCCACTTCGGATTTGACGGCGGTTTTGCTGTGTTTTCTTTCCCTATTTATTCTCATGCAAATAGAAAACAAGGCGAATACGCGCCCCATAAAACTTTTTGCGTTAAGCCTGGCATACGGCGCTACATTATATGTAACTTACAATGTGCGTCCAAACTATTTACTAAACATCCCGCTTGGCATAATTGCCTTTTTAGTTTTGGTATTTAGGAAAAAACGGAATCTTGCCGCGGCATCAACAATTTTCGTGCTGGCGGGTATAATATTGGTTTCTGTTCCGCAGGTCCAAATCAATTACACGAATTTCCATTTTCTTTCGCCGCAAAACCCGCTTGCGCTGAATGCCAATGCCGACAAAGATATATCCGGTATACTTTACGAGGGATTAGTCATTGACAGATATGAAACTTCTGTGAGCGCCGAAACCGATAAGGCTGCATTAATTAACACTAATAGCGTTGGAACTTCAATTTTGAACAACGAAGCCGCAAAAAATCACATTACGCGAACAACTTTTGAATATTTGAAGTTGGTGATTCGATATCCTCTGGAGTTTCTGGGCATTTACGCCAGCCATTTCGCGAATGCTATAGATTCACGCTACGGGGAACTGTATATTAAGAATCTAAGCGGGCGCAGGTATATTTCCATAATCCTGAACTATATATGCTTCTTTTTGTCCCTAACCGGGTGTGCGCTCTTATTGAAAAAGAAAGCCTATACCGACGGCGCGCCAAATACAAAATCGAAACAGTCATATTTTCAAACCAATGCGGAAGTTGGCAATTTTATGACATTTTGCAAAAAAAGCGGATTCGTAACTATTCAGTCATCAAAGCTTTCACAGAAAAAGGCTTGCCAACAAGAGCATTTTTGATAGCAATAAAACCAGACACGCCGTGTTTACGAGCAGTG
>Ga0209629_10004311_pt1 | contig 10484 bp, 8 predicted proteins | sample TergutCu122P5_FD_187286 | JGI IMG/M metagenome (GOLD analysis project Ga0209629, IMG submission 187286) | Cubitermes ugandensis P5 segment gut microbial communities from Kakamega Forest, Kenya - Cu122 P5 (SPAdes) (version 2) | ecosystem: Host-associated > Arthropoda: Insects > Digestive system >... | reverse complement strand
CCAGTTCGGCGGCATGGGGACTTTGACCAGGTACTGGTATATCCCGTACAGCGCTATGAAGAAAACGGCCACAGCGAAGATTTTGAGCATCCATTCCGCCTGCTTTTCGGTATCCAGCAGGTAAAATACGGCGAAAAAGAAGAAGATATACTCGACGTTGGCGCGGAAGCCCTGCACGACTATGCCGAACTCGAACGTATTGGCGAACATGCAGGCGGCGTTCGCCAGCACGTACAGCAGTATCGGCAGGGTGACTGGCGCGAACTTCATGTCGCGGCGCTTCTCCGCCAGCAGCCATTTGTTCAGGCAGAGGGCCAGCAGAAACACCAGCAGCGCGTGCGTCCAGAGCGTGCCGATTGCGGCGCTTTTCAGGCGTATGAAGTAATCCAGCACGGTAAACAACGGGACGATATACAGGAACAGCCGGTAGCCGTCCAGCTTGTAAATTTCAAGGAGCTCCGTAAAAAAACGGTAGATATAGCTGTTTATATAAGCGCGGCGCAGCGGCTCCAGCGCGCGGCCGAACGCGTATATCAGCGACGCGGCGGCGTTTAATACGGCGGAGCCTTCCGTATACGAAGGGCGCGCGAAATAGCGGCGGATGCCCGCGCCCACCGCGCTTTCGCGCCAAACACGCGCGAACGCGGCGAAAAACCGCCTCAGCCCGCTCTCCCGCCAGGCAAGCGCGGCGCAAGCGTAAAAAGCGTAGGTAAAGCTGCTTTTTATCACGGCTGTTTACCCCAGACTATGTTGGTAACCCTGCCGGACATCTCCACGCCGTTGGTCTTTACATAGAACGCGATGCCCACGCGGCATTCCTGCCCGGCTATCTTGATTATCGGGTCGGCGGGGTTGGCCTGCGATTTGATGGTGACCTGGCCGTCCTTAAACGCGGGGTTTGTGGTCTGGATGAACTGGCCCGCGGAATTAACGGAGGGGTAGGCGGAATCGGTGATATTCGCGACGGAATATATCGTGCCGTCCACATAGGCGTTTTTGGCGACGCACCTGGCGCCCAGGCTCGCCTGAAGCGCGCTGAACGCGTTCGCCGTGTATCCCTTGCAGTCCACGGTGACGTAGACATCCTCAATTTTGGAGGCCACGGCGACGCCCGCCGCGTTGTTTTTGTGCTTGATCCAGGTGTACCCGCCGAACGCAACCGCCGCGATAATGATGATTATAACGAACAGATCCACTATATTGAGTTTGCCGAACAGGCGGCCTTTGTCATCCAACATCTTGTTCTCCTTTGCTTTTCAATGTATCGTCGAACACGCCCGCGAGCCGCCGCGTCAGCGCCCTGCGCTCGTACTTTTTGATTTCATCCCGGTTCGGCGCGAACGACGCCGCGCCGCTTCGCCAATCATTATACAACTTCATGACGCAATTTTCAATACCCGGCACGTCCGAATACCCGGCCGCGACGCCTATCCCCGTCTGCTCCAGCAGTTCCCGGGCCGCGCCTTTCGGCAGCACGCCCAGCACGGGCCTGCCCGCGTTCATGTATTCGAAAATCTTGCCGGTGTACATCGCGCCGGCGTTCGGCCCCTCGGCCTCCAGCAGCAGCAGCGCGTCGGATTTGAGCTGTTCCCGCACGCAGTCCGCGTGCTTCATATAGCCGAGGATTTTGACCACGCCGGTCAGGCCGTACTGGGCGATGACCACGTTCAGCTTGTCCGCGTGATAATTGCCGATGAGCTGGACGGTTACGCCGTCCGGCGGGACGCGCCCGCTCCGGATCAGGTTGCGCAGCGCCTCAAAAAAGAAATCCGGCTTGCGCCGGCCGTAGAGCAGGCCGGTATATGTTATCGTGAAGCGCGCGTTTTGGTTCTTTATGTCCGCAAATCCGATAAAATCCTCCTCGTCGTAGCCGTTGGGTATCACATAAAAATCCTTGCCGCCGGGCTTAAAGATATCCGGGTTATTATCCAGAAAGTTCTGCCGCATGACCGGCGTGTTGGTGATCAGCCCGTCCGCGCCCGCGAGCACATCGCGCTCCATGCGCCTTTCGATTCCGGCGCGCAGGGGGTTGTGCGGGTTATCCAGGCCGTAAGGGTTGTTCGTCCACTCGTCGCGGAAATCCGCCACCCATTTGATGAGCGGCAGCTTCTTCTTTAAACGCAGCCCCAGCAGATGGTCGCTGTAGGGCGTGGAGGTGGAGTAAATCAGCTTGATGTCAAGCTCTTTTATCAGCCGCAAAGCCGTTTTCTGCGCGGCGGACGCCCAGAGCAGCTCGCCGTCGGGCACCAGCAGCTTGCGCGCGATGATTTTGCCGGGGACGCCGCAGCGTTCGGATAAATCCCAGTCCGGCGCGCGCTCTATGCGGACGCCTTCGGGTATGTCCGCGAACAGGCTCTCGTCCTTGAGCGCCATGCGGCCTACCGTCCGCGTCAGCACGACGGGCTCGTAGCCGAACGCCCGCAGGTGCTTGACGAACTTCGAGGTCCGCTGCACGCCGGAGCCGCCGGACGGGGGGAAGATGTTGGCGATGATGAGTACGGGTGTCATAAGTCAAATCCTATTCACAGTTGATTTAAAATTAGTCAAAGGCGTGAGATTGCGGGCTTGACCCGCAATCTCATGTTTCTAGTGCAATGTATTATCTAAGTCTTTACAAATCCCACTGGATTGCTTCGCCCGTATACGTGTCAGTATACGAAGTGCCATTGGGCTCGCAATGACGGCTGGGAAGGCATGTAACTGCTTGCAGCCGCGTCATTGCGAGGGCAAATGACTTGGCGACCCACGCTCGTATATGCCCGAAGCAATCCAGTTCATGCATGTAAAGGTGCTGTTCTTTGTACAGGCAAAGTGTAAAGTTTTAGATGTTACGCGGTACTAGGTCGTCAGCGTTTCGCCAGCTTCTTCGCCACCATCCCGGCCTCCGCGCGTATCTCGCCCGTGACAAACAGCATGGCCGCGTAAATCACCGCGCCGGCCAGCACCGCGGCTATCAGGCCGACGACGCTGCGCACATGCGTCCCCATAAAATAAACCGCGGCGGCCATCACGGCGGCGCTGAACACTATGCGGACGTACACCAGCGGCGAAAGCGTCCATTTGATATGCCTGACACTGCCGGATTTGCTGAGGATATACAGGAACAGGAACGCGCCGAACGTGGTGCAGGCGGCGGCGATGTAGCCGTAGCGCGGCACGAGGAAGATGTTCGCGGCGATGTTGACCGCCCCGGCGATCAGGCCGTTGCGCATGATGATGTGCGTGCGCGCCCCCAGCTCCCACGGTTTGTTGCTGTACTCGGTCAGGCCGGAGAAGAACATGCCCGCCGCCACGAACGGCATCACCAGGAAACCCGCCGCGTAATCGTGTTTAAACAGCGCGTGCGCCATCGGCCAGCAAAGCGCGGCCACCCCGGCCACCGCCGGTATCTCAATCAGCAGAAAGCCGCGCACCGCGTGGCTTATCAGCCGCTTGGCGTCCTCCTGCCTGCCCGCGCTCCATTCCCGCAGTATTGTTGGGTAGGTGCCGCGCATCACCGCGAACGAAAGCACCGTGAACGCGGCTGATATCATGGAGTAGTTCATCGTGTACACGCCGACGTCCGCCGCGCTGTCGAAATGGCCGATGATAAAGCGGTCGGAACTGCCGAGTATCGTGATGGTCAGCACGTTGCCGATCAGCGGCACGCCGTATACGATAAAGCTCCGGCGGATATCCGGCGAAAACGCGCGGCGCGAGATATAGCCCGGCAGTTTAAGCCGGAACAGGGCTATCGCGCAGGTGCAGGAATCAAAGACGAACCACGAAAGCATGATCCACTGTATACGCGGGCCGAACAGGCGGGACAGGATGAGTACCCCGGCCAGCTTGCCCGTCACGGAAAACGCCGATATAAACAGGTTCAGCTTGACCGCGCGGTGCGCCGCCAGCAGGGACGTCAGCACCTGGGCCGAGTTGTAGGAGACGAACATCATTATCGCCAGTATCAGCCAGCTCGCGGGGTAATCGGCGTTGAACGCCCTGAACCAGCCGTTGCCCGCGAAAGCGGTGTTCGCCAGAACCACAAAGCCGCCGCCCAGAACCGCGGCCACGCCGTTGACCGTCAGCCACAGAAAAAACGCCGTGGAATAAAAATCCTTCAGCCGCCCGTTTAGCTGGTATTCGCTCAAATAGCGGTAAGCCGGCTGCGAGAGCCACTGTATGCACAGCATCGCCCCGGACGTTATCACGATGTTCAGCGGCGTGAACAGGCCATACAGCGCCGGGGCGAACAGATACGTGTACAGCGAGATCGTGACGACCCCGACGACGGCCTCGATGGACTTGGCGACCAGGTAAAACAGTGTGTCCGTGAGCATGGCGCGCCTGTGCGAGCCGCCCGCCGGGTTCGGTTTGGCGTCTGTTTCGTTTGTATCCAAGGGCTTGTCCGCCTGCGCTTTCGGTAAACAATTTTCAATTTACCATTATAACACAGCGTTCCTGAAAACGCCAGATATTTTTGTTAAGGGCTCGGCGTAAACGCCGTAGAGCCGGGGGCGAGTGGGACGACCAGCACTTCCGTCCGCGTCGGGTTGATGCGGACGGTGAGCTGGAGGGCCGGCGCGAGCTTCCTTGTGGCGGAATCGAAGGAGACGTCGTAGGGGATGTTGTTGTAAACCAGAAGGCCGGTCACCAGGTTGAAATCGGCCAAAGAAACCGGCTGGTTGGTCAAAATCCGCCGGAATATGTCGTTCGAATAAAGCGCGGCCATCAGGTTGTCGCCGCCGTCCATGCCGTTCACCTCTTTTGCGTGGTTGTCCTATCGTAAATATATGCGCGCGGAGCCGGTTAGTGACTCGTTTCACTATTCCAGCTGGATGGTCAGCGCGCTTTTCGGGCTGATATGGATGGTCAATTGCAGCGTTTCGGCGTCTTTCCGCGTGCCGGGGGTAAAACTGAGCTCGAACGGAACGCCGCTTCCGATAAGGCAATCCATAATCAGCAAGTATGAAACCAGCGTTTTTAAAGGCATGTTATCACCGTCACAACCGCCATCGCCCCGAAAACGGCGGCCAGCAGCCAGCCTATGGCCTGCCGCGTTCCGGAGTTGGCGAACGCGCCCATTATGTTTTTGTCGCCCGTAAGTTTGACCAGCATGACGATATCCGGCGCCATGATGCAGGCGCAGATGATCTGCGTGAACACGGCCATCATGGCCAGGGGCAGGCGGGGGACCAGCATCACGGCCGCGCCGATAAGCAGGCTGCCGAAGAAGATGCCGTAGAACTGCGGCGCTTCCTTTATTTTACAGTTCTGGCTGCGCTTCCAGCCGAACGCACCCGCGACGGTGTAGGACGTGGCGAACGTGATGGTTATCGCCGCGAGCCAGCCCGAATCGAACAGGCCCAGGGCGAAAAGCCCGCCCCCGACCGGGCCGATGTGCTTTGTGAACGAATTGATGATATCCGCCGCGCTGCGCGCCACGCCGTCGTTCATCAGCGCCGCGCCGCAGATTACGACGACCGCCGCGAACAGCGGCTGCAGGACCGAGCCGATTTTTATGTCCAGCCGGCCCCTTTTTATATCGCGCGCGGTCAGCTCCTTGTCGATGGTCGCGCTGTTCTGGAAATACAGCATAAAGGGCGCTATGGTGTTGCCCAGCGTCGCCAGCAGGAATATCAGCATATCGCCGCGGCCGAAACCGCGGGCTATGTCCGGCAGCGTTGTTAACGATTGGGAAAGCTGCGCCAGGCCAGGCTTCGTCATAAACGCGACTATAATAAACACCACGTTGACCGCGCCGACGAACAGCGTAAGGCGCTCCTTGCCGGAGTACCCGACAAAGAGCGTGACGGAGGCTATCAGCAGCAGCGAGACCGCGTCCGCCAACCACATCGGCAGGCCAAGCAGCGCAAGCCCCGCCGTCATGCCCATAAATTCCGTTATCGTGTACATTATGTTGGAGACGGCGAGCATTCCGACGCTGGAATACGACCAGCCGCGCCCGAAGCGTTCGCGGATCAGCTCGCGGTATTCCTTTTGCGTCACCGCCGAAAGCCGCATGGAAAATTCCTGGATCATATATGAGATAGGGGCGAACAGAAACAGCAGCGGTATAAAAAAGTTGATGCCGAAGGCCGCGCCAGTCATCGTGTAAGCGATCATGCCACCGGCGTCGTTGTTGGCCAGCATGGATATGACGCCCGGCCCCAGAAGCGGCAGCAGCGCGAACGCCGCCCCTTTCGCCCGGCCTTTTTTAAACGCGGCCCGCCGGTCAAGCGTCTGGTCAAACGTCATTTCGGCGAACCCGCCGTTCATCTTCCGTATGGCAGCCTGATCGTTCACATCCATCGCGCACGCTCCGCAGGGTTTCTTGTCTACAGCTATAATATGTTGTCTATCGTTTTGCGTTCCAAAAATTGCCCGAATCGCGCGTATTCAGTGAAAAACCGGAACATAAAAAACCGCTTGAAACCTTGATTTCAAGCGGTTTTTTGTATCAAGCAGGTGATGGGAATCGAACCCACGTGACCAGCTTGGAAGGCTGGAGCTCTGCCATTGAGCTACACCTGCGGGATTGATGATGAGATTATAGCATAGGGCGTTCGTTTTGTAAAGGGGGGGGAAGGGCAGAGGCCGGAGGCCGGATAAAACCGGCGCTGTAGGGAACGGTCTTGACCGTTCCGCCTTTGTAAAACGGTGCGATGTGGGCATCGCGTCCTACGAGTGCGGTAGCCGGTTTTATCTAGCCTCTAGCTTCTTCTTTTATCTAGTACCGCGTAACATCAAAAACTTTACAATTTGCCTGTACAAAGAACAGCGCCTTTACATGTATGAACTGGATTGCTTCGGGCACATACGGGCGTGGGCCGCTAAGTCATTTGCCTCGCAATGACGTGGCTGCAAGCAGCCACATGCCTTCCCTACCGTCATTGCGAGCCCAATGGCGCTTCGTATGCTTATACGTATACGGGCGAAGCAATCCAGTGGGATTTGTAAAGATTTAGATAATACATTGTACTAGCCTCTATCCGTCCGCGCCCGCGCTGCTGCCTCCGCCTTTCTGCCCGCCTTTAAACCTCAGCCATTCCGGGAGGGCCAGCTTGAAACCGCCGCGGCGCCGCGCCAGGACTACGCTTTGCAGCAAAATGAAGAAACACAGCAGCGCGCCGGTGGTTATGCTCTGCCACCACGGCTTTGAAAGCCCGGACGTGACGACGATGGAATTTATTGTCACCAGCGTGAGCGTGCCAAACAGCGTGCCCATCACGTTGCCCACGCCGCCGGTCAGCATTGTGCCGCCGATAATGGAGGACGCGATGGCTTTCATTTCATACATCGTGGCGTTTGAGGCGTTGCCGGCCCCGGTATGCAGCAGGTAGGCGTAGCCGGCTATGCCGGACAGCAGCCCGCAAAGCAGATAGGAATAGAATTTTGTGCGTTTCACGTTTATGCCGAGCGTCAGCGCGCTTTGGCTGTTGCCGCCTATGGCGTAGAGATTGCGCCCGAACCTTGACCATCTCAGGATGATAAAAATCGCGGCCACAACGATCAGCGCGATGATAACCCCGAGCTCTATCCGCGCGGGGATGAAATTGCCCGTTTTTCCATAGGAACCGAGCAGTTTCCACGGGATTTCTATGCGCGCGTTCCTAAGCGCGGTAAAACTGTCGTTGGCCGCCGTGACCGGGTTTGCGCTGACCATCGTCGTCAGCCCCTTTGAAAAGAACATGCCGGCCAACGTGATGATGAAGGGCTGAATCTCCAGATAGGATATCAAAAACCCCTGCATAAGCCCAAACGCGAGGCCGATACACAGGGCCATAATCAGCGCGCCCCAGACGTTTGCGCCGGAGCCGTTGAGATAGACCACGCAGGACATTGTCACCAGGCAGGTGATGCCGCCCACGGAAATATCTATGCCGCCCGCGACCATAACGACGGTAAGCCCGCAGGATACGATAATAAGCGCCGCGTTGTTGTTGAACAGGTCAAGGAACTGCTGCGGGTTCAGAAAGCCGCCGCCCCAAATGACCATAGCCAATATGTACATTCCGAAGAATATGCACACGGTTATTGTCAGCAGCAAATTGGTGTCGGTGAGGGGTTCTCTGCGCCCGCGCCCCGCGGCGCCGGCGGCTGAAGCGTTATTTTCTGGCATACTACCTTTCCTTCCTGTTGGCCCCGTCATTGCGGGCCGGGTTCGCAATCTGAGATCCCGGGTCAAGCCCGGGATGACGGGGATTGCTAGTACAATGTATCATCTAAATCTTTACAAATCCCACTGGATTGCTTCGCCCGTATACGTATCAGTATACGAAGCGCAATTGGGCTCGCAATGACGGTAGGGAAGGCATGTGGCTGCTTGCAGCCACGTCATTGCGAGGGCAAATGACTTCCGGCCCACGCTCGTACGCGCCCGAAGCAATCCAGTTCACGCATTAAATATGCTGTTCTTTGCGCAGGCAAAGTGTAAAGTTTTAGATGTTACGCGGCGCTGGCCTCTAAGCCGCTGTTGCCTCTTTTTTCCTGAACACTCTGCCCCAAAGCCGGCCGGCGACCCGCTTGACAACCGGCGAGCCGATAACGACAATCGCTATGATGACGACCGATTTATAGGCCCGCACGTCGGTGGAGGGGATTTTCATCGCGTAGAGCGTGGTCGTCAGGCCCTGAATCACATATGCGCCTATTACCGTGCCGACCATGCTGAACTTTCCGCCGGAGAGCGCGTTGCCGCCGATGGCCACCGCGAGGATCGCGTCCATCTCTACCCCCAGAAGGACGGTTTCGTGATTGATCATGCCCATCCTGCCGGCGCTGAGAACCCCCGCGACGGCGACGCAAACGCCCAGTATCACAAACGCCAGTATTTTAATCCGCACAGAGCTGATGCCGTTCAAACGGGAGGCTTCCTCGTTTGAGCCGACGGACTGGGTATAAATGCCAAGATTGGAAAATTTTAAGACCAAGGCAAAGATGACCCCGCATATGATCACAACCAGAATCGGGGTGGGAACCGGGATGCCCGGAATGAAGTTGCCGATATAATTCACGCGGATATCGGCGACGTTCGGGGTGGCGCCGCCGTTGATCCAATAGGCGATTGAGCGGCCGATGGTGAACAATATCAGCGTGGCGATCATCGGCTGAATTTTGAACACGGCGACCAGCGTGCCGTTAAACGCGCCGAAAATCATAACGACGACGCAGGCTACCAGAAAGGCGAAGGCTATCAGCCCCCAGCTGACCGTACCGGAGAGCAGGACCCTGACAAAAACGGCCCCCGCGATGGCCGCGCCCGCGCCCACGCTGATATCCTGCCCGCGCGAGGCGGATGTTACCAGCGTCATGCCCATTGACAAAATCACGAGCTCGGACGCCGAATTCAGAATGCTGATAAGGTTTCCCGAAAGAACGGTGTTCCCCTGGTTGTTTGTCAGGAATTGTATGGAAAAAAAGCCGGGATCCCTGATCAGGTTAAAAATAACGAGCGCGAGAAGGGCGAGTATCGGGATGATCAGCTGGGACCTGCCTATCGCTTTGAGCTTATTCATTCTTAACCGCACCCCCAATTGTGCGCATGATGTTATCCTGCGTTATTTCGGCGCCGCTCAGCCCGCCAACGATGTCGCGGTCTCTCATGACGATAAGCCGCGAGCAGGTGCGGATCATCTCGTCTATCTCGGATGAGATAAACGTGATGCTCATGCCGTCCCGGGCAAGCTTCAGCACGAGTTTTTGAATTTCCACCTTTGTGCCGACGTCTATGCCGCGCGTGGGTTCGTCCAGAATAAGGTATTTCGGGTGCGTGAGCAGCCAGCGGGCCAGAATGACCTTTTGCTGGTTCCCGCCGGAAAGGGAGCCGACCGGCGTATCCGCCGAAGCCGTTTTTATATCAAGCAGTTTTATGTATTCCTCGGCGAAGGCCTGCGCTTCGGCCTGGGGGATGGGCCTGAATATGCCTTTTAAAACCTGCATGGCGAAGATGATGTTGTCCCGGACGGATAATTCCGCGATCAGGCCGTCGCCCTTGCGGTCCTCCGAAAGATAGCCTATCCCCTGCTTCATCGCGTCGATGGGCCTGGTTATTTTAACGGGTTTTCCGTCCACTTTCACCCTGCCGCCTGTAACCCTGTCCGCGCCGAAAATCGCGCGGACGCTTTCGCTGCGCCCGGAGCCGAGCAGGCCGGTAAACCCGTTTACTTCGCCCTTATTAATTTCAAAATCAAAAGGTTTCACGCCGGCGGCGCTTGAAAGCCCGGCCGCCTGATAAACGGGGACGGGGGCCGCGCCCTCGCCGGCGGGCGTGATATCCCGGTGTTCCAGCGCGGACAGGTCGTCAAGTTCTTTGCCGATCATTTTGGAAATAAGTTCCATGCGCGGCAGGTCTTTGGTTTCATATTCCCCAACAAGCTCGCCGTTGCGCAAAACCGTTATTCTGTCGCATATCTCATATACCTGTTCAAGAAAATGCGTGACAAAAACAATGCCGACGCCGCGTGACTTCAAGTCGCGCATAAGCGAAAAGAGCTTCGCGACCT
>Ga0209629_10004310_pt1 | contig 10485 bp, 6 predicted proteins | sample TergutCu122P5_FD_187286 | JGI IMG/M metagenome (GOLD analysis project Ga0209629, IMG submission 187286) | Cubitermes ugandensis P5 segment gut microbial communities from Kakamega Forest, Kenya - Cu122 P5 (SPAdes) (version 2) | ecosystem: Host-associated > Arthropoda: Insects > Digestive system >... | reverse complement strand
TGAGATACTACTACACGTTTTACGAGACTTGTGTATAATGTCCTTGTAATCGGGGTAGATATATAACTCGACGTGTTGTGAGGATGAGGGCATTTTATTTACATTCAGACTGGAGAGGACAGGGAAAATCAGTCCACCCCGAGCTACTCCGGTCCGCATGCCTCGACGAGATGAGGTGGCCGATTCAAATGAAGCTTCGAACGTCGTACCTCAGAGGTAATTGGAGACTGTATGGACTATGTAAGACGGGAAGTTAAGGAGTGTTAGCTTGTAGAGGAGGTTTTCGATCCAGACGGAATCAAAGACTTTGGCCACTTCGAGGGAGACTGCGCCTGTTAGACTGTCTTCTCCAAGGTTCCTGGTGATTCTTTCAATGAGGCGGGCTAGCTACGAGGAAGTGCTATGTCTTTGGCCAAAACCAAACTTCTCATCCCGCATCAGTCCGCGTACGTTTACTACGTATAAGATCCTATCAAATAGGATCTTTTCAGATAGTTTACCAATAGTGTCCAAAAGAGTAATACTCGGTAGAATGAGGGTTTACGTAAAATATAGTGATCATCCGGGTGTGCTTCCACACTGTAGGAAAGTGATGGATCAGGAGGATCGCATTGAAGATCGGGACCAGGAGGGATACTGCTCACAGTGGGAGATGCTTCGAGGTCCTGTTCGGGATACCGTTCGGGCCCGGGTTCTTGCTGACCTTGAGACCCCTGACGACTTCTTGAACGTCCTCAGGGTTGCTTAACTTGAATTCGCTGGCAGGGGTCATTTAGTAAGACTTCAAAGCCAAGTCAACCATCTCAATAACTGCCGTGATCGAAGGATTGGTCACCGGCTGAAATTGAGCCTCCAGATTGTCGACAAGGCCTTCGGCTTTCTCACTGTCTGAGAGGGTGATTCCCCCCGGGATGACCAGGAGGAGACGGAATAGAGACTCTCGTCACCAGTTTGGTTATGCTTCACAGCTTTTGGTCTTCGGGATCGAGTGATTCAAGCTTCGTGCACCACTCGTCGTTCTTCCACTCGTGGAGCCGGCGGGTTACCCACTTTTGCAGACAGTTGACATCGGCTTTCAAAGGGGGCCCCTTGTGTTCTGCACTGCCTCCACAGCCGGTTTTCCGTCCTATTTCGTCCTAAATGCCAGCCTGCAAGGGCCGATTTCGCTTCTTTCCACTTAATACGGCCACGGTATTTCGCCATGTGTTTCCCCAGCAACCACAGCTCTGAGACAGTAGTTGCACTAAGCCCCAGGCTATAGGTAACTATTCGACGGACCACCCTCAATTCTGCCGGCTGACCAATGCCAGAGCAGGTATAACAGCGGTAGTAGAGTATAAAACAGACCCCTCAAACCTACAGACAACACTCCCTGACTGAGATTTTCCGTGATTTTCCTCATTTGTAAGGCAAATGACAGGGTTTAGGGTACAAAGCTCGATCACGGCCGGCTATTCCTTACACGTGGCTCTGTGGCTTCACTTAAGCGCCCGAAAAGTGACGCAAACCTGCGTTTTCGAGTGAGCCAGTCTGGGCTCCGAACCCAGACAGCCAATCAAGCCAGGTTTATCCCTTCCATAACATGTCTAGGGCCACACAGGCGATATTCTTTGGAAAGATCAGTCGACGCCTTCAGTCTGACTTCAAAATCGTTAGCGTAAGTTTATTCCCCTGTTATAGTTAAGGTGTCTGTTATAGAGCCCAGCTATGCGGTCATAGGCAGGAATGGCCAACGGACAGGGGGACGTCGACTTGTGCGAAGCGCAAGTCTCCTCCCCCAGTTAGAACTTCGGCTTGGCTTGGCTTGGCTTGGCTTGGTTTGGAATTTTGCATGAGGTACGTAAGTAACAGGCAGATTTACGAGGATCTGTGTGTTCCGTTGTTTGCGGACCACATCAGAACCCTGACTGCGAGCTTTGACTCAAAGTTAGCAGATGTGGGGAATCCCCTACTACGGAAACTCGGCTGATACTTACGCAGACCGAGGGTTAACCCCGTCGCCTGAAGCGAAAGCCAATGGCGGAAGGAGCCAGCAGGACATTCGAGGCCATTGCCTGCAATGGCCAAATCGACTAAAAGAATCGCGGTCGGCACTGATCACCCAAGATCCTTTCGGCTACCCTGACTGAGGTTTTTCGAGATTTTACTCATTTGTAAGGCTAATTCCAGGGCATATGGTGCATAGTCGGTGCACGGCCAGCACTCCAATACCCCAGGCGCGGCGGCTTCTCCTAAGGTCTTAAACCCGCAGTTTGCGAATGTCACCAGTCTGGGCTCGGTATCTTGACAGTCAACCAAGCAGAGTTTATCCTTCCCATAACTAGTCTAGTCTTACACAGACGCTATTCTTTGGCAAGAGACATCAAGGCCTCCAGCCTCTCTTCAAAATCGTTAGCGTAAGCGTATTCCCCCCTTAGAATTGAGGTGTCTGTTATAGAGCCCAGCAACGCGGTCAGGCGCGTGAATGGCTAATAGACAGGGGGACGTCTACTTTCTCTTCGCGCAATTCTCCGCCCCCAGTTAAAATTTTTGGCCTGGCTTGCCTACAGCCAACATTATACGCCTGTAGAACCGGCTGTGTTGGCAGTGGCAGCTCTCCAGGTGCCCCAATCTGAGAACCGAGGTCAACCGCCTGCAGAGGTATGTGAACCGCAGGCTCAACAAGTGGAGAAATGACCAGTGTTGTGCGACAGTCCCATGATGTATTATGCTTGCTCCGCGTGGAGGTCCTCTTTCCGAATCCACGTCCGGAGTCTACAAGTGTAACAATCCAATTTTCTTCGCCTTGCTACTGGTGCCCCTTGGTTCGTAAGTAGCAGGCAGATAACCGAGGATACGTGGTTCCTTTGTTTGCCCACCACATCAGAGCCCTTCCTGCGAGCTTTGGCTCAAAGTTAGCTGACGTGGAGGATCTCCTATTATGGCAACTCGGCAGATACTTACGCTGACGAGGGGTTGAATAAGTCACCTGACGCGAAAACCAAGGGCAGAAGGGTTCAGCAGGCCAGTCGAGGCTATCGACCGCGTTGGTCAAGTCGACTAAATGATTCGCGTTCGGCGCTTATCAGCCGAGCGGCTTTTGGTTACCCTGACTGAAATCTTCCCATGTTTTTTCCTAAGCTGTAAGGTTAATGCCAGTGTATACGATGCAAGTTCGGGTGCGGTCCGCACTCCACTCTCCGTGACGTGGATTCACCTAAGTGCATAAGAAAGTACTCATACCACCAGGTTGCGACTGAGCCATTGTGGGCTCAGAATCCAGACAAAGTTTATTCCTCCTATAATTAGTTTAGTGCCACCTAGGCACTAGAGTTTGATAAGATCATACAGGACTCTCTGCCGGACTTTGAATTTGTTAGCGTAAGCATATTCCCCTGTTGGAGTTAAGGTGTGTTATAGAGCCCAACTATGCTGTCCAACGGAGGAATGGCTAACAGACAGGGGACCGTCGACTAGAGCTTCCCATAAATCTCCGCTCCCCCGTTAGCACTTTGGCTTGGCTTGACTAGGCTACAGCCAGCATTCACCCCTCAGTTCAGTAGCAGTACACATCGTTTAACTGCACATCAGAAAGGAGTGAACAGTCCGCGACATATCACAATGGCGTACCTATGTTTGAATAAGAAGATCGCTCTGCACCTAAGGAGAAGCAGCGCTGAGCGGACTGGTTTTATCCTGCTCACACTTTGACGTGCCTCTAACGTTTCTTGTCCGCAACAGGGCTTCATATCGAGAGCTTCTTCTCAACACAGCTGCCAGCTGCCCAGTTCTCCACCCGCATCTTCGCTGCGCACTCGTCTGCTGACAAACGAGCAGAACACATCGTTGTCATGAGGTCAGTAAGAGACGCAAAATATATCACGTCTCTTCTGCCGCATTACTCAACATTGTTCGACTTACCATACCGTAATAAATATTTTTGTATGTGTTGGTACTGTAGTTGTTATTCCACTTCAACCCTGCAGAATTCCACACTTACAGTGATCGACTCCTTGCACTCCTAAAGGAAATTCATTCTTATTCCCAATAGAAATACAGTGGGTTATGCTAAAACGAACGAAGTTTCAACGTACGAATGCTACAAAGAACAGTTTTTGTCAATAGAATCAAGATGCTACAATGAACGCAGATGCCACAGCGAACGCCGAGGAATACTACCGACCGATATAGCACGCGATTGCGCATGTCATTTCTGGCCTTCCCGCTTTCTTTACAGCGTCAGCCATCATCTTTGTTATAATTTGTAAGTTTCATTTATAAGTTTAGTTCAGTTATCTGTTTATTTTCGCCTTTAGCAGCGAAAATAATTTATAAAATTATTTTTCTAAATAATTTGAGCCATGAGCCGGCAAAATACAGCGAGAAAGATAATCAACTTAGATATTAAGGAAGACATACGAGTGGGTGCTGATAAGTCCTTAACCCGACCAGGATGGAAACAAGCAACAGCGACCAAACTCGGGATTTATTCTACATACTCCCAACGAAACTCAATACAGTTCTAAGCCCGTTGCTCTAACCTTTGCAAGCCACTTAAAAAAATTCAGAATTGTGCCCGCCCAACCAGATCTCCGCGGCAGTTATGACCCAAACGTCGGACGAAAAATGACGAAATATCAATTGTTTTTTTGTCCAGGGAACAGGTGGTACTCGGACGGGGTCAAATCCGGAGAATAATGTGGGCGATCAAGATATAGGAAGCCCAGGTAGACCAGTTTCTTCTAGGTAGCAAGTGCCCAGTGAGACGGGCAATTGTCGTGCAAGAACAAGACCTCCTTGGTTACCTTCACGCGGCGTTTTTCCTTCAAAATGTCCTTCAATTGCACCAGCAGAGATACGTAATACTCCGCGTTGATAGTTAGGGCCTTTGGAAGATAATCGATGAGGAGGATGCCGTCTTGATCCCAAAAAATCGAGGCGAGAACTTTTCCAGCGGATTTTTCCTCTCGGAATTTTCTGGGGCGGGGTGAGTCGCTATGCCGCCAATCCACTGACCGTTGCTTTGTCTCCGGGTCGTAGTGATATAACCAGGTTTCGTCCATGATCACCAATCGCTACAGGAAATCATTTGGATGGCACCGAAAAAGTTCCAAAAGTTGCTCAGACGACTGGCACCGTTGACGTTTTTGATGCGCGTTCAGGCATTTCGGGACCTACTTCGCGAGAGCTTCTGCATGTCCAAATCTTCATGAATGATGGACCCATTCCGCTCACGTGAAATGCCCAGTCACTCAACTATATGTTTAGTGGAAATCCAGTGGTCTTCTAAGCTTAGCTCGTGAATTTCATCAATAATCTCCGGGGTGGTCACTGTTATCGGTCGTTCAGAACGAGGCGGAACACAGGTGGAAAAATCTCCAAGTTTAAACTGGACCACCCAGTTTTTGACGGTGGCATACGATAGTGCATGTCCTCCTAATGTTTCTGTCACAATGGGTGAATTTCCTTCGGCGCCTTTCCTTGCAGGAAAAAAAAACTTAATGACAGCTCGCGTTATAATGTTGATGAAATCTAGCGCGTCGCCTGACATGCTTCCTGTCAGCCTCTATAACAAGAAAAGACTTGCAATTCGGCAATTGAACAGACCCTCCTTTGCAACGACACTATCGATTCCGTCCTACGACATGGGGAAAAATTTCGGGGCAAGGGTTTATCAGCACACCCTCGTAATTTTCAAGCGAGAAAGTCGAAAAAGTGTGGGAAATCTAAGTGCTGAATATGGTATGGCTAAATCAACGATCAGTACAATTTGTTTCGTTATAATTTACATTAAGGAAAGGTTGCTTAAGCTTTGCAAATTTACATGTACATTGTATAAACGTTAAACACATTAATTTTATATTATTTTTACACTTAAGCTTTTGATTTTGTATTATATTTTTCCTGTTTAAGGTTGTGTTGGATGGTAACTTTGTTCTAGGCCGTGGGCTGGAACCGATTACCCCTAAATATATATATTTCAAAGTATGCTAGAACGAACACATGCTATAACGAACGAGGTTCTAGAAACAATTACACTCGTTCTAGCATAGCCCATTGTAATAAATTTATGGACCTCACATCGAATTTTTCTTCCCCCTGCCTTAATCATTTGTGCTGGGATTTGATAAATACCTGGCGATATGTGACTTTTAGCTTTTCAATAGCCAAATCAGCCTCAAAGGCACTCGGCTTAGGCCCTAGTTGTTCTACTGTGTGTACTTCTGTCTGTCTAATATAATTAACCCTGTGTAATTAAATAGCCGAGAGAAATGGTTCCTTCACCTAGCCAAAATACTGTGGGAGTCTGTAGCCACATCACCCTTCTCATCTTTTGCTAAGTTAGTTCTTGAAGTCATTGATACCCCATATAAATCCCTGATTTTTTTTATCTTCCTGTTAGTTTCAAGATCCTCAATTTTATCTTTCAGATATTCCTTCTTTTTGTTCCTGAAATGTCGCTAGTTTCATGTCTTACGTTGTTTATAGTATCTACATTGTTCTGGCTTGAATCCTGTACCTACTGCCTTTTAGCCTGATACCATGGATCTAAAAAATCCTACACATTCTTCATCACACTATTGTTTATGCTGCTCTAATTCGTGCAGACATAGACTGTCTTTAGCCGAGGTTTTGGTATTATCTTTAATGTTCTCCCCAGTCCTGTTTATGTCCTCGTTATCACTTAAGTTCTCCAAAGCTGCAAACCTGTTCGTAATCTCAATCTGATACTGTTTCCTAACCTACGGCTCATTTAGTTTCCTTAGATTAAATCTTTCACCTTCAAACTTCTGTGCTACTTGTTTGTTTACTGGCAATCTTTCCCTAACTTTTGCAACCACCAGATAGTGATCAGTATATCAGTCAACTCCCTTGAAACTTCGTACATCTAGAATACTCTAATGCTATCTCCTATCTATCATTATGTGATCAATCTGTTTTTGAGCCTTCTCATCAAGTGAGGTGAAATGTGTAATCGTTAATGTGTCGGTGCGGGAACAGAATGCTCTTAACTACCAGAATTTTTGATGTGGCAAAGTTTTCTTGATTTCAAACTTTCACCGCGCTCTGAATGTTGTATACTTTGTTCTGGGTAGTTCCGCGGCGTCTGAATTTTATATGCCAATGTTTCGGAACAATCTGTCTGTTACATCTTCATAAGCGTGTCGTTGTGTGTAGAATGAACTAGGTTTGAGAAATTTGTGGGTATAATACGGGAAAAGGTTTGGCTCGAAAATAGCCTGAGCCATTAGTAAGGAGGGTGACAGGATAGGTGCGGATCAGAGTACAGACACAGGTTGTGGAGGGTAACGACCCACATAGAAGTCAGGGGCGGGTATATGAAAGAGATAGGGAGTGTCGGGGTGAGGCAAGGAACGGTAGAAGTCAAACTATTGTGTTTTATGGGGCTGTCTCCTTTCTTTAAGCTTGTGTAGAAGGGGTTTCATTTGCTCAAGGTCAGACCATCTTCTCTGTTGATGTTGTATGTGTGCATTTCAAGTTCAATAGCTTCCCTAAAGGGTCGATTCATGTATCCGGTTTTAGCAGAGAGGAATTTTGTGTCCTGTAGTTTAATAATGTGGTCATGGTTAATGCTGTGTTCCGCTACTGCTGATTTGTCGGGTTGTGCCAGTCTTATACGTCTATTGTGCTCTTTGATTCGGAGTTGGATGAATCTACCACTTTGTCCCAATAAACCCCGCCGCATTCACAGGGGATGCTGTATATACCCTGTGTTCTTAATCCCAGTGCATCGTGGACTGGTGGAAAATAGCTGAATATTTTTCTAGGTGGTAGAGCGACACGTTTGATGTCGTGTTTGGCCAGCATACTGCTGAGTCGGCCAATGTTGTTTGGGTATACGGTATGTATGCAGTCGAGGTGGGTTTATAATTGGTCTTGGCGGTCCGTATTGCCGGATCCATGTATCGTCATATTTGTTGAGTGTTATATCCATTGTCCTTGAAGACGGCGGTGAGAAATTCCAGTTCTTGTGTGAGGGAATCCTCGTTACAGAGAGCTTTGTCTCTGTGTATCAGGGAAGCTAGGGCTGATTGTTTGTTAGCAGGATGGTGATGCGAATTCTGGTGTAGGTAGAGATTGATATGGGTGGGTTTCCAATATATTTTGTGCCCTAGGGAACCATCCATTTTTCTATAGATGTCAATGTCCAGGAATTGAAGTTGGCCTTCTTCTTCTTTTTCCATTGTAAACTGTACCTTGTTGTGGAGTCTATTTACTATTCTAACACCATTATCATTACTAACCTGATGTAGACTTTCATTCCCAATGGTCGGTTTGAAAATATTCTCTCTCCCAACTTTTTCATTAAAATCTCCTAATAGAATTTTAATATGGTACTTTGGAAAATGATAAAAACCTGCTCCAAATCCTCATAAAAACTGTCTTTTGAATCATCACTTTTCTCCTGACTTGGTTTATGCACATACAGAACAATATTACACCAGTGACCTCTCAAAACTATACATGACAACCTATCAGTAACAAACTCTATTCTCTTAACTGCTGAGAATATTTTGTGGTGTACTAAAAATCCTTTTCCAAACTGATGATTCTCTTTTCTTTTTCCATAGCCAAAATTATAATCCCCTGCTCTTACCATTCCTTCTTTGTCCCACCTAACCTCCTGTACACCCACTAAATTTAATTTATATCCTGCTAATTCCCTGGCTGCTGTTGTAAGTGAACCTGCCCTATACAGGCTCCTAACATTCCAAGTACCAAATCTCACGTCCCTTTTCTATTGCTTAGGTCGTACGAAATTTTTAGTCCAGGTCCGAGTCTTTCAGTGTGAACATTTTGTAACAAGATACATTTTTAAGGTGAGGAATTGTTAGCACCTCGCCCAACCCCCAAGCTGGAGGACCACACCTTGTTGGCTGTCCGCGACTACTTAATATATTCACAGCTACCCTGCATAATGGAGTTCCTTCCTCCATCCACAACCTGAGGATGTGCCAGCCCGTGGTGACGGGGACCCTCTTATCACGGACTATTCACCTTGTTGAAGACGTAAATTGTTCCCATTCTTTGCACTTGCAGGCCATCCACCTAAACTTGACCAATGACAGAACACCTGTAGATTTTCCCTAACAAATAACAGAGCAAGTTGTTGGATGCTGGGATTTACTGCGGACAGGTATGAAACCGCAAGCTTTTGATACTAATAATGTTATCGCCACGTACTGTCATCTATACGCACACGCTAGAGGTGCACCTCTTCCAACCAGCAACATAAAGTGTACCTGCTACTAAGTTCACAATTGCAATGTCACACACATTATTATTATTCACTTGTGGATAAAAATTCCCTTTAAAATTAGACATGCCGTTGTGTTTTCGAATAATTAAGGGAGTAAGAACTGTTAACACAACTTCAACTGTAGTATGTATGGTAACACGTTTTGACCCTAAAGCGTCATCATAGTCTTATGATGACCGTTTTGAGTCTAAACATGTTGAAATGAATATTACAAATAAAGATGTGCTAATTTGACATTCAGAGGACCGTGCCTCATGATATATTCTTATAATTAAAGCCAACGAGATGCACTATTTCTCAAATTTATTTGATAAAGTACTCTACTTGTTTCAGACAGGTCCATTGTCCACCATCAGGAGTATCTCAACACTGTATACACGCAATAGGTATTTGTCATGCTAGTTTTGTTGGTGTCTGCTCGCGTGGTCCTGAAAAATACCTATTGCTTGTATACAGAGTTGAGATACTCCTGATGATGGACAGTGGAACTGTCCGAAGCAAGTAGAGTACTTTATAAAATAAATTTGAGAAATAGTGCATCTCGTTGGCTTCTATTATAAGAAAGATGTGCTAACAGTTTTTACTCCTTTAATCAAAAATTAATGTGTATAACTTTTTCATTGATTTGAAATGTTCAGATTATCTATGAGTACTGTGCTTCACTGATCTTGTTATGCAGTATACGTACAAAAATACACAAATAGTAGTGCTATTTAAGAGATATTATTTTAAAAATGATATTACACAACATGCAACAAAATACTGTCAAAGAAATATCAGCATAAATATTTACATTACTTAGGAATTTCAATTCAGGTGAATTCTTATCCAGAACGGAAATGAACAGGTTCCTTTTAAAACCTTGTATTGTAGATTGTAGCCACACCTCTCATGCCTAAGCTTTTTTCTGCAAGATGAAGACACATGTTGCGATATTTCCACAATGTTGATGTTGAAGTTATTACACTGAATAGCAGGGTCATTTATTCCTGAAATTTAGAAGAACATACCACAAAATTCAAGGGTTCTGAGATACCCACACTTTAGAAGAAACATGACACTTTCATCTTCAAAGGGTCAAGGAGTCTTCAAGCAGTGAAAATCAATGCCCCTGCTACTAAGCATAACAACCCATAAAGATATAACTGCCCATCAAGTCAGTTATTTTTACCCCACTTTTGGCTATTCTGTTAGGGTCTGGTGACCAAAAACAGAAAGATGAA
>Ga0209629_10004309_pt1 | contig 10487 bp, 5 predicted proteins | sample TergutCu122P5_FD_187286 | JGI IMG/M metagenome (GOLD analysis project Ga0209629, IMG submission 187286) | Cubitermes ugandensis P5 segment gut microbial communities from Kakamega Forest, Kenya - Cu122 P5 (SPAdes) (version 2) | ecosystem: Host-associated > Arthropoda: Insects > Digestive system >... | reverse complement strand
AGCATCCTGCAAACCAGACACATAACCACACCAGACGAGCAACTTGAAAACCACAGCACGAAATGCCACAGGCAGCAACCACTGTATAATACTCTTGAGCTCCTGATGATGCGCATAGTGGTGCCCGAAACATGTTGAGCAAGCAATAAGATCTGCAATAAAAACCTCTGTTGCATCTAGCTGGCATTTTATTTCCACACACCATTAAAATATTACCACTATTAGGCAGGCCTTCCTGTGTTTGTATAAATGTCTGACACTGTTGCTTTTTTGATTGCCAAGTTGCAGTCTGCAAATAAGTGAGAGCTGTTCCATTCAACTTGTAATGGTCTGTGTGTTTCTGTTTCATAGTGTTTGTGTAGTTTAATATTTATTAAATTCCAACAAAATATAGAGACTATGCATATTCAGTCTTAACACGTCACAGCCAACACCTGGTTGTGTTAGACTGAATAAGTGTCTAGTTTGGGTAATAAACAGAATGGGATGGCTTCCATGAAGATGCCAACAAAATGTGCTGATTAGGCAATGTGTGTGTGTGTGTGTGTGTGTGTGTGTGTGTGTGTGTGTACACTTATTCTTTTACATTATATTTTTTCTGGCATGTTTTGGAGGGAACTACAATTCAAGGGATTATACAAAATGTGTAAGTATACATTCATTTATTATACATTAATCAAATCCATATAAGGTTGTCAGACATATTGGATATAGAATATAGATATCATTAAAGAGTGCAACACGTGCATCCCCACAAGTACAAGGTATTGTAGTTGTAGATGCAGATTGGCCAGTCCAGCAGTGATGCTATATGTACATTAATTAATAATTAAATCTTTAACTGTTAAAGAATTAAAAGGTAAAGAGCTCTTTTAACATTTAGTTTTCATAAAATATTCAGTTGTATATAAAACAATAATTGTTTTATTTGCATTCAGACATCCATGGAATGTCATCAGTCCTTATTATGAAAATAACCAAACTCATATCGGTGGAATACCATGTATATTCTTAGAGTGAACACATTGTACTAACTGTACAGTGTGTTTGCTCACTATTCAACCATTATGGGTTAGATCCTTTCATAATAAGGATTGGTGATGCCCAGTGAATGTTGTAATGCAAATGAAACTATAATTATAATTTTATATACAGCTGAATATTTTATAAAAACTAAAACAAGCTCATTACCTTTTAATTGTCTAATAATTAAAGATTTAATTATTAATTTATGTAAATGTATTATCACTGTTAAAACTGGCCAATTTGTGTCTAGTACCACAGTACCTTGTAATTAAGAGGGCTACAAGAGTGTACTCTTTAATGGTGCTGCGTACTGATATATCGTTTATAATCCCTTGAATCATAGCTCCCTCCATTAAATGTCAGAGAAAATATACTGTAAAATAATAAAGTATGTATATTGCCTCTTAAATGAATGAATGTTGGAATTTACTAAATATTGAAGTAAAATACATGGAAAATGCAAAATATTGAGAGTAGTTTACCTTTGAAACGACTGAATTATATACTCAAACCTGGGTTCAGCCCTACCAAGGTTTTGGGGGTATTTAATTTTTAGCACAAGCTTCACAAAAAAAACATGAATATTTTTTGAACAAAATGTGATAAATTTCTGCATTAAACAGCATTTTTTGGGAAATGAAACAGAGATTGTACAGTATATCTTTAAATATGCTGTAAGTATCCTTATTGCTTAAATACACAAAATAAATTTCTTAGAACTTACTAAAAATCTGCTTCTGTTACGTTCATTTTGGTTCCAGGTGTCAGCTTTGTGTACAGAGGTTGCACGCGAAGAAGTTTTATGGTCGTTTGTTTGTGGGATATTCTGCAAAACATGTTTTATCAACACATAAGGCCATATCACTCTTAAGACATTTCACATGTACAGGTTCAGGGGAGGAAAAGACATTGTCCATGTGCAGTGTGTGTGGCCAGGTCCTTTATCTTCCTTGACAATTCTGTTACTTTGGCATGAGTTGCTGTCAAGTGTTGTGCCATGTAGTGTCTGTCCTTCCTTAAGTAGACTTTTCATGTCCTATACTAAACAGTTGAGTCGCAAGGTTTGTAAATTTTAATGCCAAAACTTTTGTGTTCTTGGAGATGTATTGTCTGAAAATCGCCCTTACTTTGAACAACACAGTCACTTTGTGAATTGCCAGGTTTTCTGAAGGGTTGTAAAATTTTGAAATATCCTGTTTAGAATTTCAGATATGGCTTGTATTTTAGATAGTCTGTCTTAATTTTCTTCCATCCTGTCAACTCCATTCCTATTGTCTGTGAAATGTAGAAACCAAAGGATGTGTAAATATCTGTTTCATTTCATAGGGGTGCTGTAGAATGGAGTGTAAAACTGGCCTTTGTGCCCAGTAGTCTGTCAGTTGGTCTCACAAGGAATGTCCCATTTGTATTGTTATTATTAGAAAGACAAACATTTTGGCCTCGGTTATGTCAGGTTGGGTAGAAGGTCCCTCGTCAAGACTGTCCCTGTTAGTCTGTACCATAACCTAAGATAAACTGTGCAAAATACAACATGAAAACATGAAGTGGAGTAGAGTGGTCATTGATGAGTGGTGCTCCACTGTTATTCTCTGGTCTGGGGCCCCATGCAAGTGTGTGTACTGCCCTCTTCTCTAGCAAGAGGGCAGTTTCCACTGTGAGTTTGGTGGCTGTTGTGTCTGTGGTTCTGGCCCATCCTCAACATTATCCTCTTCTTCAGAGGTAATGGCTGAGTCCGGGACAAGTGGAGCCTAAGCACTGGAACTGCTGTATACTCACTCTGCAATCGTAGATATGGTTCCAGTAAAACTTCTTTATAACATATCTCATTCTCTGAAGCAACCGTGTTACATTGGGACTCAATGCTATTGCTGTCCATAATCAGCTCTGATATTTGATTTGGATTCAGCAGGCAAGCCCTCTTGCTCACAAGTTCCAAAGGCTGTCCCTTCTGCGTCATTATACAATGTGTACTGAAAATGTAAAATTTTCCTTTTGTCTGCCCTTGTTCTACTGCCTACATATAATTGCACACAAGTTCAAGATGTGAGAACCAATGTGTTTGTAAGCTGACAGAAGGTTGCTGTTATTGGAATGCAACGTACATCAGATGAAGTAGCTTGTGGTAACAGTTTACTGCCACTGTTTATATCCTGGGTAACTCTACACACAGCTGTTGAAAGGCAGAAGTCTAATAGTTATTTTTGCATGCCCACAAAGACAAAAAATGGCTTTTTCTGCATCGTAATTTGTGTGTTCATGTATGCTAACAGTATGGCTTCCTGTACGTTCTATGCATGCATATGTGACAACAGGCCATTGAAAGTTTAAATTTCCTAACAGGCACGAAGTGTTATCTGATACAAATTGTTGGGAATTAGATATATACATTGACAAGTATTTTGCTTGGTAGTTCAAAATAATGTGTATAACTTGAAAGAGCACTGAGAACGATGAATTGTATGTGTGCATTCCAGACATCAGTAAAACAGCTACAGAACATTGGCTGGTGTACAGAAAGTAAAAATATGCCATCTTCTGAATAATAGAGATGAGGTGTGAAATGCAACTACGTTGATTTTAATATTGAACTTTTACTTAGATAACAAATCATGGGCGTCATATGTATAAATAAATGAAAGTGGATGTTACATGGCTGAGTTAATTGTGCAGCCAGTGAGCAAACAGCAAGGCAGTAGCAGTTGGCAGGATAGTAGAAGGAGCAATGAGGGGAAGGTTTGGCTGCAAACCAGTACAGACATTTTTAAAGGTTACAGAAGGGGTAACAGTAGTTATCAGTTTTTCCCCATGCACTGTTAGGTTGGGAAGATAGTAATGTGGTGTTTCTCTGTGGAGCTGTACTGATTTCACCCTGTGCACTCAGCCATGTGTTCATAGCTATCTCTCTCACACTTTCTGAATTTTGTTAACATAAGTACTATAGAAGTTAGGCAACATTTTATGATTTGCTAGTAATTTTATGATCATCTGTCTCATTGGGTAATAACTTAGACCGATCTGGTTATGAGATGTATGTAACTTTCTTTTAGCTAATATCTCTTTCTGTCATGGGGAGAAAGCAACAGTTTTGAGACGTACAGGTATTATTCCCAAATGTTGATGTTTAAATGTATGGTATCTCCACATGAGCTTCATAGTAGGGTGGCAAGTTGCACAGAGACTGAAATTATGTGACTGTTATCAAAATTATCACAGTCTTGTACTTCTGCCTTTAAATTTTCTACCAAAGAATTCCATATAAATATTGTGCATTTTCTGAACTTCTTGAGGTCCAGCAGTTGCATTGTAAATGTTCCTTTTCATTCAGTTAGTTTACCCTTAACTGTAGGTCACCTTGATACCTGATGTTACCAAAAATTTAGTTATTTTATTAAATAGCTGGAAATAGTAATACACATTGGTTCACTTCAATTTTCCAGAGGTCCTCAAAATGTACTGTGCTTTGGTTACTGATACGCATATAAATGCAGCATTATTGCTTCATTGACAGTGGGTTGACAACTGATATATTATTGAAGATATTACATGTTGTCTAGAATTATAATGGTATTACTGTCTGTTGTTTGTAATGGACAGAGTAGGTAATATTGCAGAGATTATATACCAAAATTACCAAAAGCTGCATATTTGTCAACATATTTTCACACTAAACTGAGGAAAAACATGCTGTCTAGTAATAGAGTGACTTTACAGGAATTAAACTTTACATGAGTTCCAGTCCTTAAAATCAAGAAACACTGAATGGTAACTACCGCAAATTTTTGTGTGTAACGCCAAAATAAAATGAAGTTCCCACAGTAATGTAAAGATCGTATGGTTAAAATTGGGTAACTTTAAAATAGTGTGTTTCTTTAACTGTTTAGGCCTTTGATGTAATTAATTTTTATGGATAAAATTTTGTTTCAAATTAGAACTGTAAAGTGGTATGTCTTCCTTACAAAAATGAACAGCAGAAAGGGAAATGTTTTAAAAAATGTATATTGTAGTATAATAAGTGTGGAATTTGATGAGTTCCATCCTGTGCATTCATAAGATATGCTTCTTCTCTAGAGTTAGAAGAAATATCACAGCAGTCAAAATGTTGTACACATTCTGTCCTTTGTTTTGTTCTAAAATGTGAACTCAGGTTGAGTATGCTGCCACCATGGAAGTCAAATAATTGTAGTTATATTCACTTTCAGAAGAGTTAGGTATGTGAATGAAGGTAAAGACTTCTGCCTTGTGTAGTATACTGAGTACATTTTGAAGACCATTACTCTGATATTGAACAATACAGATATCCTGTTTCTCACATATTGTTCCCTAAACTAGGAAGGTTCCTAGCAACCTGTATGTGTGATCTGTTTAACTGTAACTTTTGTTGTATTAAATACAGCTTGTTAAGGGCAGTGTGGATATTTTGAACCACCCTTCGTGCATTGCATGTTGCTATTTACTGGTGTATAAATGAATAGCTGCTGTCCTTAGTTTTGAGGGATGACCATTTTTTGTCAAAGCAGCCCACATTCATGGTTTTAGAGAAACAAAATATTTAAAAATTCTAAATTTTCTAATTGATAAAACTGTGTTGTTAGACATCTCTTCAATTACCCCAACTAAATGCATACTTTATATTTAACACATATCTATAGCATACTTCTCCCACATGTTTCGGTGTGTCTTACGCCATCTTCAGGGAGAAATTAGTACTCCTTACTCAAAACCATCTTCTTGTACAGAGCTACTGTATGTGGTACGTTGGTTGCATCATAACATATAAAAGATACAGCCAAGATACAAGAACACCACCAAAACAGGACACAGTGTCTTCTGAAGGACTGTACACCCTATGGACCCAAGTATAATCTGAAGCATGGTGAACATATATTTTCACAACCCCGTATAACACAGGATAACAGCATCCATTCGAAGCCAAACATATATGTGTGCACTGTAAATGGAAGATTTTAATTATAGATTTTTAAGGTTTGTAACATACAGAACAGCATGCAACAGATATTACTTTAACCATTGTAAAAGCATTGTAAACCAACAAAGTTGTATCTTTTATATTTTATGATGCAACCAATGTATCACAGACATAGCTTTGTAAAAGAAGATGGTTTTGAGTAAAGAACACTAAGTTCTCCCTGATTATGGTGTGAGACACACCAAAACATGTAGGAGAAGTATGGTATAGGTAAGCATTAAATATAAGATGTGCATTTAGTTGGGGTAATTGAAGAGATGTCTGATATATAAAAATGGATGGAGTGGAATACTTCAAAATGTGTTGTCATTGTCTAAGAAAATGAAAATGTAAGTTTGCAAGTCTATGTACGATTGAACCTTTAAATAGCTCATAATGGATAGGAGAAATGCAGAGAAATTCTTTGCTTTATACATACTTGTATGAGTACAATCTATTCTGTCTTGTTTGTACCAATTCTTGTTAGACTGGGGTTACTTGAGGTAACTTCTTCATAACCTAATTACTATATATATATATATATATATATATATATATATATATATATATATAGTGTACCTTAAAATATCAAATTTGTAAGTAGGACAAGTTTAACATTGATTGATGCAAATATGGAGCAGTGTTTTAAGCATATTGTTAGACTTGTAATGTTATTGTAGATTATTTGTACACACCACTGTAAATGTCAATATTTCATGAATAAGTACTGGAAAGAACACAGAATTATATTATTTACTTACTAATACATGCATTATGTATTTATACATATTAAATATGCAATTAATTTGTTCCTCCTGTGATTTGGTTCATTATTGTAAACAGCTCATTTGTTGTTTTAGTAGATTGTTGGAGTTAACATTGAAAATGACTTTTTATAAGAGACCAGAAGTTTGAAGTAACAGAGAGACTAATATTACATGCTTATGTATAATACAGTAGAACAAAAGTTTGTCTCATTCTTGGGCAGTTTTATATCAGAATAAGATTACTTTTTTATGTAACAATATTGTTTATTTTATAATCAAGCATTGATTGCTAAATTAGTTGTTAGATGTATGATGCGATTGTTATCTATGTAAATCATTTTTTTTTTGTGGGAAGCAAACTACATTGTATTTACACAAACAGCCTTGCTTTCTTATGTCAGATAATTGTATTTATGGCTCCTTTTTCTTGCTGGACCAGTTTTGTACAGTAAACAATGGTATTCTGAGGTGGAAGTTAGAATACACACCTTTCTGTTCTTGCATTTTCCATCTTTCATATATAAAGTACAGGGGTTCTTACCATTTCAGGCATGCCAGCATGGATCTATCCAGATATACCATATACAATTCTGAGTTAAATAAGGCTCACACATACACACACACACACACACGCTGAGATGCAGATACTTCCAGATGTTATATGTGGGGGAAATTAGCCTCTGTATTTCACACCAAACTACAGTCTCTTCAGTTACATTTTAACATTACCTATACAAAAGCAGCCCAGAATATACTCTGCGTACCTCAGACTAGCTCCTAAATTGTTGAACATTTTATGTGTTCGGGTGCTTAACTGAGTTATGATTTTTTTATTTATAGTTGGGTGACAGGAAGGAGCAGATTTTTACTGTCATTATGAAACCAGAGAACTAATCTTTTAGGTCCTACATACATGCATAAAAAGTACTGGAGTCAATTAATGTTGGAATTACAAATGGGTAAACTGGCCAGTAGTGAGATCTGTTTTACTTCTTCTTCACATAGCTGATTAGGGCTAACATTCTCTACATTTTGTGCTAAAATCTTTCAAAAAAATGCAGTTGTTTTGAACAATGGAATTTGGAGAAAGTGAGCCTTTTTCAAAACTGAGACTGACACATTAACCAGAAAATTGAAAAGATAATTATGTTTGGTTCGTGTACATGAATTAACAATATCTGCTGAATGAGTGATTATTTACAACCCAGAAAACACCACATTTATACCTGAAACAAATGATCCCCTTGTGTATGTCGAACTTGATTTTGAGTTGCCTTGGAAGCTTATATTTATGAACAACTGGTAATTAAATAGTTCCACTGTGTTTATGTATTAACATTTGCACATTTTGTTTCAGTTGTACAGTGTCTCAAAATGCTGGGGTGCAAAAGTGATGTGCAGAGTTTTGGAATCTGCTGAGTATATCATGTGACCTTGTGCCATTTTCAGTAAACTCAGTACTGCATTTGTGCAATAAAAGTACTTCTGTGTCCTGTAATAATAAAGATTATATATTCACTTAAATACATACTTTTAAAAGACGGAGCATTGTTGAATGCAAATTCAGAGTAATTAATTGAAACATACACACGCCAACAATTCACCCCACAAATTGCAAGGTAGTATTTTTTGATGGGGGGAACAGGCCCATTGCTGTGGTAGGTGCTTAACCTGCATTTTCCTGTACAGGCTAAAATAGTTACATAACCAAGTGTTGTGACTTGCAAGCACAATAGGCAGAAACTGTAGGAATTACACTGTGCAACAAATTTTGGGTTGTATCCTGTTACTGCAACAAAAATATGTTTACTTAGTAGAATTTTCAATTCAGAACATCAAACTAGCATTTAAATTATGGGATTGGCTCTGGTTTAAAAACAAGACAGGTAGAGGTGGTGTATGCATAAACATAACATTACGGGGTGTTCGTGTAACTGCCGTTGACGTCAAGAGCAGTGAGTATTACGTGCTTTGAGTCTGTGTCTATAGCCGTGGGGATGAAGAATGCAGTGCACATGCACCGTACTGTAGTGTCATCTGTGACCCGTTTTGTTGTATGGTACGTTTGCACATTATCCCATAAATGACACAATTCTCAAAAAATATGTATGGAACATAAGATTTGTGTCTTAATTTTCTGTACAATTTTTGTCTGAAAAATTTCTCATTGTAAGAATAATAATCACAGGGTAGGGAAAAATTCGGGTGTTTCTGGAATAGGCACACCTTCACAGAGGGACAGTGGACGAGTAGCTGATGATATATTTCGGTACTCCACTGTCCACTTTTTCTTTGTGGTGAGTATTATTTCTCCACATCTGTAACGGAAGTTATCCACACTGTTCACACACTTACAAGGCATTTGCATTCGTCTGAAATAAAGGTAGAGAGAAAAGTACATCTCACTACAAACAGCGCACATGCAGCACAGGTAACACAATTGCCGAGCGACCAAACGGACTCCTACAGCTCCACAGACAGACAAAGAAAGAAGTGGATAACAACATTCGTTGATCATGTGGTACTGAGATTGTGACTGACTGTGGTCAAACGCCACCTTGGCCCTCAGCGGTAACGTGCTTGTGAGATCCCTTCCATACTTTGGAAACCAGAACAGTTTTCTCAAATTTTAATGTCATTTTTGTGTTCAACACCCAACGATTGGATAATATTGGGTAATTTTGTGTCCATAATATTTCAGGTTTTGCACACTGTTGTTAGTAGAATGAACAACAACTGTGTGCTGATCAGTTGTACATATATATATATCTTTTGTCTGACATTGGTTATACCTATTGGGTTTGAGGGAATGATGGCATAAAAGGAAGACCAACATCATAAAGTATATTATTTGGATATGTCTTGCTCTTATTTGACCAGTTTATTGTATCCATCTTTAACAGAAGTCTCACAAATTTCTTTAGCTCATTTTATAATTGTACTGATGAGATCAACCTTCTTCTGTGCCGGTGTTTTACAAGTTGGTGCAGCAGATGTTAATGGTTTCCAACATAGCATCTGTCATGAATGATAAAGCAGCAGTGATGGTGGTATTGTTGGCATGGTAATAAAGTTAACTATGTTTGATTTAATTTTGGATGGTTTTTAACTGTGCTTGTACTTAAAAGTTCACAACCCGTACCTAATGTATGAGTCACACATTGTGACACTGGCTGTAGTGTTCAGGCTCAGTAAACTGGATGTCTTAGCCATTGTCCGCGCTCATCATCATATCATCATCAGGGAAGCCATTTCAAACACCCAACTGAGTAATTTATAAACTGTATTAAAATCAACTGTCAGTCATAACTAAAATTTTTATTGTGACTATTTTAATGTTCATTACAACATATTCTGGCCAGCTTGGCCACCTTCACTTAGTTGTATATATACAAATTATACTGAAGATGCAAAATAAGTGCCTTGAAAGTTCTGGGTTTCACAGTATTTAAGGTTATTTTGCATTGAGTATTTGATTATGGTATGTAATTTTACATTGAGAATATTTTGTATAGTTGTTACATGGTTTTAAGTTCTTTTAAAGTTTTTTATTAATTTACAAGGTGGTTCAAATATGACCGGGACTGATTTGTGTGTAAACAAGCCGCACTGCGCAGAAGCTGTGCGACCTTGAGACAGTGAAGCCACAACCTCCACCCTCCCTCCTGCTCGGGTTAGAACCTGTTCAGTCCTGTCTGGGAGTTGCTAGAGTGATGAGCGAACAGAAG
>Ga0209629_10004307_pt1 | contig 10488 bp, 5 predicted proteins | sample TergutCu122P5_FD_187286 | JGI IMG/M metagenome (GOLD analysis project Ga0209629, IMG submission 187286) | Cubitermes ugandensis P5 segment gut microbial communities from Kakamega Forest, Kenya - Cu122 P5 (SPAdes) (version 2) | ecosystem: Host-associated > Arthropoda: Insects > Digestive system >... | reverse complement strand
CCTTCAGCTGTTTCATGTGTTAATATATTGCACGCGCGCTTGGCTGGTCGAGCTGAAGTGAATGACGTTAGTAGTATAGTAAAAAACACAAATTCCTCTCACACCTCTATCTTAATCCGCCTGCAATTTTGTATCAAAACTCTGTGATTTCAGGTACCGCTTTCTGTATTTTTAACCGGGATGTAACTTGTGTGAAATGTGTGCACGGCCGATGGAGATATTTTGTTTGCCAGGAGGGAGTAAAGAAAACCACAACATTTTTTTGTCACGGTAGTCGGTAACAAGAAAAGTCTTAGTCATGATTCTTTAACATTCGGCGAACATTCATGGTCTGGCACTGTTCTGTAGGAAAAATGTGAACTAGAAAATACAACTGGAATTTAGTTTCTGCAGGGACACATATTTGTAGAGTAAATATGTAATCTTGAATAAGTAAGTGAATTTGGACATTACCACAGTAGTCTGTATATAAGATACTGCACGCAGAGATCACTTTAGTATTGTAAGTGTACTGGCTTTTGAAAGTATAAGCTACTTTACATTATTTTTTAACATTTCTTGCCATTACCTACCCGAGACTGGCGACTGAAACACGTCACTGCCTCGAATTGCAAACATTGTCGACTACTTTGACTGGGGGAGGGGTCATGATTTTCCTCAGTCCTTCAAAGAAAGTACGAAGATGGCTTGTTGTCACGACCAAACCCCTAATTCCGTTCCCAACATCGTCCATGACCATTGGTTCTGTCGTGTTCAAATCCAGACCGTAAGAACGAACATTGAAAAATTCCAGACAGCTTCACAGTGGGATTCGAAGAAAATAATAATAATAATATAGTACCTTTAAGACAGTACTTGGTATCTTTGTTCTTATACATATGCATTTTTTGTTGTAGATTTGTTTTGGTGTATTTTTTTTTGCTTACTTGCGCTTTTGATGCTGTACATTAATAAATTATTATATTATTATTATTATTATTATTATTATAATTGTGCAGTGGTATCGAACGAAATTAAATGGAAGATGTTGATATTCTACACCTTCGTGCGATAGATGTACATGAGTTTATTACCAATAAATTGCACAGTACTCCGTGAGGACGGCTATAAGAAATCGCCGAAACATGTAATATCCTCCTGTATGTCCATCCATGGCACAACAGCCTCCTAGTGGGCCAGGGTTTCCTCATTATCGAGGCTTCATGATCACACTCAGACCCACCACACTCGGCACGAATCCTCTGGACGAGTGTTCAGCCCGAGGCAAAGGCCTTTACCTGACGACACACAAGAGACATACATTCATGTCCCCAGTGGGATTTGAACCCTCAATCCCAGCAAGCGAGCGGCCTTAGATCGCGCGGCAACCGGGACCCGTTCTGTTATACATGGATTAGTGAAATGTATTGTGCAGCTAGTAATAAACTCATATATAGGCCTATGGAAGATGTTAATGTTACAAAGTGGGGGTGGGTGGGGGACACCGTGGTTTTTCGTTCGTCCATGTCTCCATATTTCCTAAACCCGGCTTTTCTTGCATGTTTAAATTATGGGCCTTTGAATCTTTATACAAAATTAGCGTGTAATGTCATTTTGATTCAGGGCGAATATTGAGTGATAACGTTGAAACTGTTCTGAATGACATTTAACTTAACGCTCTCAGTAATCGTGTGAATCTGCAATCTGGCCCAGCCTCAGTTTGCTCCGTTTGTGTCGACCTGTACGCAGCTGCCAATGGGAAGTTCTACGGATAAAATTTAGGGCCTATTATTTATCATATTCCTAAAATTTAAATAGTACAAAATCCATACATGTTATTTTTTGCCTAATTACACATATGCGAAAAGCGACTCTTAGAAGTATGCTTATTTTCATATAATTGCATTATCATTATTTAAATTTGAGTCTTGGAAGAACGTTACACCTACAGAGTTTTGTATTGTCACAACAAAAATAGCTGGCTGAAATTTATCAATTACAGTCTTTGTGATCTTCACATTATTACTTTCATAATTGAGGCAGCCATATCTTCATTAGCAAAACAAAAGTCTGTGGGCCCGAGGAAGTACAAATTACTCTACACTGATTTAATTATCTGATTTTTTAATCCGCCTAATTCTTTGAGGCGTAAAATTCATCAAAATAATATGTAATATTTCAGTCCCACATCAGAGTAAACGTATTATATTACTGTTGCTTAGACCAATCATTGAATGCTCTGTACGGAAATATGTAATGGCTGTTGACTGTGAAAACGATGGGAAATGCGTATATATGGTTCATGGACAGAATGCAGGATGTTCTTGTTGCTAAAGCAGGTGATAGGCTGTGTATGAAATGCTTTAAATGGTTAAATCAATCGGCCCTGCAGGTGTCAGAAGATAATTCTGGTTCGAATTAAAACACATATTTCCCCAAGCCAAGCTAAGGCCTCAGGTAGGGTGCATGTTTCCCATTTGTTTTTCCTGCAGCCTCCTGTATCCGGTCTGATTGTCATCTCTTCTCATTTTCCTCACGCGAAGTAGTTTTTACGCAACACATGTACGTCCTATGTTGACTTACTAGCATTAATTAAAGTGACTGTATTATTTATTGTGTATCTTCTCTCACCTGCTCATATTGTACGTCACACTCCACATAAAGCAAACAGGTGCCGGGAAACTAGAGTTATGTACAGGGTTACCACAAAAGAATGCCAGTGTTTCAATCTGAAATATCTTCTGAATGCGAAAAGGTAAAACAATAAAACAAGATGTAACTTATGTGTATATGTCTTGATTTTGGGCCTATTATCTCGACGTAAATAATGTTTGCAAACCGGCATGAATCCTACTTGTAGTTACCATGTCCTTTCCACTGTACCTTGGGTGGCCGTAGCTTTGCATATTCTCTCTTTTAGCAGCTGTAGCGCCTGGGTTTGTGAGGAGTGCGGTTTTGTGCTTTGTCTCACTCCCCCGCCCCCAAAAAGAATGTAATAGACTGATGTCATACGAGCAGGTAACTGCTACCAAAAAAAAAAAAAAAAGGATAAAATGGCTTGATATCGGATGAGCAGGTAACCTCCACACTGCTACAGTCACAATAATATATACGAATACGAGTTTAGGAGTGAATAAGGGCGCATTTCATTGTTTTTGGAACCAGCCATATTACATTCATTGATTACGTGGTCTGTCTTACGACAGGTCGACACCTTCTTCCCAGCGAATTTTCCAATTTCCAATATTCTCTCCTTTCCTTCACGTCATCCAGTAGCTACTTATGTCTTCTTCCTCATCTTCCCATCACTTCTATCTTCCTTCTATATTTCCTTCAGTGACATTATAAGGCAGTTTCTACGCAAGATGTGACTAATATACGAGTAGTTAGCCTTTCTTCCGTTTATATTATTAGGATATTCCTCTCCTTCTTGCCTCTATGTAATACTTCTTCATTACTCACACGAACGGTCCAACATATCTTCTCCTTCTCGAGCACCAAATTTCAAACTTTCCGGGCACTTCCGATCTACTGTCCGAGGTGTCAAAGTTTCAGCATCATACAAAGCTACGCACTAAATGTAGCACTGCACTAGTTTCTTCCTTTAAAATTGAAGTCCAATTTGCTGGTGAAAAAATCTTCTTCTTGTTGAATGCTGCTTTTGTCATGGCAATCCTGTATTTAACTTCACGTGTACACCTTTCGTTATTTGTTATCATACTGCGCAAGCAGTAGAAATATTGCACATTGTCCGGTTGTTTTTGATCTATCATAATCTGTAACGGTGATGGTTGCCTCGAGTTTCTTATTACTTAATTTTTTTCTGCGTTTATTTCTGTCCCATAATACCTTACAATTATCAGTCACGCCCTGTAGTGCCATCTCTTCCTTAGCCAGTAGCACAAGGTCATCTGCATATGACATAGAGTGTAGTAAATATGTAAATTAAATACATATATATGACCCTGTTTAATTTAACCGTCTCAATACGCGGACGGTACAACTGATGAAGGTCCTCCAGTAAACTTCTGCAGTACATTCCCTGATATTAAAGTAGATGTGGTTATTCATGGGCAGAGTTATAGTTTATAATGCTGCTGCTAGTAGCTCAAACAACACAGCGTCGAATGGCAAGATGATACGATAGATAATGGAAAGGAACTTTGACAAAAGGAGTGATCACAGCGTAATTTGAAGTAGCGCTGAAGAAGACCGCCAAAATCTGAGTCAGAATGGTCGGTCTTTGTGGTGAAATATAAAACTTCCAAATACGTCGGAGGAATGCCAAACACTCGACCGCGAAGTCAGATATTGTACGTAGAAATGAAGACGAGCTAGGTCTAGGGGTAATCGGGACCATTCCAGTATTTAATATCATCTCTATACGAAGGCCTTAGTTTGGCTTCAATATGTTTAGGTTTAAATAATTTAACTCAACTTGTCGCAACATGGTTACAAACAATTTCATAAATATCCTATATACACCCAGCTTTTACGAGGATATAGGACTCCGTGTTTGGTATCCTTTCCCAAAGAAAAAAAATTTATACCCCTCTGTCCGAACCTGTACTGACAGGGCGTCGCGATGAATTTATTGCCTCTGTTGCCTAACTTGAGGTTCTGTCACTTCCTCCAGGCAGACGCTTATAAAAGTGTAGGGGGTGTAGCGACTAACTACGGGCTGGACTGTCCGAGGACTGAGTTCCGTTGGGTACGAGATTTTCCTCACCCCTCCAGGCAGACCCTGAGGCCAAACCAGCTTTCTGTACAATGGATACGGCGTTTCTTTTTCGGGGACAAAGCGGCCGAGGCGTGGCATTTACCACCCACCCGCAACTGCCCTATTCTAAGGTGAAGTTTACTTTACTATCTCTTCCGTTTCGTCGTTCATAATCAGCCTTCCACTGCACATTGTACGTACTTCATGAAGCCAAGTGCAATAAAAACGTTTGGACCCTATTCTGTTTCGTGACTGATTTCGAGGATAGTTTTTATATTTGGCGCGTAATATCCTTCATATAAACATGGTATTTGTTTGTATTTATTGTATCTTCGACAATCAATAGTGAAAGGTTTAAGGTTTAGAAGTAAAAATATTCCTTAGTAAGACTGAGCCTTTAAAAAAAATTCATAAAAACTGTACCTACGAATTTGGTGAAATATATTTACAATATATAGGGCTAATTAAGTTAGAATATGGTGATGCAACAGTCGCTTCTTGCACTCAGCCTTGATATTTAAAAGTGCAACATATATGAAGAATTAAAATTTATTTGATCTCGCTATTGTTCGCAGATGCTTGTCTATAAAACTATTAGTCGTAAATGGAGGGAATGTCTCCTGGTACCGGAAATTCGAAGGTTCGTGACGTCACTTGCAAGACTCATCATTGCTCCACGTGAGTTACTTTATAGTATACAACTAACTAACAAAATAAATAAATAAATAATTCCATAGAACAGATTCCTTCTTAAGAAGCTAATGGTTCTTCAAGTAGTCAAGAAATTCTCCTCGTTTTGTGCAACGCGAAGTTTCATGTTTCAGAAGCACCTGCCACTAATCCCTGCCCTGAGCCATTTCATTCCAGTCCACGTAATTCCATATATCGTATTTCTTGAAGATCCATTGTGATATTACTAGGGCTAGGTATTAGAAGTGACATCTTTTCCTCGCATTTCCCTCTAAAAGCCTTGCACGCACCTATTCTCTCCACGATACGTGCCAATCACTTCACGTAAGTTACTGTTAATTCCAACGATTCCGTTCTTCCATACATGCCTTCGTCTTCCAACTTTCAACATTCCTTCTGTGAATTTTCCCAACTACAATTGTTTACTCAGAAGTCAGGAGTTTTTTCTATTTAAAGACTCTTATCATTTGCTAAGTTTATATAGCGTAGATGATACAACAAGCATGGCATATGGGTAGGGCCTATTGGTGGAACGACGCTGACAACAGAAAACTAGTTGTGGAGGGGAAAACCTGTTCCAGTGTCACTTTGTCTATCCAAAATGCCATATAGACTTTTTCCATTACCTGCGTAGTGTACCGGGACAATCTTGATTTAACTCGCTAAAGTGCCAAACTAATTTTAAAAGCGCATGAGAGTTTTGTTCCTATCTCACATAAAACACAAAAGGTATATGAATGACAGAGTTAAGTTGGCTAAGTTGGCTAATGTACTTAAGGGGTGGGGGAAAATGTTGTTTTCTTATGCTGAGAAAAAATTTAAATTCTGTTGGATGAATATCATGTTCTTTATCAAAAACAGAATAAAATTGTCGTGTTCTTTTCCTTTAAATCTGATGGAATATTAGAATATCATTGCACACTAAAAGTTAATGAATTAAGTGACAGCCTGCCAGGTCAATATAACAAGTTACGAACTTCTTTCTTACGTAAATTACTTATGTTATTACATATCGTCACCACTTCTCCACACGTATGTTTAATATATGTTCCTCGTAAAGGTAGTTTCATTAGTGCAAAATTCCATATTTAGATGTTTGGAAGGGAGCACGGAAAACAGCAACATGAAACTTCCAGATTGTGTTCATGTACAATTTCAGAGATTCAATTGGAACATCAAAACACTTCCTATTTATCTCTCTATAATAAGTTACATGAAATCATGTTCATTTTTTGAGTTAAATTTTGTCCTAATTTACACGCGGTAAAAGATAAATTTCACTGTAGAACAGGCCATGAATGCCCAGTGGGACAGTAAGGTACAGCTCTTCTCTTCTTTTAGCCTCGGCGCTAGATGGGGGATGAGTGGTCAACACAACCTCCCGGCCGCTTTACCCCTGGGAAAGAGACCGGTACCCATTGTACTGAAGGCTGGGTGGGCCCCAGGGCCGATCTTTGCGGGTAAAGAAAATTTTCCCTGAATCACGCAAGAACAACTTAAATCTTTGAGAACATTTGGTAAGAAAACTGGGTTAGAAGTCAAAAAGACAAACATATATTAAGAGCCATCCTGGTCTGTGAATCGAAGCGAATGAAAGGTAACTATTCATAGATGATATTTCAAGGAGTCGCCAAAATTAATTTCTAGATATGTCACAGACTTAAATTAGGGCAGGTGTTCAAACTAGTTATTAAGATATTATTGAAACAAGGAATTAACTTTTCTCGTCCATTCATGAGAAACCGACAGTCGCTCAGATGGTCAAGAAACTCCCCGCCTTTTATGGTGCCAAAAATGTAATCTTCATTTTCGCAGCAGCCGCCCACCCGAACTTATCCTGAGCCAGGTGTTATATTTTCTCTAACTCCACTGTATTCTATACTGTAAGTTCCTGGTATCTTTAATTCCTTGTAATTTTTTCTTAGTTTCGATAATAACGGCAATTTTCTTTTTTCTCTTTTGTAGTACTCCATTCAGTTCCACTGCTTTATCTGTGCCCCCTTTCACATTCTAAGCAGTGCAAATCTTATTGTCAACTGTTTTAAATCTTCCCAGCTGTTGTATTTAAAACTTGCAGATATTCAAAACTTCCTTGTGAGAAATCATTAGTCTCTCGACTGGCAAGTCTGGTGGTAGGGTTGCTACCTCTCCGCCTCCGCCTCCGGACGTGCTAGTTATACTCAGGCATTTCCTCCAGAGTAGATCAAAAGTTTATACCACCGTAACTCGGTCCTCAGAGCCTCGTCGGTACGAGCAGATTGCACCTCGGGCAGGTGAGGATGAGATTTGGGTAGAAGAGTTTATGGATTGCACTTCCTACCCATCGCAACCCCGTGGCAAATTAAGAAACTAAATTCCTGCCTGCGCTTAATTAATTCAGCACCTCACCATGAAAACATACGGTGGGTGGGGGCATAATTCAACGAATTTCTAATTTCGGCACTAGTTGGAATTTTGGGAAATCACGACCCAACACCTTGGGAAGGAGTTGCCGTGTCCATGCGATAGAGCTGCAGGAAATGGACGGGTAGGCAGAACATTATATCTTAGTAGTGGATATCCCTTCGTGTTTAAAGTACAGTATTAAAATAAAATAAAATATTTACTCCGTCTGTCACAATTATATTTTTATTTTATTGTTTCAAATGTTGGCAACTAGTTTCGGCCTGACTAGGCCATCATCAGGCCAATATTTATAAGAACTTAAAAATTCTGGTACATAAAATAAAAATATACGAAAGCATAACAACGCACAGCTCAAGTACTCAATTTTACCAGAATATACAGAATTTCAACGTAGCTTACAGCAGGTGAAGACAAAATTCGCACAACAATTTTATAATTTTACCAATTTAAATAATGCGACTATATATATGTAGATATTATAATTGAAATCTTTATAACACATTTTATACTGTACATATTCGGGACTACTTACAATTTTAAACTTGAGTGGCCAGTACTCATAACATAGAATTAAAAAACTTACTACAGATAACACAACTATAACTAGTATCAACTATAAAAAAACAATCATGATTGCAAATTGGATTCCATGATATTGACGAGTTATATTTTATGAACCAGCATTTTTAAAGTTTTTATAAATATTGGCCTGATGACGGCCTAGTCAGGCCGAAACTAGTTGCCAACATTTGAAACAATAAAATAAAAACAAAGCTGTGACAGACGGAGTACTTATTTTACTTCATTTTAATATAGAACACTACACGCTTCCCCCTCCCCGAGTCTAATTCCGATTCTACGGGTAACCACTCTGTAGCCTAGTGACTGTACTCAGCCACGCTGCCTCCGGTTAATTAGTAGATTATTTATTTCACGAAATTTGGTAGGATATGATAAATTGATATTCGTCGCCGATTATGGCCATTGTACCTTACATGAATGAAATATTAACGCATTGTGCTGTGTATAAGTTCATAGAATGCTGGGACACAAAACGTTAGTGCCAAGTTGTTTAGATCAGGTGTCTGTGTGTCGTGTGGGTGCTTGGAGTATGCCTATTGTACTCCCCATTCCACCCGCCACGTCTGCCTCTTATTCTGTAATCCCCTGTAGAGGTCTGGCACACATCAGTTCCTGTTTCGTCACCACCTAATGAAGTATATTAATCACATTCGACTCTTGTGTGTTGATGTTCTACAAAACTACGCATCACATTTCTAGAAAACAAGCTGCAACAATATATCTTCTCTAAAGGTAAGTAATAACAATGTTGATTGGCCGTAGTTTTCAAATTTAAAGTTTAAACCGAACTTGGATGTTGCCTGTCAAATAAACTGTTGCGCTTCGTTGGAGATTCGCTGGTTTGGTTTGAAAATGAAGGATACGATTTACTAAACTTATGTCCGTGAATCATATCCATTATTTTCAACGCCAAACATTTACCGTTCTAAAATAAGTTTCGTTACTCTGGCTCTCCACTGCTGCGCATTTTAAAACTGGATCAATCTGTTTGTCTAAAGTGTGTAATAATGAAACCAGGAACTTTAGCAAAAACATTTATCATCATGAGTTTATAAATGATGAATGAAGATAATTTTTATTCAGCACAACTATATTTTATTACAACAACTGTATTTACCATTTAAAATGCTACGTATTTCGTCCTCTAAAGGTAATCAGTCCTGAATAAATAGAAGAAAGGCAGTCAAATATATTGAATTTTCATTCCTATGAAAGAGGTTATAAAAATATTTGACTGTCTTTTTATTTATACATGCCTGCTGACGTTCGTTTGGAGTCGAAGCATGTTGTATTTTATGAAAGAAAATGCTGATTAAAAAAAGGATTCTTGTGTTGATTAAAAGTTGTTTTTATTACTTCGTTTATGAAGCACAAGGGCATGTCTCCCCTAAAGATTAATATGCTATAGTTATCAATAGCCGCAAGTAATGATTATAATTAGACCGTTATAATATGCGAGCCGTTGCGGGGTGATATGGGGCCTGTGTTGTGCGATCTTTGAGGTTACAATGGTGCTGATGAAGAATCGTGTCGTCTAGGAAGTTACGCCATGTCCACTGACAAAGAGTTACTCTGGTTTCGATGGCACTGTTTTCCTTCGCAAGGACCGTGTTTATCTGTAGACACGGCGTAACATCCTAGAAGACCGAAGCTCCCTTCGTGTTAAATTTGATATACAGAAAGATCATGAATACATCTACACATTAAGTAAGAAATGTTGCTTGTATGTCAGTGGCTACAATGGCTACGATGCGGATCTTCCGAGGTTATATCCAAAGGATTTAACGTATAAACCTCCAGAATCTGTATTTAAGTAACAAGTTCTGCAAAAAATAACATAGTAATAACAATAATAATTGATAATTGATTTGTCGGACTAGAAATCTGCCGCAACAAGAAAGTTGGCTTCATGAAAAGAACGTGAAATTCCTTGATCATACACAAATATTTACGTCAATACACAACTATTCTTGTTACTAATGCAACTTTATTTTGCTCTTGGCGACATGTTTCGGCTGATTAAACAGCCATCTTCAGGCCAACTTACAATAGAGTAGTACCTTATTATATTGCGCCAAATATGGGATCCCACATTGTTTACACACAATGTA
>Ga0209629_10004305_pt1 | contig 10488 bp, 10 predicted proteins | sample TergutCu122P5_FD_187286 | JGI IMG/M metagenome (GOLD analysis project Ga0209629, IMG submission 187286) | Cubitermes ugandensis P5 segment gut microbial communities from Kakamega Forest, Kenya - Cu122 P5 (SPAdes) (version 2) | ecosystem: Host-associated > Arthropoda: Insects > Digestive system... | reverse complement strand
CGCCCGACACGCAGTGGGATTTGGCCGTTTGGGACCAGTCCCCCTGGGCCGGGGAAACCGCGCTTATAAAAAAGCGCATAATTCCGCAGGCTAATCCGGGGCACTTTTTTAGCCTGGGCATATCCGGCAGCACGTCGGGGCAGCCTATAAAATTTGTAAACATGGACGTGTTTTTTAAGACGGGACGTAATTTGATTTAAGGAGGCGTTATGGCATTTTTTTCAGACTTGTTCGGCGCGGGCGGCGGCGCGGTGCCCACGTACAATATCGGCGACGCGCAAAATATGTTCCAGTGGCAGCAGGGTCAGGCGCGTTACAACGTGGCGGCGCCCGGCGGTTCTCTGACGTGGAACCCGGCCACCAATACCCAACAAATCAGTTACAGCCCGCAAATGCAGGGCGTTATGAATAATCTTTTCGGCGGGGACGCTTCGGGCAAGCGCGCGGAGGACAGCGTTTTTTCAAATTTCCAAAACCGCTACGCGCCCATTTTCGCGCAGCAGTCAGGCGACCTTCAAAACCGCATGGTAAACCAGGGCATACCCGTCGGAAGCGAAGCGTATAACCGCGCAACCAAAGCGCTGAGCCAAAACCAAGCCGACGCCACGACGGCGGCCATGAATCAGGCTGTGCTGACGGGCCAGCAGCAGCGCGCTCAGGACGTGCAGCAGAATCTGGGCATTTTCAACGCGTTCAACCCAATGCAGGGTTATTCGCCCGGCGCCGGAACGCCGAACATTGACATTTACGGCAACTCTTACCAGGGCGCGCTGAACACCTACCAAACAAATCAGGCCAACGCGCAGAAAAACGCGCAGGGAATTGTAAATACGATAGGACAGGCAGGCCAGCTGGCGGCCATGTTCTCCGACGCGCGCATAAAAGAAAACTTGCGCGAGGTCGGCCGGCTTTATAACGGTCTGCCGGTGTACGCGTTTAATTTTCCGAAAGAAAATGTTACGCGTATCGGTTTGGTTGCGCAGGACGTTCAGCAGGTTATTCCGGAAGCGGTAAGTTCAACGCCCGAGGGCCTGCTGATGGTTGATTATGATTTGGCCACGCGCTTTGACGACAATTTACAACAGCCGCAGCCGGAAAATCCGCCGCAAACGCAGGAGGCAAAATAAAATGGATATTTCAGATTATTTAATAAATTACACGGCGCCGCAGGGCGCAAACGGCATGACGCAGCAGCTTATTAACGGCGGCATGGCCAATCAGCTCAATCAGGTCCAGCCCTCCGCGCCGGACGGTACGCGGGCGGCCATGATGAACGCGCTTTTGCGCATTAAGCCGCAAAAGTTTAACTACGCCCGTTCCGCCATGGAGCGTATGCCGCAGGGCGGCTTTGCGCCAATCGTCAATGCCTTGCTTGGCTACAAGGCGGACAGAACCGACGCGGCCAACGCGCAGCTGGCCGCGCAAAATCAAATATCGGGGGCCTTATTTAACCAGGCGGCCGCTGAAGCCGCTGAGCAGAGAAAGTACACGCGCGAGGACGTTGTGGAAGCCCGCAAGCGCGGCTACGACGTGTCTGATTTGGCCGCCAAACAAAATTTTGAACTCGGCAAATTGGGTTTACAAAACCAGTATGACCTCGGCAAACTAACCGCCGAACAAAAATTTGCCGCCGGCCAAAGCGCGGCGCAGCGCGATTTCACGGCCTCCCAGGCCGCGCTGGGCCGCGGCGCCGATGTAAGCAAACAACTGGCCGCGCAGGATTTTACCGCCTCACAGAACTACGCAAAAAATGTGGCGGAGGCGGCAAAAAAAGATTTGAGCACGGCGGACATGCAAAAATTTTTAGCAAATCCGCAGGCTTACGACCTGCAGCAAAAGCCGTTTTTTCAAAGATTGTTTTCTAAAAATTACACGCTTGCTCCGCACGCCGCGCCGGCGGGCGGCGGGCAGCTTGCAAATGTAAGCACATCGTACCTTTTGGGCCAGCTCTAAAGGAAAATTATGGATACCAATAAAATAGCCATATACCAGGAACTTGAAAGGCGCGGGGCTTTAAACCAACTCCCGCAGGCCAAACAGGACGCCTGGGCCGAAGTCAAACGCCGCGGGCTTGTTCCGCCCGACGTTACGGCCCCCGCTCCTGCCGCGCCTGAGAAAGAACAGTCCGGCCTGGATACTTTTCGCGGCGCTTTGTTTAAAGCCGGCGAGGGTTTGACATTCGGAATGGGTAATTTATTGGGCGGCGCGGGCGCAACGCTCTCGGATATAGTGGGCTCAAATTTGGCCGCGCTCGGCGTTAATCCTAATTTCCGGGCGCGTCTGCCGGGCGAAGCGTTTGAGTCGGGCAGAAAAGAATATAAAAAAGTTGAAGGACAATTTGCCAAAGAGCACCCCGTCGGCGCGGCGCTGTCGGAATTGGGCGGCGGGCTTTTAGGGGCGGGTTTGGCAAGCGGCGTAGGCGGCGCGGGCAGAGTCGCGGCCGGAGCGGCCGAGGCCGCCGCGCCCGCGGCGGAAACGGCGGCCAGAACGGCCGTGCCGTCATTGTTTAGTAAAGGATTTGGCCAGGCAGCGGGACAGTTGGCCAAACAAGGCGCAAAAACAGGCGCTTTGTACGGCGGCGCGTACGGCGCGGGCTCCGGTTTAACGTCGGACACGTCGGGCTTAGACGTGGGCGAGGGGATAAAACAAGGCCTCGTAGGCATGGGCGCGGGCGCGGTTTTGGGCGCGGGCCTGGGCGGCGGGGAAGCGCTTTTAAAAGGCGGCTTAAATACGGCGCGAAACATTTTTCAAAATTTTTCTTTTGATTCAGCAAACCGCGCATTTAACAAATTAAACAAAACCGCCGGCGCGGAAGCCATACAAAAAAGCATAGATACGGGCACACCGCTCATTGATTTGGCGGACAAAAAAACTTTGCGCGTTATGGAGGGCTCAAAACTCGTGGACCCTAACGCCGCGCAGACTTTTGACGCGTTCGGCGCAAACCGCATGGCGCAGCACCGCCAGACGGCGGAAAACCTAATCAGCCAGACTTTTACGCCGGAGGGGTACGCCAAAACTCTGGCGGACAAAGCCGCAAAAGAAAAAGCGGTTTATGAGCAATTTTATAACGCGGCCATGTCTAAGGGTCCTATAGACGTGCGGTGGAACAAACAGACGGCGCGGTTTTTAAGGGAAGTCCGCGCGAACAAAGATATTGGCCCATCGCTCAAGAATCTGCCTGACAACGATATACGGGTACTTGACCAGGTAAAACAGGCCATAGACGCGCGTATCAACCGCGTGGTTGAACACGAGGGCGGCCTCGGGCTTGTTGAACTTCAAAAGGCAAAAAATAATCTGGTTAATCAAATGGACAACCAGGTTCCTATTTACAAAATTGCGCGCACCGTTTTTGAGCGCGGAAAAACTTTTGAGCGCGGCGCGTCGGCCGGGCAAAAAATATTTGAACAGTCCCACCAGGACATAACTTTTAACAGGGAAAACATGGGCCGCCCAGGCGAAGCGCCGGACTTTGCCGCCATGCGCGCCAGGTTTAACCCTAAAACGGATTACGGCGCGCGTAAAATTAACGACATCAACTGGACAGAAGGTGTTTATAATTCTTTGGCGCCGGCGGAACTTCAGGGTTACCACACCGGCATAGCCGGCGCGCTGCGCAAGCGCGCGGAAAGTTCCACGGCGCAGACTGAAAATCTTACCCAAAAATTATTCGGCGAAAACAGAATTAACAAACTGGAGGCTGCGGGCGTGGACGTTTCGCAGCTGCGTCCGGCTGCGGAAGCGGAAACCAAAGCCATGCAAAATTTATTTACCGTCCAGCGCGGCTCTCAGACGGCGGAAAGGCAGCAGAGCATAGGCCAGGCGGTAGTAAGCCCGCGCCGCGCGGCCAGGCGTTTTGTCGGGGCAAAAATAGACCAGCTGGCGGGAGTGGACCAGACTGCCGTAGCGCGCATGAGCACGGACCCGAATTACTTAAGAATGATGCAAGTCCGGGCGCAGGCCGGTAATACTATTCCCTTTACAAGCGTGAGCTCCAGCGCCCCGGGCGCGCGCAACGCGGCCATGCTTTCGGCAGCCGAGCTGCAAAATTACAGAAATGCCGTCAATGATAATTTGATGGCAAACGCGCGCGGCACGTCGGTAAATGTTCCCGACGCCGGCGTTGACGTGGCTTTTAACAGAAAGGGAATAGCAAAAGCTATTAACAGCAGCGCCGATTTAAATAAATTAAAAATGCTAGAGAACGCGCCTGATATTGTACGCGGAGGACAGCCGACGAATATAAAATACTCCGACCCCTTGATAAGCACAATGGCGACGCCAGTAAAAGTTGACGGGCTAAAAGACGTTGCCGTCTCAACTTTAAGGCAAAGCAAACCTGGCGAGTCTGTTTCTTTTTACAACATAAATCCGCTGGATTATTGGACAAACAAAAACCCCTTCTCAGGTCCAGCATACAAGTCTGGGGGGAAGGGGCTTAGTGGTTCGCTCGCTGGCGCCGAAACAAGCGGCGGGCAAGCTAAACCGCTTACTAACAGTATAACAAACAACGCCGGCAAAAACAAGCCCCAATTTACTTTGGAGGATATTTTGACAGCGCTGAAAAATCCTTTCTACATAGGTCCCGCGTCTAACGCGGTCAATAAAAAAATACAAAACGCGAGGTAAATTTTATGCCCTTAGACGAAAACGGAAATTATAAGCGGCCCAACGGTCCGACATCATGGCAGGACGACAGAGACCAGCAAATCAATATTTTAGCTTCACGCCATGACTCCGACGGGGAGGACATGGCCGGCGCCATTTCCGCCATGATTCCCGCCGACGGGCGCAAGGCCATGAGCGGGCCTCTTAAAATGGGCGGCAATCCCATAACGGGCGCGGGCCCGGCCGTTTTGGAAAGCGGCGTGCCGACGGTAAAACAAATTCGCGGAAACGCTTTTAATTACGCGTCCGACAACAGTTTGACGGCTAACACTATAAATATATCCCTTACCCCCGCGCCTACGTCTCAGCCTGACAGCATGCTTTTAATTGTGCGCGTCGCTAACACAAATACGGCGGCCACTACTATTGTCGTAAACGGGTTGGCCGCCAAACCGGTGCGGCTTGGCGCCGCGGATATTTACGAGGGTACACTTTTGGCCGGCGAAACGTATTTAATGTTTTACAACAAATCAGACGACGCCTACCAGCTGATTCTTTCCGGCAGCAACACCGGAGGCGGGCAGTTTCCTCTTTTGTCTTTTCATGATTTTGATTCCGCGCTTTCGGGAACCCAGCTTTTCGGCTGGGAGCTCCAGGGCACTAAATGTTATAACTCAAAATATTTTGACGCGTATAAAATTTTACTTGACGAAATTAACGATGCCGCGACCGTTGCTAATTTTGAAACTGTCAAGGGCCAAATTTTTACATATAAACGCGCCGCCAGCGGCCGCAGATTTTACAACATAACGGACTACAACGCCAGGCTTGCCTTGTGCGGACACTCCGGCGGGTATGTCCTTGACACGGACGGCGCTTATTTTATTTTGCCCGTTGACCGCAATTTTTCCCGCGCCACCGACGACCCGGGCGCGCTCGGGACATATCACGACGACCAAATGCAGAACATTACCGGCGAATTAAGCGCGGGCGCAGGCGCCGGCAGCCTGGCAAGAATCGGCGGCGTTTTTAAAAGAAGCGCTGTTCAGTTTATCATGGGTATGTTTTACAACACCGCTTCGCAGAACAGCGCGATATTTGACGCCTCAACGCAGGTGCGCACCGGCGTGGCGGGCAGCGCGCACGATACCGGCTCCGGCCTAGACGAAACAATGCCTAAGCACACTTTTAAAATACGCTATTACCGCGTCGGCGGCGCGTACAGCGAAAGCATGAGCGCCAGCGCCATAGCGGCGCAGGCAGCCGCCCAACAGGCCGCGGCCTCTGAATCCGCGGCGGAAACAAGCGCGCAGGCCGCCCAAACATCTGCGGCCGCCGCCGCCGTATCGGCAACGGCCGCGCAGGACGCTTCCAATCAGTTCGCCGGCCAAATAGACGATAAAATAGCCGTGGAATCCCAGGCGCGGGCGGCCGCGGATACCCAGCTTCAAAACAATATCAACGCCGAGGCGAGCACGCGCGCGGCTGCGGATACACAGCTGCAAAATAATCTTAACGCGGAAACCCAGGCGCGCATCGCCGGCGATGATAATTTGCAAAAACAGGTAAACGCGATACAGGGTCAGGGCGGATTTATTGACGCGTTTAACTTCGGGGACCCGGCCATAACGACAGGGACCGCGCAGCCGTGGTGGTCACTTGTGCCGGACCCGACGGCGGTTAACGCCTGGCAGAATGCGCTAACGGCATATGCCATGCAGGATATTAAACCCACGCCGTCCACTCCCGCAGATATATTTGACAAAACATCGGTTGTAAACCTTTTTAACGGTCATGGCTGGAGACTTACAAACACGCCTAATACGATTCCACCTGTGTTTAAGTGGGGGGACATAGGTCCTATAAGTATAGCGCCGGCCACGCCGACGGTTTTGGGCGGCGTCAAGGTTCCCGCGTCCGGCGGGCAGACGGTAGACGGCGTGGGAAATTTGGCTTTAAGCGTTCCCGCCGACGGTAAAACTTACGCTTATAAAAACGCCGGCACTGCTGGCGCGCCCAATATCGGGCCGGTTGAAGTTTTATTCAGCGGCGGAAAAAATTTATTTGAAACATATTACAGTTTCAGCGGCCGCGCGGAGGACAACGTCGGCGCGATGCCCGGGTGGACGGGATTTTATTTATCCAATGCTTCGTCAATTTATCCGGACAGTTACGCTAAATTAAAAACGCGGCCGGAACTGCTAACGGACATTGTAACGTATAACAATTTGGTCGGGACAAAGGGCCAGTGTGATTTATTCGTCGTGGACGAAGTCCCGGGGTCGGTACGATTTCCGAAAATCACAAGGGGCGTTTACGCGGTCAGAAATTCAGACGGCAGCGATAAGGGCGTATATAACGACCAGATTCAAAATTTTACGGCGGCGGGAATTGGCGCAAAGGCGGACTGGACGCCTTCCGGCATAGCCCAAAGATTAGGCGGCGCGGGCGGCGGTAATGCTTCTACCACAGCGAATCAATTTTATAACACTATCCTGGACGCGTCGCTGCAAATAAGAACAGGTACTGAAACTTATTCCGCGCATATGAGAATATTCCCATGGATATATTTTTATAACGCGGCCGTGCCGTCCAGCACCGCGCAGAATGCGGCTTTTTTGCAGGAAATAATGAATATGCAAAACGCCGTCGGTTTTACGTCCGCGGGCAAAGATACTCTAAGCGGTTTAAGCAAGCCAGACCAAACGCGTATCGTGCCGCAGACGTTGGGCGCCTCCGGAAGTCTTATTACGGCTCAGGCGAATGGCACTTTAAAACTATCCGCGGGTTTGACGGCCGGGAACTATGTAGCGTTTTTCAGGGGCAATAATACGTCGGTGGCATATCTTGAGGATATTGCAAACGCGTCGTCGGCGCAAAACTATATTATCCGCGCGGATGTTGCAAAGGGCGATATTATAAGAATTCAATATTCCGCCGCTCCGACGGTTAATTCTTTTACATTCATATATGCCCTCGGGGCTCAATAATAGGAGAATTATGAAAATAAGTGAAATTGACATTGGCCTTCTTGTGACCGTAATAGGTTTTGTAGTCAGTATAACTATTTTTATCGTAAGTATAAAAGCTTCTATCGGAGGCGTGGGCGAAAAAATAGACTCCCTGGAAAATATTATGAACGAAAAATTTAAAGTTCAGGCCGGCGTTATAGAACGCCTTGAGCGCAAGCAGGAGGAAAGCAACCGGGTGCGCGAGCGGGTCGCGCTTTTGGAGCAAAGCGACAAAACGCAGTGGCATGTTATAGACGAAATCAAAGCCCGTGAAAAACAAATTTAATCCCCGCGCCGGGGATTAAAAAGGAGCAAAGTATGCCTGAAACAGTAGACGTAACGGAAGGACCCGGTGGAAAGTTTGAATTCCACCAGCATGCCTTGCACGGCATGAAAGACATGATGGGAGGTGGAACAATGTACAGAGACGGTTGGTTGGGCCCCGCTATTGGCGGCGGACTTCTTGGCTATTTGATAGCCAGGGAAACAAGACACCATGGCGGTCACGACGGCCGCGGTTACGACGGGCGCGGCTACGGCCGCGACGGAGACTGCTGCTACGTCAATAAGTTTGAGTTGGCGCAGTCGGAAAAATTAGCGTGTAAAGACGCCGAGATTGCCGAACTCAAAGCGGAAAAATACACCGACAACAAGGTTGAGTGTCTTGAGAAAGAAATATGCGAGCTCAGGTCCAAACTCGGAAAGTTAGAAGTATTTACCGCTGAAAAAGTCGGTTGCTTGGAAAAAGCGGACCGCGACGTCCTTGAGGACGCCGTTGACTTCGTCAAAAAGCAAAATTATGTTCCCGGAAAAGTTGTTTTAACGCCGGATATGATTTGCGGCCTTGACGACAAAAAAGAAAAAAAAGCCTAAAAATAAAGGCGTCTGAATAAGACGCCGGGGAGGGAGCTGCAGCTCCGTCCCTTTTAAAAGGAATCTTATGGATACCATTATTGAAACCAAAGTAAGCGTAAAAAAAGCGGTGGAGGGTTTAAAAAAATATATAGGCAACCTCCCCGGACTTTCTGGCACGACGGACCCGCGCGGAATAGGCGCTATTTTTGTAGTTAACTGTTTTTTGGAAAACCGCGGCGCGGGCATGCTTGCCCAAATGGCGGACCAAAAAGGGGAATTAAATTTGGACGCCGCAAAACGCAACGCGCTGGAAGCGCTGGAGAAACTCCCCGGGCAGCTTTACAAACAAGACATTCCGTTTATAGGAACTCTTGAGCTGAACAAAAAAGCGGTTGACGATATTTACAATACAATCAAATCCATGCCGGCGGGAAAATAATAATGTTTGACTATAAATCAATCCTGCGGGATTTTGAGGGCGGCTACGCCAACGCCGCCGGGGACAAAGGCGGCGAAACATGGTGCGGCATAGCCCGCAACTTCTGGCCTTTGTGGGAAGGCTGGGCGCGCATTGACGCCGCAAAAAAAGACCAATCCTTCCCCAAAAATCTTGACACTGATTTTACGCTGCACGACATGAAAGACAAATTTTACCTGGACAATTTTATTTATAAATATTCTTTGGATAAAATGCCGGACATCGTCGGCGCGGAACTTTTTGACCAGCTGATAAACCGCAGCCAGAAAAACGTAATAATGGATTTGCAGTTTTGTCTGAACGCCATGAACTGCGTTTATGACAAGACCACAAAAACGTATAAGAAAATTTTTGACGATTTAACCGCCGACGGAAACATGGGTCCTAAGACTATTGCGGCCGTGCAGGCCGTTAACGCCGCCGCGCTTGAAAAGGCGCTAAACCGAATGCAGGGCCACAACTATGTCATAACCGCGGCCGTGCAGCCCGGCCAAAGAAAATTTTTCAACGGCTGGCTGGCGCGAACATGAAACTGCTTAACTGCCCGTCGTGTAGGTTAAAAAATTTTTGCTATTACGCGGACTTATACGCCATCAGGGAAAATCCGCGCGCGTACTGCAGGGACATGAAATTACGCAACCGCGTTCCGAGGAAAAAACGTCCGGAAAAATTTTTGTCAATATATGATTCTTAAAAAAGGAAATGCGAATGAAAATTGATACGGGGCTATTAGAAGTTTTATCAGAACAATCACGCCGGGCCATTGAAGTCAGCCGGCTGATTCGCGCAAGTTTTTTTAATTAAAACAAAGGAGGAGTAATATGCAGAATGTAATATTGTTCGTAGTCAGTATCGTCGTGCTGGGCGCGCTCTCCGCCGCCATCACAAACGGTTTAATGGAGGGTTTTAAAAATATTTTTCCGGACAGCAAATATTTCAAAGGCGCATACGGCTTCGGCGTAATGCTGCTCGTGTCCGGCGTCAGTTCTTTCGGCGTCTATGACGGAAGCAAAAGTATTATTCAAACAAGTTTCTGGCTAATCTACATGGCCGGCGTCGCCGGTTCGCAGCTGGGCTGGGATTTGTTTTTAAAAGAAAAAGTTGTGGAACCGAATATTAATGCAAACACTCCGAAAGTATCTTAGTTACGCCGCGCTGGCGGCGCTTCTCTACGCCGACGTTTGGTTGATATTCCACAAATCAAACGGCGGCGAAGTCCTGCTGCCGTCCAATGCGCTCCCACCGTCGGTGCAAAGCCAAACCGTAATCAAAGATAATAAAGTAATAACGACAAAGCGCATACCGCCCGCCATACCCGGAGCTGAGGAAAAAATCACGCAGACAACGACCTTCCTTCCGCCCGAGGGCAAAGCCACTATAACTGTCCAAAAGAGCGGAGAAACGCAAGTGAGCGTGCAAAACAAAGGCATAACATTCACGCCGGGCGCCTACTTCCTGGCGGGCGGGGACATAAGCGCCGGCCTGGGCGCGCGCTTGTTCTACTGGGACAAATTCGGCCTGGGCGCCGGCGCC
>Ga0209629_10004303_pt1 | contig 10495 bp, 9 predicted proteins | sample TergutCu122P5_FD_187286 | JGI IMG/M metagenome (GOLD analysis project Ga0209629, IMG submission 187286) | Cubitermes ugandensis P5 segment gut microbial communities from Kakamega Forest, Kenya - Cu122 P5 (SPAdes) (version 2) | ecosystem: Host-associated > Arthropoda: Insects > Digestive system >... | reverse complement strand
ATAAAGGAACAATTTTGTAACTTTATATGTACGTATTATACTTATCGGAGCAATAAATTCCCCTTTAAAAAATGAAACTGGCAAATGAAAATGGCTTGTCTGAAAGAAGAGCAAATTAAATTCAGGGAATGCCTGCTATGATTCTGTCTAAAATCTCCTCTTTGCCCATTGTCCAAAAGACATGAAGATTAAAATGTGCAGAACCGTGATTGTGACTGTTTTTTTTTTGTATGGGTATGAAACTTGGTCTTCCCCATAAAGGAAAGAAAATAGGCTGAAGGTGTTTGAAAATGGGTTTCTGAAGAAGATATTGGGCTCTGAAGAGGGATGAAAGAACAGGGGGCTAGTGAAAATCGTATAATGAGGAGCTTTTTGTGACTTTTACTACTTGCGAAATATTATTAGGTGATCAGTCAAGGAGGATGAGATGGGCTAGGCATGTGGCATGTATGAGAGAGAAGAGAAATGCATACATTGTTTTTTGGGGGGAAAGGCTGAAGGAAAGTAACTAGTGGGAAGACCTAGGTATAGTTTGGAGAATATTTTTGAAGTGGATCATCAAGAAATGGGATGGGATGGCATGGATTGGATTTGTCTGGTCCTGTAGCAGGCTAGGTGAACACAGTAATGAGTCTTTGAGTTCCATAAAATGCTGGAAATTTCTTGACTAGCTGAGGAACTGTTACGTATCCAAAAGGACTCTGCTCTGTGGAGTTACTGACAAGTTTGTTGTTTTTTTTTTTTTGTAAGCAAATGGATCGTTATTAACGTGACTTCAAGTTTAAAAAATTGTGAGTTCTGAGAACATAAAACATTATGTTAAATCAAGGAAGTTTTCTCATTGTTTTTATAAGGCATATTGGGTAAGTTCTCAAACTGATTTTTCTTTGACTTTTTAATTTTATGTGACAATGAAAAGAGTGGATAGTTATGATACAGGGAGGCCACTTGGCTGCTTTGTTCCCACTTTTGGTGACTTTACTATTTATTACTGAACAAACATGTACCCAGCAGTCAGTGGGTAGTGCAAACCATAGTGCAGATTGTGTGTTTGGATTCTGTTCAAGCTTTGTTCACAACCAAAATTTATCGGGACTGAATCAGCTTTATTCACCACCCTCAGAACTCTTAGTTCTGGTCTTCGCAACATCTGAGTGATTAAGGACATCTGTAGTTGATACATGACATTTGTTATTTTAGTATTATGTTACAGGCAGTTGAATCCAGGCACAGACAGATGGAGGCTACACTGGCTGATGCTAAGTTCCTGGCTAGTAGAAGCAATGACAATAATGATTATTATCTACAGGTGAGTGTTGAACATGTGTGAAATGTACTGCTGACACTGCATGGAATTGTTTTATGCCATCATTATGGTTGTGCATGCTTTTATTTCATCAGACTTTCACTGTAAAGAAAAGTATATTTTGAAAATATTTGCAAACAGAATGCTAACAAATGAGTACTTGACCTGAAAGAGATTAATTAAAAGTCCTTAGGTAAAGTAATACAGATGAACCAACTAGATGCAACAATGATTTATTGATCTATAAGATCAGCTGAACATGTTTCGCGCAATATTTTGCCCGAAACATGTTCAGCTGATCTTATAGATCAATAAATCATTGTTGCATCTAGTTGGTTCATCTATATTACTTTACCTAATTGATGATGCACGGTCAAACAAAAATCAAGTTAAAAGTCCTTACTTTTGAAGATTGATGTAAGTAGGGAAAAGTAATGTTTACCCTCTTTTCAGGTAAATTGAATACCAAGATTTGACCGTTATTTTGTAAAAATGATGGTCAGAGGAGCTTCTTTACACATAAACCCCATTTCTAGTATTGGAGATAGATGTATACTTCCAAACATTGAGCTATGTATATAGAAACTGACTTTCATTTTAAGATAGTTCTGAGAAAGGGGAAGCAATTTCTGGCCCATTAGATTGCCTTTTCACTGTAATTGAGATAATTTATTGTTTGCCATTATGGCACTGAATTTTTTTATCATGATAACATATCAGCTTCCAGTTGAGCGTTTAGCCACGGACATCTAAAAAGAAGTAAATGAGTTACAGCTCTTAGAATTGGACACTGTACAAAAAGTGCATGTGCCCCTGCTGGCTGGTGTAGGAAATGCTGAAGCCACAACCTGCATTTCCTCTGTGTTAGTATTTGTTTCATATTATGTGTCTAAATTTGAGAGTACAGAATAATTTAAGGCACTGAGGGAGATGTCTTCTCCTCTTAGATTGCAGACCAGTCTGGCAAGACTCTGAATCTCCCTGCAAAGGAGCGACAAGCTTTGGCAATTGCAATGTCATTGCATGAAAAGGGCAGAGTGGCTTTAAAACAGGAAGATTATGCACTGGCACTTGTTCTTCTGCTTGAAGCTGACAAAGAATTCAGGTATGTATACTGGAGAGTCATCCAGTTTGTAGTGTTCAGGCATAAGGACCTTCTCAACAGTACTGATCAGAAATATGTTCACATCAGAAGGTACTGAAGCTGTCAACATAAGTGACCAACAGACTGTCATATCATGTAACAATAGATGCACCAGCTTGTGATCTTTCTTACATCCAGAAGATTAACCAAATTATGTTGAACAGTCACATGTACATGGTTAACCACCCTATGATATATCGTAGAATCATATGGTCAACTAACTTACATAAACATATGTTTGAACAGGTTATGGTATGTTCCAGTGCATTACGAAATCAAAGCTCTAACCTGCTCATCACTTTTCTTTAATCGTTATGCTGCGTACACATTAGTAAGTAAAGTGTAATAATCTTTAGGCAGTTAAGCTGCTTTAAATGTTTGTGTTTTCTTGGCTACGTTCTGTACCTGTTCAGAGCTGTTTGGCATTTTTTTCAAAACGACTAGAAAGTGTACATATGTAGATCTCATAGGCTCAAACACTTTGCTGTTGGACTTCAGAGGTGCCTTGTAGAAAATATTAATTTTTCAAGTACTCCATGGCCTAAAAGCATGTGGGGGTGGTTTGCAGTCATCCACATTGGAATTGTGCCCTACTTTTTCTCTTTCTGAATTCATGACGTTGCTAAGTTGATGTATGTCCTGCTTTTCACATTGAGGTAGGGGATCATCAGCTTGGACAGATTTTTCAAAAGTGGTGGTGATGTTTAATTTCACCTGAAAGTTTGCCCACATAACAGAATCAACCACCACCACCACCTTTATTCTATTTACGTAAAATTTTGAACCCTTCATACCAGACAGGAATTATGTATTGGAAAAGAGCCTCAATTATAGTTTAGAAAAACCAGTTTAAACCATGATCATTGAATTGGCACTTGAAAGGGAGAATGCCATCAGACATTTGCACATAGAAATAAGAGACACTTACAGATATTTAGGAGCAAAAGGAATTAAGAAAATCATGAAATCTTACCTACCAATTAACAGTAATATGTGGCATAAAAGACGGACCTTTTCTCAAGAATATTAGAAAATAAACTTAACATTTCTAAAGCTAACAAAAGAAAAACCATTAAACTAACAGAGCAAGAAGAATTTGACGGACAATTTATATCTTCATTGAGGTCAGTGTATTTGAAAAATTAAATAAAGACCCCACACCAACTATGTACAATCAAGTACAAGAAGTAATGAGTGAAGGTAAGACAATGGTCACAAAACAGAGCAAATTATATTATACAGGTAAATCCAGTTGCAGCAAAATTAACAGCGTAGCTGAAGTATCATGAGGTGAATATTCCTATTAGACAGAGGAGGTCCAGGTTACAACTGGGCAAAATTCTGAAGTCAAACACTGGAAGCAAATTTGAAGCTACTAAATAGAAACATTGTGACGAATAACCAAGTGGCACAAGATTTGCTAGTATTAAAAGTTAGTGCAGGAGCCAGACCGGTTGCATTCGATATTAACCTTTAGGCTACTAAGGTGCACTTTTGGTCGAGCGGCCAGTTCATTTGAACTCTTCCAATGTGCACTTTTGGTCGAGGTAAAAGTGTCAACACTGAAGGTCCAATTTGTGTCTCTGTCTGCACATTGTGGCAACGCTAAAAACACTTTTCAACATCTTTCTAAAAATACTTTGTCAACCCAACCTTAGGCCCTTATTAGCCTTCAGTGCATAAGTGTCATAAGTTCTTAAGATTCTCTGCGCAGGTTTGTTATTCTTGCATTTAGCAAGTGGAATGTTTAGGTCATAAAACCTCTTGGGTTCACTAGCACCCGGGTAGGGGCTCTAAAAGGGAGAGGCAAGTTTTCCATTCACTGGCTTGCAGATAATCATTTGAATACAGTTGAGAGTTTGCTGTTGAAGGTGGTGGCTGTGTTTTTCTTGTTTACAAAATGGAACGTAGTGAGTTTTTGTGTGCTAAACGGGCTCATCAGCTGTCTCGGAACCAAATACCTGAAATCATTATGGATTGGATTAGATACACGCCACAACAAGCACTGGCCGGGCCGCAACCCGACCAAGAGGTGATGTCGCGTGTGTTCGGAGCGAGGTGTAACGCGAACGGTGAGGTCTAAGTGTGTGAAATGTGATGTCGCGTTGTGCATGGACAGAGCATGTTTCACAGACTATCACACAAAGGATACAATGTAACAATTATTTCGGCCCATCCTCCGTACAAATAGCTGCAGCCTCGACCAAAATATAAGTAAAAGAACATGCATATTCACTAATTTCTAGGAATCTATCTTCTGTATAACGCAGTAAGTATATTTACAGCACTTTTAAGGCATTCTGACCAATGTGTGTACATTATTCAACAAAATGTCGTTTATTTCGCAAATTTTTGTCACTTGGTTTGCGAAATATATGCGATTTTCGAAAAGCATGCAAAAAATTTAAATGCCCACTCAGAAAAATTCGGCGAGCTGGGACTTAAAGCTGGGGTTTAACTTGGCATTTAAAAGGTTAAAGATCCCAATTTGAATTTCCCAGCATGAAAAACCATATTTATTATGAAAGTCTCACTAAGAACGCCATTAGTTACACTAGTAAAACTGACAGCAGTATTAAATCAACATTATTTTCAGTATGATGGACATTTTTTTAAAGTCAGAATGTGGTGTGGCAATGGGCTTACTGTTGTGAAGTTTAATTCCTAAAATTTTCTGCAGACTGGCAAAACCAAACAGTAAAACGTTTGTTGGAATAAAGACTGGTTTGTTCCTTGTATGGTACATCGATGACATACTAATGATGTGTGGTGAGACAGAAATTACAACAATCACCACATGTGTTAGTTGACTACTCAGAAATATGGAATTCAAAGGACTAGAAGGAATAGAAATCAAAAATTGGTTATTTGGATCTTATAATGGGGAGATGAACTTGGAATTTATATACATAGAAAACCTACAGCTGCTAGTACAACAGGTTATTTTGTATCAAATCACCCCATGGAACAAAAGATGGCTGCTTGTAGATATATGCGATGTAGAAAATATGACTTACCTTTAACAGAAGAAAAACAGAAAAAGAGACAGCTGTTATTAACCTGGCTAAGATTAATTGTATTCCAGCTCACCTACTTTATGAACAACATAGTAAGATTAGAATTTAAAAAAACTAGAATATAATACATAACAGTAAATAAATTATAAAGCAAAAGCATGTGGTTTTTGTACCAGAAGGATAACAAGGACTTTCAGAGACACAGAATTAGATGTCCCAATTGAGGCAGATAATGCAATAAAAAAATTTTGCAGTTCCCAGGAGCCAAGAATCAATATGAAAGTACCTACTTATCATTTAACATGTACAGATTGTGTTAAGGTGTATGTCGTTCAGACTGTCAGAAGTCTGAATACTAGATTTTTAGAACATTTGAAGTATAAGAACTAATCCCATACAGTTTATATATACTGCACACATCTTGTTAAAATATTTGAATACAGCTGTGTTGAAAATGTCACAAAATTCATACAAACAGTTAAAATTGTGGAAGTTGAGTGATTGGAAACAGTTTACATTTATCTAAGTTAGAAACAAAGACATTTATGCTACAAACAAAACTGTATTGAAATAAACCCACTTTTTGTAATGGTTGTAAGATTAGCTGGTTCATTTTTAAAGTGAAAGGTCTGTACACACACTTCAGTACTTGATTAGTTACTTGTAAAAAACAATATACAGTAGAAGTCCTTTACTCTGGCACCCATGGGACTGGACAGGTACAACATTATCAGATATTCCAGATTTTCAGGCAATACCCAGTTTTTGCAGCCAGCCCTCAGACATTGTGCTCTTGGCAGTTATATTTATTCCATCATAAGAAGACTTAGCTTTTTCAACTACCATAGGCCTAGTCACAGGTTTTGCTTTGGAATGCATTGCTGTAAACCATTTACACAACATGCAAGTGCAAAATTTAATTTTTTTCATGATTTTTCTAGTGTTTCTGACACATTTAATGCTATTCCCATAACTGTCATTTTCCTGCATATATCATTTTCTTTCCATGGTCCCTTCAGAAAATATGGATAAATGTTTTAACATATTGAATTTTAAAATGTTTAAAAAGTTAAATCTGCATTCATCATGATGTCAAAATAAAGTATTCCAAATTATAACAGGTAGGAAGAATGTAAGTAGTATCACAGTAAAAGCAAGCTTTTAATGTTTTTAGCAGATTTTATTATAAAAACATTATATAATAGACAGTATTCTAAATAATAAATGCCTGCCAGTGTCTTCAATAGCCATTAGTTCTTTCTCCATTCAGGGGATCCATTAAGCATCGGAACATGTAGTAAGTACCTATGGGGGGGACTTTTTTTTTCCCCAAGTCTTAAGGCTTGTGATTTGAAATTGCGCCATTGTTTATGCTTCAGAATTCAATGCTCTGATAACCCAAAATGCGTAATTTTGCAGCTTTCTTAAGTCTGGTCACAGAATTTTTATTTGTCCAGATAGCAGGGTAACAGGCTTTTAAGTACATAGTGATAAACACCTCTGCATGTGCTTCGCCTTTCTGTCACTTTAAGTTAGTGCCTGTGTATATAGAGTTTCTTTTAGATGTTTTTTGTATGGAATTATTTAAGTAAGGACTTCGTCCATTGCCGTGTCTTAAAATATTAATAAACAAATTAATAAACCCCTAGGCTTCAGGGAGAGGATTGGTCTTTGCCCTTAGGCTAATAGTAGGGTCTAACTGTGGTAGATTCTCGATGTTTATGATTAATTGGGAGTGATAAAGCCATCACAAATATCTGAATCTATATTCAATATACAGCCCCTATTTGTCTTCAAGAACTTATGAAATCTTAACAATGAAACATAAATAACGTCCAAGGCATAAAAAGCATCAGAATCTGTTTTTAAAATACTAACGTTTTGGTAATATGAAATGCATTCAGTGGCTGAAGGAGTATCTTATTGCATAGAGCATAAGAGCAATTAATCTTACTTTAGAGAAGATGGAGCTTGACTGAGATGAGAGTGTTGTTTACAGTAGTAAGAGAGTGGGGGAAGCCAACTTATTGGCATCTTGATCACATACCATTTCATCAGAACAAGTGACAAAAGGGTGGTATGTTGGTATTAAAATGGAAGATCACAAAAGATTGAAATCCTGTACATTGACATTCACAACTTTAAGACTCTGCTGCTTTCAGTTGGGCATGATAGATAAAGTTACTCTCAACCTCTGGGCAATGCCTGTCACTTAAACTGACACCACAAGTCTGAGAGTAGCTTTGCCTGATGGACCCAGCTTAGTAAATTCTGGCTGTATTTGTAGCCAGAGGAAGGGGACTGATTCTGTCTCCAAAACATACTGCTGTAATAGTTTTGTATTCCAGCTGTAATATGAGACTGCTTCATTAACCTTTACTTTTTCAACCTCACCCAAAACCAGAATCCTCTAGGGTAGCTGTGGGAGGTGGTTTGTTGTAGCAACAACATGTATAATTCAATATAGGGGTTAGTTAAACAAATAAAAAGGACAGTTTATTAAAATGATGATACAAATAAACAGTGCTTACCCCCTGATATACAAAGTGTACTTCTTGGAGAATGTGCATACTTCAGCCATAAGTGGTACTGACACTTCATGCCCTATTTCAAACTATAAAAGAAAAGAAAAAGCTCATAGGGATTTGTAAGCAGGCAATGAATTTAAATTAAATAACAACACCCATGTGTCAACACCTGTGCAAGGACTCTGGCTATAAGCTTATCCTGCTGGAACTAAATTTGGAAATCCATTGGTGAAATAAACTTAGAAGAGAAGTTGGTGGATCAACCTACAGATGAGAAATGGCAATCCAGATTACTGTCAAAAGGGATGCTGCTGACAGTAAATGGAGAGAATAAGGAGTAACCTTACCAGACCTGTACCATGCAACACCATATGTTACACAGGAAATTTGTTGTTCGGGCACAAGGTAATGGACAAAGTCCATGGATTAAATTATTCCAAATGTGATATACCATTGTCAGAGTCCTACACAATTAAGAACTTTTAAACTAGTTTCGGAAGTAGAACATTAACATAATATAAGTCATTATAATAATAATTATAAATCTTGTCTGTAATACTATATAGCCAATGCCAGTCTCAGCTCCTGCAGTCAGTGGATAACTACGCTTTGTTGAACCTGGATATTGCATGGTGTTACTTGTGTCTGCGAAGTGTTACACACATTCCTGATGCAGAGCAGAGATTACATAAATGTGAAGAGAACTTCCATCGGAGCTATGGCCCCAACTTGGAGAGATTGTTACTACTGAAAGGAACTACGGGTAATGATTACACAATAATGTATTTAGGTTTTAAATTTTGTTTATAGTGTTGATCAGTGGATTTACATCTATACTTTTGGTGTAGCCAAAGCCAGACCAATTCCCTTTGATGCATGTGAGAAAGTTGAAGTGACAGGCAGGAGGCAGAGAAGTGAGAGAAGCTGTGGTTGTGGGGATGGTGGCAGTGGTGTTGTTCTCTTAGCTGCTGCTGTTTCAGTTCAATTCACTATGTGTTCATTAACCTGCAGGCTTAGCTGCACAAAGAGCAATTATGAAGCTAGCACAAGAGCAGAACTACAACAAAGAAACGATACAAATACACTAAGACAGAATACTAAACAAACAAAAATACAGTAAATGTAGTGACGTTAAGAAAACAGCAATATAAATGAAGTACTGGGACAAAAACCCAAAACACTGAAAATGTTGATAAGTTTATTAGAGAGTTCCTAATATTATGAGAAATAGCTCAGATACCAATAATATTCAAAATAGGCTGGCTACATTTTAAACCTGAATAAGCAGAAATTAAGAATAATGCATCATGGTGGGGTCTGTTGTCATACAGGGTGTGAAGCTTAGAATTTTAAGAAAATTGTTATAAGTAACATGGTCTTGAGAAAATAAATGAGTTTGACCCAAGCCTGCAAAATTCTGCTGAATGCATTCAGCTTTCTAGCATTAGTAGAATTTGCAGAATTCCATACAATTAAGGCATGCTCAGAAGCGGTTCTGCTGGTGTTAAATACAACATTAATAAGCTGTGGAGTGTGTACATGCTCACTCAGTTTGCTGACTGTTGGTGGTGATGTCCTGACTGCTGCCATCTAATCCTTTGTTGAAAACTCACATGGATGTGGTCAAGTCTCAGTGAATACAGGGGCTCAGTTAGTCCAGATACTGAAGCAATTCCAGACAACACCACACTTCTTTCTTGCACGTATGATTTTATTTCAGTCAGCCACCTTGGTCTAATAGAGGCTCACATTAAACTTGCTGCCCCGCATAGAACTCGAGAGCCAGTGCAAGAAAGTGATTCCAAATGCCCATAGGAATGTTAGTGCCCAGCGACTTGAAGTATTAAAATAAACCTTTATTTTTGGCCCTTTGCTGATGCTTTGCAGCTTTGGTCCCACCAGGGACATTGGTCTTTGCATATTCCCATTGATTAGACCAGGTTTCTGGCAGCCCAGTGGGCCCAACAACACAAAGTTTTTAAGTGCTGGCAAAAATGAGACTGGTTTTCCCACATTTAATCACCAAGCAAGATAAAATTCCTATGTAGTTTAAATTAAGACCAATATCCTTATGGGTTGGGAGAAAATACAATCTACATATGTGTGTAAATGCAGTTTTGAATCAAGTTGTACCCATAAGGCTAGATTTATGTTAGAACGTGCCGTGTGTGAAACGGCTATCGTACGGGACACGCCGATGTTTCATGTATGTATTTTCTAATAGATGCATTTATGTTACAACGGGACGGGCTTGCGCCGGGGACGTGCGCTCAATGGGGCCTGTTCAGTAACCGTCACTGACGATTCTTTTCCCGTGCTCACCACGTTGACGCTCCACAGATCACGTTCTCAGAGGCTCTCCAGACTCCAACCAACTCAAGCACAGAGCTGCCTACTGTCCATACATTAGATAAACACTCGGCGCGACCATGCCACTTCCCCTTATCAAAGCATAAACAAGTATTGAGTTACAGAAAGAGTATGTACCCGTCATGCCCGC
>Ga0209629_10004302_pt1 | contig 10495 bp, 5 predicted proteins | sample TergutCu122P5_FD_187286 | JGI IMG/M metagenome (GOLD analysis project Ga0209629, IMG submission 187286) | Cubitermes ugandensis P5 segment gut microbial communities from Kakamega Forest, Kenya - Cu122 P5 (SPAdes) (version 2) | ecosystem: Host-associated > Arthropoda: Insects > Digestive system >... | reverse complement strand
TACAACCATTTTCAAAGATAAGTATGATGCTATGGGACGAAAAGGGGCTAACGGTATTCCCGATATCTTAGACCAGGCGCGTTGGGGTTTGGATTGGATGGTACGTATGAATCCGGATTCTGCATTGATGTTCAATCAGATAGCTGACGACCGGGATCATGCAAGTCTTCGTAATCCCGCTCACGATAGGGTGGACTACGGATACGGCCCCGGTTTGGGACGTCCAGTGTATCCCGTTACCGGCGCTCCTCAAGGCTTACGGGAACACAAGAACCGTTCGACCGGCGTCGCTTCATCGGTCGCCAAATACGCTTCTGCATTTGCTTTAGGCTCTGCCGTTTTCAAAGATATTGACACCGGATTTGCACAAATCCTGCAAAAGAAAGTATCTCCCGATTACAATTATGCCGAAGCGGTTCCGGGTAATAATCAAACGGCTTGTACGGTTTCGCCTTATTTCTATGAAGAAGATAACTGGGTGGATGATGTCGAATTAGCGGCGGCCGCACAATACGACCTGACGCAATCGCCTTTCTGGCTGAAAAAAGCCGATTACTGGGGACAATTGGAAGAAATCACTCCTTGGATGGAATTGGGAAGGGCGAGACATTATCAGTTCTACCCTTTCGTAAATCTTGGACATTATTATTTGGCAAAATCGAATGATAAAGTCATTAGCGATAAATACAAGAATTTTATGAAAAGAGGATTAGAGTGTCTCAAAAAACGCGCCGCCGAAAATGATGATCCGTTTCTAAACGGCATACCTTACATTTGGTGTTCGAATAATCTGACGGTAGCGGCGATTACGCAAGCCATGCTTTATCATGAAGTGTCGGGCGACAATACCTTCCTCGAAATGGAAGCGGCATTGCGTGATTGGTTACTTGGTTGTAATCCGTGGGGAACTTCTATGATTTGCGGGTATCCGGCGCATGGAGATTTTCCGGCGAGGACTCATTCATATATTTCGGAGATACTGCATGACATCCCCAATGGCGGATTAGTCGACGGTCCCATTTACAAGCATATTTATGAATCGCTCTTAGGCATCAATTTACGTTACGAAGACAGTTATGCTCCTTTTCAATTTGGGGCTGCCGTTTATCATGACGATCCGGGAGATTATTCTTCCAATGAACCGACGATGGATGGAACCGCCAGCTTGAGTTATTTTCTTTCTACTATGCAGAAGCGGGGGAAAATGCAACAGTAAATGATTAACGGATAAACAACAACTCCCGATACTTCGGCAAAGGCCACAATTCATCATCAACAATCATTTCCAATTGATCGACATGATGACGAATTTCATCAAAAAACGGGAAAACCGCATCGTGATAAGCAATGGCTTTTTTTCTTTCACTCTCAATCTTATTGGCGATTTTCCGTGCTTCAATCATTGCTTCGACTTTTGATTTGATTGTGGAAATCCTTTCGGAAATTTCTTCAATAACCTCTAATCCATATTGAGACAATCCGGCTGCTTTTTCTTTGTCAAAAACCTGATTGGTTTTATAAACATTATCCAACAAAACGGATTGATACCTTAAGGCAGTGGGAATGATGTGATTCATCGCTAAATCGCCCAAAACGCGAGCTTCAATCTGGATCTTCTTCGTATAAGTTTCCCATTTTACTTCATTGCGGGCGTGCAACTCTCTTTCGTTGAAAACGCCAACGCTTTCAAACATTATTACAGATTCGGGAGACGTATATGCATCAATGATGAGAGGTACGCTTGTTTCAGTGTCCAAACCGCGTTTGGCTGCCTCCTCCCTCCATTCGTTGCTGTAACCGTTTCCGTCGAAACGAATGGGTTTTGAAATTTTGATATAGTCTTTTAACACATCAAAAATGGCTTTGTTTTTAGCTAAACCCGATTGAATCTTTTCATCTACGGTTTTCTTAAACTCCGTTAGTTGCGAGGCGACAATCGCATTCAAAACAATCATTGCAGCCGAACAGTTAGCGGAAGAACCTACGGCGCGAAATTCAAAACGGTTTCCGGTGAAAGCAAAAGGCGAAGTGCGGTTGCGATCGGTATTGTCTAAAAGCACTTCGGGAATTTTTGCTACGCCCAGCCTCATTTTTTGCTTGTCATCGACGACAATGGCTTCTTCGCCCGTGCTTTTTTCCAATTTGTCCAAAACGGCTGAAACTTGCGTTCCGAGAAAGACGGAGATAATTGCCGGCGGCGCTTCCATAGCTCCCAACCGGTGCGCATTTTGAGCAGTCATAATGGAAGCTTTCATCAGAGCATTGTGTTTATAAACCGCCATTAAAACATTAACCATAAAGGTAATAAACTGCAAGTTTTCTTCCGGATTTTTACCGGGTGTCAAAAGCCCTATGCCCGTATCCGTTCCCAACGACCAATTGTTATGTTTTCCCGAACCGTTGATTCCGGCAAACGGCTTTTCATGCAATAATAAACGAAAACTGTGCCTGCGGGCGATTTTTTTCAGCAGCGACATAATCAACAGATTTTGATCGACCGATAAATTGGTTTCACCGTATATCGGAGCCAATTCAAATTGGTTGGGCGCTGATTCATTATGTCTGGTTTTCAGCGGAATACCATATTTATATGCTTCAAATTCCAAATCTTTCATATACGCTTGCACGCGTGTGGGAATTGAACCGAAATAATGATCCTCCAACTGTTGATTCTTAGCCGATTCGTGCCCGAGCAAAGTGCGTCCGGTAAGCATCAGGTCTGGGCGCGTCGCATAGAGTCCATCATCTACCAGAAAAAATTCTTGTTCCCATCCCAGATACGAAACTACTTTTTTCACGGTCGGATCGAAATACTGACAAACATCAGAAGCTGCTTTATCCACTGCATTTAACGATTTTAACAGCGGCGTTTTATAATCCAAAGCTTCGCCGGTATAAGAAATAAAAACGGTAGGAATACAAAGTGTGTCGTCCACTAAAAATGCAGGGGAAGAAGGATCCCAAGCCGTATATCCGCGCGCTTCAAACGTATTGCGGATACCGCCGCTGGGAAATGAAGAAGCGTCAGGCTCCTGCTGGGCAAGAATTTTACCGGAAAACTCTTCAATAACAGCGCTTCCCGGCGCGCCAACATATTCTATAAACGAATCGTGCTTTTCGGCAGTACCTTCCGTTAAGGGCTGAAACCAATGCGTATAATGCGTAGCGCCTCTTTCTAACGCCCACATTTTCATACCTGAGGCTACTTGGTTGGCTAATTCGTAGTCTAATGTTTCCCCTTTTTCAATTACATCTATCAGCGCTTCCAAAATTTCCTCAGGCAAATATTTAGCCATTTCTATTTTGTTGAAAACCTGTTTTCCGTAATACTCGGAAGTTAGTTGTTCGGGAGCAGTTACCGTTACTGCTTTCTTCTTGTAGGCTTCTTCAACCGCTTTAAATCTCAATTTCGACATCTTTGCTTGTTTTTTTGACCTGCAAAGATAAATATTTTTTTTCGGTGCACAAGCTAAAATAAAGCGCCTAAAATAATATTTCGCTGGAAAAAAATACAAGCAATTTTATAATATCAAAATTATTATTACCTTTGCGCCACAAATGAAAGCGATAGATAGAACACAGTTTTCCTTGCTGGAAATAGCAATCAGAGAGAGTCTGAAGAATTATGAATTGAAAAAGGAAGGTAATTCTTTAGGAGATTTGTATTTATACTACGATAATGAAGAAAATATCCTCTTTTTCTATGATGATTTGGAAAATCTTCTGCATGAAGTGCAATTGCCTCCGGACGAAGAACTGAGTTACCAAACGCTTCGATTTGTAACTCAACAACTTAATCAAACGAATTTCTTTAAAAAAGACTATATAGTCAAACCGTTTACAATAAGTTTGATCGACAAAAATTTCGCCGTAATGGAAGAAATTTTATACTTAGACGATGATACTATCAAATTGCAAGGAGACATGTGGTCGGATATGGAAAAAGATTTAGACATTTTTTTGAAAAACTTATTAAAGTAAAAACAGGCCACCGTAGCTCAGTCGGTAGAGCAGCGCATTCGTAACGCGCAGGTCACCAGTTCGAGTCTGGTCGGTGGCTCCATTTAATTTTCATTTAGATTTTTCTCCTTAAAATTACTGCTAAATACCTAATTACTAATATTATAAATAATAATCCATTTAGATTTTTTTGCAAACTAATAAATATATCACTTCTTTAGTTTATCTTTGTTAAATATTTAATTGAAACTGCTGATTTAGCACAAATTGAATAATACTTTATAGCGCAATTAATAACTAAAATTATAAATAAAATGTCATGAAAAAAAGGAGAGAACCAATTTTCAAAAGACTACAACAGACTTACATCCTACTCTTTTGTTTGTTGTTCAGTTTGAATGTATCCGCTCAAAATTTAAGACGAATTACCGGTACGGTTGTGGACAACCTGAACGAACCTGCCATCGGGGCATCGGTTGTTGAAAAAGGCACTTCCCGTGGAACCGCTACCAATCTCGACGGCAATTTTGAGTTATCTGTTGGAGATCACGCCGTATTAGTCGTATCTTATATCGGATTCACTGCGCAAGAAATCCCGGTAGGCGATCAAACAAATTTCAGGATTGTACTGAAAGAAGATGCCCAATTGTTAAGCGAAGTGGTGGTTATCGGTTACGGTACGATGAAGAAAAGCGATTTGACCGGCTCGATTACGGCTATTGGAGAAAAAGATTTTCAAAAGGGTTTGGTAACAAACCCTACCTCGTTGATTATGGGTAAAGTTGCCGGCGTACAGATTACGCCCACCGGCGGACGTGCAGGAAGCGGCAATCAAATCCGAATCAGAGGAGGAGCTTCGCTAAATGCAAGCAATGATCCGTTGATAGTAATAGATGGCGTGCCGGTGGACAATGGAGGTATATCAGGTATGACTAATCCGTTATCAACCATTAATCCCAACGACATCGAATCGATGAATATCTTGAAAGACGCTTCGGCAACGGCAATTTACGGTTCGCGAGCTTCTAACGGCGTGATTATCATCACAACGAAAAAAGGAGCCGCCGGACAAAAAATGAAAGTAGATATATCTACGCAAAATTCAATTGCTACTATTGCGCGCAGAGTTGAAACGCTTTCGGCGGATCAATTTCGTGAAGTTGTAAAAACACAAGCCAATGCACGTTTTGACGAAAGCAAAGCCGCTCAATACATCGGTTATCTTGGCACAGCCAATACCGATTGGCAAAATGAAATATTCCACAATGCTTTTACCACAGACAATAATATCAGTATTACCGATGCAGACGATATTTTTGCTTACCGTATATCGGCCGGAGTTATCAGCCAAGACGGTATTCTGAAAACGGATAATATGACGCGTGGCACGCTTGCACTCAATCTTTCCTCAGATTTTTTCAAGAAACATCTGACGATGAATATTAATTTCAGAAATTCTTATACCCATTCCTGTTTTGGAAATGGCGGCGCGATTGGAGCTGCGTTACGTATGGATCCAACCAAACCGGTTACCGCTAACGGCTTCGATAATTTCAATGGTTATTGGCAATGGATGGACGGAAATACAGCCAACCGTAATACGATGGCGACAAGCAATCCTGTTTCATTATTATATGGCAGAGATGACCAATCGAATGTATTCAGAAGCCTCGGCAATATTCAATTCGATTACAAATTCCACTTTTTACCGGACTTGCGCGCCAATTTGAATTTAGGATACGACGTTTCTCAAGGTAAGGGCGGAGTAATAGTGCAACCATGGTCGCCGGCTAATTATCCGAATGGTCTGAGAACTCATTTTGACCAGCAAAAGCAAAATAAACTGTTGGAGTTCTATCTGAATTATACAAAACAGTTGAATAATGCAAACCGCTTAGAAATAATGGGCGGTTATACATGGCAAGACTGGCAAGTAAAAAGCCCGCCATTTGACGAATATTATTATGATGGCGTAACCCTTGCAAATGCAGCGGGAACAAGTATTCCTGCACATAATCGTTTGATTTCATTCTATGGACGTTTGAATTACAATTTATTGGAAAAATATCTGCTTACGGCAACCATTCGCAGGGACGGTTCTTCGCGGTTTAGCCCCGAAAACCGCTGGGGTATTTTCCCCTCTGTAGCGCTGGCTTGGCGTATCAACGAAGAAGGTATATTGAAAAATGTTGAAGCGCTATCGAACTTAAAACTCCGTCTGGGTTGGGGTGTTACCGGACAACAGGATTTGAACAGTGATTTCGGTTGGTTACCTGTCTATCAATTAAGCGATCCGACTGCACAGGTTCAATTCGGTAATCAATTCTTTCAGGGTTGGCGTCCGAACGGATACGATTCTAATCGTAAATGGGAACAAACAACTACCAAAAACGTTGGTTTGGATTGGGGATTTATAAACAATCGTATATACGGTAGCGTCGATTACTATCAAAAACACACAATTGATTTGTTGAATCAAGTGCCGGTACCTGCCGGCAGCAACTTCACGCCATCCATCATTAAAAACATTGGAAACATGGATAATTGGGGAGTGGAAGGAAACTTGGGCATAGTTCCAATCAATACAAAAGACATACGTTGGGATCTTGGATTTAATATTACTTTCAATCACACGGAAATCACCAAATTATCTTTGAATGACGGACCCGAATCGTCTTATAAAGGCGCCATGGTAACCGGAATTTCAGGAGGTACCGGAAATACAATTCAAATTCACAAAGTAGGTTATGCTCCCTATTCATTCTATGTTTACAGGCAAGTGTATGATGAAAATGGAAAACCGCTGGAAGGCATTTATGAAGATCTTAACGCAGACGGCGTAATCAACGACCAGGATTTGTTTCTTTACAAAAAACCTGCTCCTGATGTGTATATGGGCTTTAATACTACTTTTGTCTTCAAAAAGTGGATTCTGGCAACGGCATTGCGTTCAAGCATCGGAAATTATGTTTACAACAACGTAAATTCGGATATGGGTAATTTTTCGCAAACGCTTAATCCGAACAACTTCTTGATGAATAATGTCGTAGACGGATTAAACACCGGTTTTTACAATCGTCAATTACTTTCCGATTATTACGTTCAAAATGCTTCGTTCCTCAAAATCGATTATGTCCAATTGGGCTATGATTTTGGAAAAATATTCAGGGGAAAAGCGGGTTTGCGTGCTAATGCCACTGTTCAAAATGTATTTACTTTGACAAAATATGACGGAATAGACCCCGAAATGACAAACGGTGTTGATAATAATTTCTATCCGAATCCGCGTACTTATAGCATTGGGTTAGGCCTCAATTTCTAATCATTAAAAACAAGAAAAATATGAAAAAGTATATTTATCAATTAATAGCAATCATAGCGCCGGTGTTGGTAACAACTTCTTGTACCGATTTAAATATTTTTCCCGAGAACACATCTTCATCGGAAATTGTATTTTCTACGCTTGAAGGAACTAAAGGCGCTTTAGCCAAAGTATATGGCGCCTATTCGCTGACCGGAAACCAGGGACCTGCCGGAAAACCCGACCTTACTGTTCCCGGAATGGACGAAGGTTCAAACGCCGATTTCCTGCGTACTTTCTTCAACCACGAGGAACTGCCTACCGAAGAGGCGCATTGCCTTTGGAATGATGCGGGTATCCCCGAGTTAAACAGCATCACTTTCACTACCGACAACAAATTTACAGCCGGTTTGTATTATCGAGTAATTATGCAAATTATGTATGCCAACGAATTTGTACGAAATGCAAAAGTTGATTTGTCGCCCGAAGTTGTAAATTTCAAAGCAGAAGCGCGCTTTATCCGCGCTTTCGATTATTGGGTGCTGATGGATATTTTCGGCAATCCGCCGTTTTCAACCGAAAATGATGCAATCGGTATTCTTCCTGCCCAAATCAGTCGTGCCGATTTATTCAAATATATAGAATCGGAATTATTGGATATTGCAAACAATAATTTGTTGAAAGCAGCGAAAACGAATGAATACGGACGTGCAGACCAAGCTGCCGCCTGGGCGCTGCTGGCTCGTATCTATCTGAACGCCGAAGTCTATACCGGAACTGCCCGCTGGGCTGACGCTGTTACTTACAGCAAAAAAGTAATCGACGCAGGGTATTCGCTTAAAGGTAATTACGAGTATTTGTTCCTGGCCGACAACGACCAGAATAATCCCGAAGTGATCCTTCCGATTACTTACGACGGAAAAAGAACCCGTTTATACGGAGGAACGACTTTCTTGATTAACTGTACCTTTAATGCAAACTACGCGCAAAACTACGCGAATATTCTGATTGGACCGGGTCTTTACGACAATGCCAATTGGAGCGGATACAGAACGCGGAAACAATTATCGGATTTGTTCGGGAACAACGACAAACGGTTTTTATTCGTAGGCGAGAATCACGCTTTGGGAGATGATCCAACCGTATTTACCAATGGTTTGATGGTATATAAATACCGGAATATTAAATCAGGTTCTACGCCAAGTCATATTCTCGATGGTTCGGACAGGGCGTATGCCGACATTGATTACCCGTTGTTCCGGTTAGCCGAGCAATATTTGATTTATGCCGAAGCTGTAGCGCGTGGAGGCGGCGGATCGAAAACCGATGCTGTGGCTTACATCAATCAATTACGCAATCGGGCAGGCATAGCCGCTATTAACGAAAGTGTGCTTACGCCAAATTTCGTTCTCGACGAACGCGCCCGTGAGTTGTATTGGGAATGTTTCCGCCGCACCGATTTGATTCGCTTCGGATTATTCACCAGCGCCAATTATCTGTGGGAATGGAAAGGTGGAATAAAAGCAGGACGAGGAGTAGATGCTCATTTCAATCTTTATCCGATTCCGGCATCCGACGTCAATGCCAATACTAATTTGAAACAAAATTCCGGATATTAATGCCGATAATTGCTAAACATTAAAAAATAGACTAACAATGAGAAATATAATTAATATAATGATATCGCTTGCCTGTCTGGCTATCTTCTGGGCTTGCGAAACAACCGACAAAGGGCCGGTGGCATTGTCGCCCGGTACTTTTGTATTGAATACGCCGGCTTACGTTTCCGGTATTTATGATTTGAAAAATACGAAAACCGTACTGCTTACCACTTCTCAACCCGATTACGGCTTTACAGCTGCAACCACCTACAGGGTACAGGTTGCAACTAAAAGCTCGTTTACCGATTTTGTTACGCTTCCTACCTCTTTCACTACGGCAAAGATGGAGGTTAGCGCTACCGAAATGGCAGTTGCATTGGTAGGCTTGTTGGGTGTTACAGATGAAGCGAATTTTCCGACCGACCCGTTCCCCGTTTATATACGTTTATCCGCCGAACTGTCGGACGGCAGCCATCAAGTATTATCAAATATCATCCAATTGCCCAAAGTGAAAGGCTACTTTGCATTGGATCCTATGGTAATGCCGGAAAATATGTATCTGATTGGGAACGTTGCCGGTAACTGGGATTGGGCTGCTTCAACGTCTATGGTTCACGTCTATGGAACACCGGGTAAATTCTGGTGTGTTCAATATCTTGGACAAACCGGAGACAAGAAAAATGCCGAGATTAAATTTAACACAGCAAGGGCATGGAACGGAGGCGAATTCGGCATAAGCGCTATTATTGACGACGCTTCTAAAACTTTGGCAGGCGTTTCGGATGCCGGAGGCAATATCGGTATTGGAAAGCCCGGCTGGTATGTTGTAGTAGTTGTAACCGAAATTTCAGGACGCAATTATATTTACCATGTACAGTTCCTTCCGCCGAATGTTTATTTGTTTGGACCTGCAGCCGGAGGAAAATGGGGTGCGAGCGACGCGCAATTGTTTAAGGTGCCCGATATTTCTCTCGGAGCCGATGCCGACTTTGTATCTCCTGCATTTACAGGAAATGCACTCGGCGATAGCGACGGCGGAGTTCGCGCTTGTGTCACGCTTGCCGGTCAGGAATGGTGGCATACCGAATTTATGGTGTTCAATAAAGTTTTGATATATAGAGGCGCCGGAGGCGATCAAGCGAGAGTTCCCGGAAGCGTTGGTCAAAAATTGTATATCAATTTCACTAAGGGGACAGGAAAAATTGAATAATAAAAAAACCTATTACATTAATAACCCCCAGTGAAGCGAAGCGACTGGGGGATAAAACATATAAAAAATGAAAAAAATATATTTCTTTTTAGCAATACTTCTTGCAGCCGGTTTTTCTGCCTGTACGGACAACATTGAACTCAATGTAGCCCCACCGCAGTCAAATCCGCAGGAATCGCCGCAAGTAATTGATGGTTTTACAATTGATAAAGGCGCTGATTTGAATGCTCCTTTAGTGCTGACAGCCGATGAAAAACAACTTCAGGTTGTAAAAGCTACGAATACGCCAAAATTGGCGGATGGCGCAACGGTTGTATTCAGAACAGAAATTTCCGATACGAAAGATTTTGTAAGAGTAGTAAAACTGCCTGTAACAAGCGCTAAAAACGCTGCAACAGTATCTTCGATCGCCTTAAGCGATTC